>Ga0209475_10005413_pt1 | contig 10489 bp, 4 predicted proteins | sample tdDd471_FD_187128 | JGI IMG/M metagenome (GOLD analysis project Ga0209475, IMG submission 187128) | Marine sediment microbial communities from the Atlantic coast under amendment with organic carbon and nitrate - tdDd47.1 (SPAdes)... | ecosystem: Environmental > Aquatic > Marine > Coastal >...
GAGCACGTTGCTTACCGCTGACCTGGTCCACGCCCGCCGGAGCAAGGGCGAGCTCAAGCTCACCAAGTTCGACGCCAAGCGCGAGGCGCGCGCGCTCGAGCTGGCCACCGAGCTGTACGAGATCGCCCACGGGGCGGTGCAGAGCACGCGGGCCGAGCTGACCGACGCGTGGAAGGGCGTGTCGGTCGCGGCGCGCGACCGCAAGCTCGCCGACGGGCTGAAGAAGCTGATCACCGACGGGCTCGAGTTCGAGATCGAGGTCGACGCGGACCCGGTGAAGCTGCGCCGCGAGGTGTTCGAGAAGGCAACCGCGGCGCGCCAGGCGCTGAGCGAGGAGGAGCGCTTCGATCGCGACGCGCTGCTCGCCGAGGTCGCGGAGGGGCGAGGCATCACCCCCGACGCGCTCGAGCGCGGGCTGTACGGCGATCTCAAGAGCGAGCACGTCTTGCAGTCGGTGCAGTGCCCGCCGCCCGACGCGCTCGTCGCCAGCTACCAGCTCGAGCAGGCGCGCGCGGTGCTGCTGCGGGCGACGCGGGTGCGCGCGAAGGTGAAGGGCGCCGACCCGGACGCCCTGCGCGCGCTGTTCCGGAAGCTGAAGTTCCAGCGCCTGCTCTACCGCATCACGCGCGAGAAGGACGGAACGTACGTCATCGACATGGACGGGCCGTTCAGCCTGTTCGACTCCGTGACCAAGTACGGGCTCGCGCTGGCGATCGCGCTGCCCGCGATCACCGCGTGCGGCCAGTGGTCGATCGAGGCGGACGTGCGCTGGGGCAAGAAGCGCGACCCGCTGAAGTTCCACCTCGCGGGAGACCCGACGCGCCACGACGACGACGTCCCCGATCGCATGCGCGACGAGGTCCGCGCGCTGATGGAGAAGTTCGCCGAGCGCGACAAGAGCCCGTGGCAGGTCGGCGTCGCCGACGAGATCCTCGACCTGCCCGGCGTCGGGCTGTGCGTGCCGGATCTGGCGTTCACCCACGAGGACACCGGCGAGGTCGTCCTGCTCGAGGTGCTCGGCTTCTGGAGCCGCGCCGCGGTGTGGAAGCGCGTCGAGCTGGTCGAGGCGGGCCTCGACGCCAAGATCCTGTTCGCGTGCAGCAGCCGCCTGCGGGTGAGCGAGGCGGTGCTGCCCGACGACGTGCCCTCCGCGCTCTACGTGTTCAAGGGCACGATGAGCCCCAAGCAGGTCGAGGATCGCCTGAACGCACTGGCAGAGCGGGTGGCATCGTAGTTGCTCCCTCTTCGAGGCTGTCTCGCTCCCGTGCCAGGGAGTGCCACCGGAGCCTCGAAGCGATGAACAAATCCACCCTCTCGCTCGTCGCGCTCGCGCTCGTCGCGGTCGCCTGCACGCAGACCGAGCCCCCGCTCGACCCGGGCGCCACCATCGAGATCCCGGCGCCCGAGGGCATCGACGCCGACCTGCGGACGCGCCTGAGCGAGGCGCACGCGACGACGACCGACGAGCTGCTCGCGGCCAACCGCGTCGACTTCGAGGCCGAGCTCGCGTACGACCCGACCGCCGCCGATCACCTCGACCTGATCCAGGGCTCGAGCCTCGCGCTCGACGACGCGGAGCTCGCCCGCCTCGGCACCGACGGGTTCGTGGTCACCGACGACGAGTTCCCGTCGATGGGCTACGGGCTGCAGACCGTGTACATGCACGACCTGCCGGTGTACGTGACCGCCGACGCGATCCTCGAGGCGGTCCATCGGTCGTACGACGACATCCTGCTGTCGATCGAGCGCTTCTACCTGCGCCCGCAGCTCGACGACCTGCTCGCGGCGATGCACGCGCGGGTGCCGGACATCGCCGACCCGGCGACCCGGCAGGACGCGGACCTGTACCTCGCGGTCGCGCGCTCGATGCTGTCGCGCGAGGTCGTCGGCCCGCTGGGCGGCGCGGATCGCGGCGAGATCGAGCAGCTCGTGAACGCGGCGAACGAGCACGACGGCTCGGCGCAGGTGGCGCTGTTCGGCGTCGAGCGCGAGGTCGACTTCTCGCAGTTCGAGCCGCGAGGCCACTACACCGAGCTCGACATGGCGCAGTACTTCCGCGCGATGACGTGGCTGGGCCGGATCGACTTCCGGCTCCTCGAGACGCAGCCCGACGGCAGCGTGCTGTTCCGTCGCCGTCAGCTCGAGGGCGCGGTCGCGCTGCGCCAGCTGATGGGCGAGGCGGAGCTCGCGCAGTGGCGGCAGATCGACGACGTGATCCGCGCGTTCGTCGGCGAGCCGGACGGCATGGCGCCGGGCGACGTGGACACGCTGTTCGCGCACCTCGACGCGCCGCTGAGCGGGGGCATCGCGAGCTTCGACGACCAGGCCCTGACCGACGCGATCTACGCCGAGGACCTCGGCCGCCAGGAGATCCTCAGCCACATCCTGCGGCGCGACCCGCGCGCCGAGGGCACGCTGCCGCTGCACCGGTCGTTCTTCTTCTTCCCGCAGCGCTACGTGCTCGACAGCCACGTGCTGGGCAACGTGGTCTGGGACCGGGTCGAGGCGCAGCGCATGATGCCCGACCCGCTCGACGTCGCGTACGCGGCGCTCGGCAACGACCAGGCGGTCGGCCTGCTCGAGCAGGAGCTCACGACGTACGACTACGCCGGCAACCTCGAGGGCGTGCGCGTGCTCGCCGACGAGCACGGCGACGCCTACTGGGAGGCCAACCTGTACAACCGCTGGCTGAGCGCGCTGCGCGCGCTCTCGCCGTCCGAGGACGGCTTCGCGGACGGGCTGCCCGCGGTGATGCGGACCGACGCGTGGGGCCGGCGGCTGATGAACACGCAGCTCGCCTCGTGGTCGGAGCTGCGGCACGACACGATCCTGTACGCGAAGCAGAGCTACACGACCGGCGCGGCCTGCGCGTTCCCCGACGCCTACGTCGACCCGTACCCCGAGCTGTGGGCGGCGATCGCCGGCTTCGCGGCGCACGCGCGCGAGGCGACGGCGGCGTTCGAGACGGGCGGCGCCGGCGCGCTGTCGACCTACCTCGAGGGCCTTCAGAGCGTGGCCGAGCAGCTGCGCGACATGGCCGAGCGCGAGCTGCGGGGCGAGCCCTTCACCGCCGAGCAGCTCGCGTGGGTGAACCAGGCGATCACGATCGAGCCCTACGGCTGCGACGGCGACGAGACGGCCACCGGCTGGTACGGCGGGCTGCACTTCGACGCGCCGAGCTCGGCCGAGGAGGACCCGGTCGTGGCCGACGTGCACACGCAGCCGACCGACGAGTCCGGCGCGCTGGTGGGCCGCGTCCTGCACGTCGGCACCGGCCGGCCGCGCATGATGATCGTGACCGTCGACACCTGCGACGGCCCGCGCGCGTACGTCGGCCCCGTGTCGACGTTCCACCAGCGGGTGACCGAGGACTTCGAGCGGTACACCGATGACGAGTGGTCGGAGATCGTCCAGCGCGGCGAGCTCTCGTCGCCCTCGTGGGCAAACGGCGTCTTCGTCGATTGACTCGAGTACGTGCTCGGCGGGACGGCCGGTCGGGTCGGGCGTGGGGCCGCGACCTCGAGTCATTCAACGATCTGACAGCGAACGTCCTCGAGCACCGCGAAGTTGTTCCCCTCCCAGCACTCCTCCTCCAGCCCGTCCGGGTCCACCACCACGTACAGGTCCACCATCTCCGACGGCAGCGTCCCCGTGCACGTGACCTCGGTGCACATCCCCACCGTCAGCGCCACCGGCACCGGCGCGCGGCACAGCTCGGGGCCGTCCATGGCGTCGAAGCGGAAGGCGATCTCGGTGCCCGCCGCGAGCGGGAGCGTGCCGCGGTTGCAGATCTGCGCCGGGAAGGTCGCCGTGCCGTCGGTCTCGCACAGGATCATCAGCGGCCCCTCCTCGCTCGCCGCGGTGAGGTCCGCGAGGCCGAGCGCGTCGAGCTCGCCCTGCACGTTCTGGCGGAAGTTGTTGAGCGTCGCGTCGCGCCAGTTGTAGGCGACCGCGCTCGTCATCGGGATCTCCCCGCGGTCGCCCACGTGCGTCACCGCGTACGCGTGCTGGCTCCAGACCGGGCGCGACGCGGCCCATCGGTCGGTCTCGTCGCGCAGCACCACGATGCCGTGGTTGGTCTCGAAGGACGTCCCGGCGCGCAGCGGGTCGGTCGCCGGGCACCCGAGCGTGCCCGCGTAGTCGTTCACCGCGCTGACGATCTCGGAGTGGAAGTCACCGTCGACGTCGACGATCACCGGGTTCTCGTAGGTCGTGCCGCTGCTGCGCGCGGCGGAGTAGCGGACCGCGCCGGTCGCGCCGTCGTAGATGCGCAAGAAGCACTCGTCGGCGTACACCGCCTCGGCCGCGCCGTCGGCGTCGAAGTCGAACACGCTGCTGCCGGTCACGTTGCTGCTGTTGTCCTGCGACGGCTGGGTCCAGAGCACCCCGTCGGTGCGCGCGCTCGCGCAGGTGCCGCCCGCCCCCGCGGCGGTGCAGTCCAGGTCGAACACCGCGTACGCGCCGCCGCCCGCGCTCGCGAATTCGCGCACGCCGTCGCCGTCGAAGTCCGCCACGGTCGGCGCGCCGCCCGTGCCGCCGCCCGGGATCGCGACCGGGCCGAAGATCACCGCGCCGTCGATCGTCTGCACCCGCGCCGTCCCGGTCGAGATGACCGCCACCTCCGGGTAGTCCATCCCCCCGAGCGCCGCGATCGGGTGATCGCCGAAGTCCGCCACCGCGACCTGCCCGGCCGCGCCCGCCCCGGCCCAGTAGCTCTCGGCGACCCAGTCGCGCGCGGTCGGGTCGTACTCGTAGATCCCGTCGCCGTGGATCAGCTCCACGCGTCCGTCCTCGTCCACGTCGGCGAGCACGGGCACCACGCCTTGGCTGTAGCCGCGGTAGCCGAGGCTCGAGGTGATCACGCAGCCGTCGCGGTCGTAGACCGTGTTGCCGTAGATCAGCTCGGGCACGCCGTCGTCGTCGAGGTCGTGGATCGACGGGCCCTGCCACTCGTCGGGGCCGCCGGTGTTGTCCGCGGTGCGCCCGCCCGCGCCGTCGCAGACCCCCGACGTCCAGATCCGCGCGAAGGTCCCCGCGACCGGGTCGAAGCGGAACGCCTTGAGCCCGCCGGCGTGGCCCACCGCGACGATCTCGGCGCGGCCGTCCCCGTCGAGGTCCCCCGCCGACACACTCGCCGGGCTCATCACCGCATCCTCGGCGGCGGGGAAAGAGAATTGCTGCTCACAGGTCTGCCCGTCGATGACCCGGAGCACGCCGGGCTGCGAGTAGCTCCCCGCGGTCGGGAAGCTCGCGAACACGATCGACGGCGCCAGGGTCATGGCGTCCGCGTCCAGGTCCAGGTCGACCACCACCGGCGTCGCCATCACCTGGAACCGGTTCGGCGCGGCGTCTCCCGCCGGCGGGCCCGTCCACCGGCACTGCACCGCCGGGACGATCGCCTCGATGTCGATCGCCCGCTCGCAGGTCGGATCGTTGGTCACGTCGTCGGGCACGCCGTACGGCACGCACCGCCCGTCGGCGCAGTAGCTGTCGCCCCAGCAATCGTCGTTGTCGTCGCACGGGCCGAAGTCCGACACGCAGGAGTCGAAGCGGCAGATCTCTCCCGTCGCGCAGCACTCGAGCCCGCACGCCTCCGTGTCCGCCGGGCACCCCGCGTCCGTCGGCGCCGGCCCCCCGTCGGTGGCGCCCCCGTCGGGGCCCGCGCCGCCGTCGCTGGTCGGGCGCGGCGCGCACCGGCCGTCGCGGCACAGCTCGTCGGCCTCACACTCGGAGTCGGACGAGCACGCGGTCGTCGCGGGCCCGCCGCAGTCGCAGCCGGCGAGCAGGAGGCTCAGGAGCAAAGCGAATCGCATGACCCCAGGGTAACTGCGACTTCTTCGATCCGTCCCCTTCAGAAACTTGGTCGATGTCATACCTACGAGTACATATACACACATGAAGGATCCGAAGTGGAACGACGCGGCCCGCACCTGGCGCCTCGCGAGCTACCGGCCGCCCACCGAGCGTCGCAAGGACGACGACCGCCGCGAGCAGGCGCGCCGCGCCGCGCTCGGTGATCGCCGTCGTGCCAACTCGCGCTCGCTGCGCTCGCTGTTCCGGCTCTGATGTCGATGGGCTGAGGTCTGGCCGCGACGCGCGCGGCGCCTAGCGGTCCTACGGGATGGACCCGGCCCTGCTGTGTACGCTCGCCGTCCTGGTCGTCACGGTCGTCCTCTTCTTCACCGAGTGGATCGAGAGTGGACAGACCGCGATGCTCGCCGCGGCGGCGCTGATCGCGACCGGCGTGCTCGACGCCGAGCAGGTGTTCCGCGGCTTCAGCAACCAGGCGGTGATCACCGTCGGCGCGATGTTCGTCGTCTCGGCCGGCGTGTACCGCAGCGGAGCGCTCAACGTGGTCGGCGAGGCGCTGTCCACGCTCTTCGCGCGTCACGCGCTCGTCGGCCTCGGCGTGCTCACGCTCGGGGTCGGTGTCCTGTCGGCGTTCATCAACAACACCACCGTCGTCGCGATCATGCTCCCGCTGCTGCTCTCGGCGTCGCGCGAGCTCGAGACGAGCCCGTCGCGGTACCTGATGCCCTTGTCGTACGCCGCGATGCTCGGGGGCACCTGCACGCTGATCGGGACGTCGACCAACCTGATCGTCAGCTCGTTCGCCGAGGACGAGGGCCTCGCCCCGATCGGGATGTTCGAGATGGCGCCGGTCGGCCTCGCGTTCTTCGCCGCGGGGGTGATCTACCTCCTCACCCTCGGGCGCCGACTGATCCCCGAGCGCCGCAGTCCCAAGGCGCTCGCCGACAGCTTCGAGGTCGCTGGCTACATCACCGACGTCGCGCTCGAGTCCGGCGCGCGGGCGATCGGCGAGCGCCTGTCCGAGGCCCCGCTGATCGACGACCTCGACGGCGACGTGCTCGACCTGTGGCGCGACGGAGAGCCGATCGGCGGCATCCCGCACCGCGACGTCGTGCTCGAGGAGGGCGACGTCCTGCGCGTGCGCTGCGCCGCGTCGGACCTGCCCGAGCTGATCGCGCGCTCCGGCGCAGCGGTGGCGCCGCTCGCGGGCGCGGGCACCCGGTCGACGTCCGACGTCCCGCTCGTCGAGGCCGTCATCGGACCCCGCTCGTCGCTGCGCGGCCAGGCGATCGGCGACATCCCGTTCCGCGAGCGGTACGACGCGGTCGTGATCGCGGTGCGCAGCCGCGAGCGGCTCGAGCAGCGCCGGCTCGACGAGATCGTGCTGCGGGCCGGCGACGTGGTCCTGCTCGCGATCGAGAAGCGCAGCCGCGGCGAGCTCGAGCGGCGCGGCGACTTCGTCCTCGTCTCCGAGCTTGCGACGACGCGCTTCCGGCCGGAGCGGGCCGGGGTCGCGGTGGGGATCCTCGTCGGGGTGGTCGGGGTCGCCGCGCTCGGCGGGCTGTCGATCGCGGCCGCGGCGATGATCGGCGCCGTCCTCACGCTGGTCACCGGCTGCCTGCGCCTCGACGAGGCGGTCGAGGCGGTCGACTGGAACGTGATGATGCTGTTGGCCGGCGTGTTCGCGCTCGGCTTCGCGATCGAGAGCTCGGGGGCGGCGGCGATCGTCTCGGACGCGAGCGTGGGGCTGCTCGGCGACGCGTCGCCGCGGATCGTGGTCGGCGCGATCTACCTGGGCTCGCTGCTCGTGACGTCCTTGGTGAGCAACAACGCGACCGCGGCCTTGCTCACGCCGATCGCGATCGCGATCGCGGGCGAGCTGGAGGTGGACGCGCGGCCGCTGGTGATAGCGGTGGCCTTCGGCGCGTCGACCGCGCTGATCACCCCGGTCGGCTACCAGACCAACACGATGGTCTACGGCGCCGGGCACTACGCGTTCACGGACTACCTCCGCGCGGGCGCGCCGCTGTCGTTGGTGCTGGCCGTGATCGCCAGCGTGCTCATTCCGGTGGTCTGGCCGCTCTGACCCGTGGCACCCCACGGCCCATGCGACTATCTGCCTCTGCATGACGAAACACGTCTACCGGTTCGGCGGCGGCGAAGCCGACGGAAGCGCGCGCGACAAGGAGCTGCTCGGCGGCAAGGGCGCGAACCTCGCGGAGATGGCGGGGATCGGCCTGCCGGTGCCGCCCGGCTTCACCATCACGACCGAGGTCTGCGGCGCGATCGGCGACGCGGACGCCCTGCCCGACTGGCTGTGGCCCGAGATCGACGCCGCGCTCGAGGCGGTCGAGGAGGAGCTCGGCCGCTCGTTCGGCGACCCCGAGAACCCACTGCTCGTGTCGGTCCGGTCCGGCGCCGCGGTCTCGATGCCGGGCATGATGGACACGGTCCTGAACCTCGGGATGAACCGGCGCGTGGTCTACGCGCTGGCCGAGCGGGCCGGCGAGCGGTTCGCGTGGGACGCGTACCGGCGGTTCATGCACATGTTCGGCGACGTCGTGCTCGGGATGCCGGGTGACGCGTTCGGAGAGGCGCTCGACGCGCTCAAGGAGGAGCGCGGCGCCGCCACCGATCAGGACCTCGACGTGGCCGCGCTGCAGGAGCTGTGCGACCGCTACCTCGCCGTCTACGAGCAGCACGGCCACGCGTTCCCGACCGAGCCGCGCGACCAGCTCGAGCGGGCGGTGCTCGCGGTCTTCCGCTCGTGGAACCTCCCCCGCGCCCGCAAGTACCGCGCGGTGCAGGGGATCACCGGGCTCGCGGGCACGGCCGTGAACGTGCAGGCGATGGTGTTCGGCAACACCGGGCCGAGGTCCGGCACCGGGGTGCTGTTCACCCGCAACCCGTCGACCGGCGACAAGACCCTGTACGGCGAGTACCTGCTGAACGCGCAGGGCGAGGACGTCGTCGCGGGCGTACGCACGCCCGAGCCGATCGAGGCGCTCGCCGACGCGATGCCCGCGATCCACGCCCAGCTCGTCGAGATCGCGGCGCAGCTCGAGACGCACTACCGCAACGTGCAGGACCTCGAGTTCACCATCGAGGACGAGCAGCTCTTCTTGCTGCAGACGCGCAACGGCAAGCGCACCGGCGCCGCCGCGGTGCGGATCGCGGTGGACCTCGTCGAGGAGGGCCTCGTCAGCAAGGAGGACGCGGTGCTGCGGCTCGTCGAGCCGCGCCACGTCGACCAGCTCCTGCACCCGCGCTTCGCCGACGAGCAGTCCTACCGTCGCGAGGGCCGGGTGATGGCCAAGGGCCTCGCCGCGTCTCCCGGCGCCGCGGTCGGCAAGCTGGTGTTCACCGCCGAAGAGGCGACCGAGTGGGCCGCCGCCGGCGACGCGGTGGTGCTCGCGCGGACCGAGACGAGCCCCGAGGACGTCGCCGGCATGCACGCGGCGCAGGGGGTGCTGACCACCCGCGGCGGGATGACGAGCCACGCCGCGGTCGTCGCGCGCGGCTGGGGCAAGCCGTGCGTCGCGGGCTGCGGCTCGCTCGTGATCGACCACCGCGCCAAGACGCTGACCGACGGCGAGACCACGCTGCGCGAGGGCGACCTCATCAGCCTCAACGGCACGACCGGCGAGGTCATCCGCGGCGAGGCGCTGCTCGCCGAGGCGGTGGTCTCCGGGAGGCTCGAGGTGTTCATGGAGTGGGTCGACTCGATGCGCGAGCTGCGCGTGCGCGCCAACGCGGACACGCCCAAGGACGCGAAGGCGGCGCGCGAGCTCGGCGCCGACGGCATCGGCCTGGTGCGCACCGAGCACATGTTCTTCGACGACGACCGCATCGTCGCGATGCGCTCGATGATCCTCGCGCGCACCCTCGAGGGCCGGAGGGAGGCGCTCGAGGAGCTGCTGCCCCTGCAGCGCGGGGACTTCGAGGGGATCTTCCGCGCGATGGACGGCCTGCCGGTGACGATCCGCCTGCTCGACCCGCCGCTGCACGAGTTCCTGCCGAACGACCCGGAGACGCAGGCGCAGCTCGCGCGCAAGCTCGGCATCCACGTCGAGCTCGTGCGCGCGCGCGTCCTGGCGCTCGAGGAGACCAACCCGATGCTGGGCCACCGCGGCTGCCGGCTGGGGATCACGCACCCGGAGATCACCGAGATGCAGGCGCGCGCGATCTTCGAGGCCGCCTGCGACGCGGCGGCCGACGGCGTGGACGTGCAGCCCGAGGTGATGGTCCCGCTCGTCGGCAACGCCAGCGAGCTGTCGAACCAGAAGGCGCTCGTGGTCCGCGTGGCCGAGGAGGTCTTCGCCGAGCGGGGCGCGAAGATCGACTACCTCGTCGGCACGATGATCGAGGTCCCGCGCGCCGCCCTGCGCGCGGGGGAGCTGGCGAAGGACGCCGCGTTCTTCTCGTTCGGCACCAACGACCTGACCCAGCTCACGATGGGCTTCAGCCGCGACGACGTGGCGAGCTTCATGCCGTACTACCTCGAGCACGGCGTGCTGCCGGCCGATCCGTTCGGCTCGATCGACGTCGACGGCGTCGGCGAGCTCGTGCGCCTCGCCGTCGAGCGCGGTCGCGCCGCGAACCCCGACCTGCATCTGGGCATCTGCGGCGAGCACGGCGGCGACCCGCGGTCGATCGCGCTGTTCGCCGAGCTCGGGCT
>Ga0209475_10005417_pt1 | contig 10482 bp, 12 predicted proteins | sample tdDd471_FD_187128 | JGI IMG/M metagenome (GOLD analysis project Ga0209475, IMG submission 187128) | Marine sediment microbial communities from the Atlantic coast under amendment with organic carbon and nitrate - tdDd47.1 (SPAdes)... | ecosystem: Environmental > Aquatic > Marine > Coastal >...
GTGCAATATTTATGCTGGTAGGTGGGGCAATCACAGATCGCTACTCGTCACGGAATGTCATGCTGTTATCGAATATTGCGCGCATGATTTTGGTCATTATTCTGGCGACAACCATCCTCACAGGCACAATCGAAATGGGGCTCATTTATCTGATCTCACTATTATTCGGATTAGCAGATGCCTTTTATTTTCCTGCCAGTCAATCAATTGTACCGAGCCTTGTTCCCAAAACACTGTTGCAATCGGCTAATGCTATCGTACAGGGGACAGTACAAATTAGTGTATTTTTAGGTCCTGTGATTGCTGGTGTATTGATTAGTTTACTAAGTACATCCTCATCAGCGGTTGATGGTGTTCCCGAATTATCAGGGATTGGTATCGCTTTTGGATTTGATGCACTGACGTTTGTGATTTCTGCGCTGACACTCTGGATGATGTCCAATACATTTACCAGCGAGCAAACTGATGCTGACGATACACAACAATCTATCTTGTCATCGATAAAAGATGGTTTCAGTTATATCAGAAACGACAGCTTACTCAGTAAAGTCTTTTTCACGTCCATCGGGATTAACTTCTTGGTCAATGGTCCGTTGACAGTGGGTATCCCTGTATTAGCCGATACGCAATATCCAGAAGGTGCGGCGGCGTTTGGCATCATCATATCGGGATTTGGTGGTGGGGCATTGCTGGGGATTTTGATGGCAGGGGCATTACCACGCCCTAAATCCGCCTATATGGGAACGTTAATCATGATAGCTGTTAGCACATTGGGCATGGCAGAAGTCGCGCTTGTTGCCACTCACTCTACCCCATTGGCGACATTAGCGGTTGCTATTGCAGGGGCAGGAAACGGGTATATCAATGTGATGATTTTTACATGGATACAATCTGTTACCCCACCCAATATGATTGGGCGTATGATGTCTGTATTTATGTTTGCAGGTGCAGGAACTGCTCCACTCGGTCATGCAATGACAGGCGCACTTCTGACGATTAGCCCAATCCTGACATTCGCGGGATCAGGCATACTTGTTATTTTACTAGCGGCGTTTATGCTTCGGGATAAAGACATCAAGGCTATGGGTTATGCAATGGCAGGTGAACCCGCTACAAGCTAATGAACTTGAGTTTTGTTTAGGCGCGCTGGAGAATGATATAAGATTTTCCCATCAATAAAACATGCTTCCAAAGCCATGAGCCACTAGCCGTTAGTTTAAAATAGCTGGTGGCTCATTGTAGACTGGTAAACCGAGTAAAATTCAAAATATATACTCTATTCACCATATCCAAAACTGATGTTAACGATCTAATCGCCAGCTTCACGCGCTTCCATCTGTTCAAGTAAGATGGTTTCAATATCTATATCTGCAAATATGGTCTCGAACGAACTGAAGAGTTTATCATCGAAGCCTTGTAACCGCGCCATCTCAATGTCTTCACGATCAGCAAAATCAGCATTTGTTGGGTCAATAATCATACTGGTCATCATTTGGATAAGACCTTGGTCAAGATAATCTCCAAATACAAATTGTAGTTCAATGCTTTGGACACAATTCGGCAAGTTGGGCTGAATCGCTTCTACCCAGATATCCCGAACCGCCAGCATTTCGAGTATGGATGGCAGATAGTCAATCGTTCCATTACTATCAGCAGGTATCGCAGGAGATGACATGAGGGCATAATCTAACAAAAAGCCTGAATCGAGTAATAGGCTAGGTATCTGTACCATCTGATCAGCACTGCATACGGGGGTAGCATTAACAGGTTCATCTTGTGCAAAGCTAGGTAAGGTGAGCAAAACGATAATCAAGGAAAACAAGATTTTCTTCATAGGAACTCCATCCAACATGGTCATAGAAAGGGGTGATACTGCATAGCTCACCCCGTTATGGATTATTTGATTGTATAACAAATGACTAATTACTTGCTGGAATCAGCAGTTCATCGCCAATCGCCAACGCATCAGGATTGGATAATCCATTCAAATCAATAATCGCACCGATTGATGTATTATAGCGGTTGGCTATTCCGCCAAGCGTATCACCCGATACAACCACATGAATTTGTTGTCCAGCTGTCGGAAGATTATTGAGAGGTTGAACTGTCGCAACACTACTACCACCTACTGAGTTTGTAGCCGTTGCTTTGGTAGTATTTGATCCAGATTGATTCGGTGCAATAGTTGGTTCATCGGCTTGCCCCGGCACACATCCCGGAATACGCAATAGCTGATCGATTTGAATCCCATCCCCTTCAAGACTATTTAATTGCTGAATTGCCTCGACGGTTGTGCCATTGTTAATAGCAATACGGAATAATGTATCACCAGCGGCTACAGCATGAATACATTCATCATCGGCTTGTGGACCATCGGCAACATTGGTTGGCGTGGGTGGCACAATATCAAAGGTAGGTGTAGCGGTAGGTGGATTGATTGTCGGGAGTTCAACCTGCCCCGGTGCGGCTTCTGGTGTCAATACAATAGGTGTTGCCGGGCCTGTAGCAGTCGGAACTATCACAGGATTTGTCGGCGGGATGCCGAGCGTTGGTGTAACTGGAATAACATCCGTCGGATCAATGTCTGCAGGATCATCCGTCTTACTCGGTGTAATAAGAGGGTCAGTTGTTGCTGTTGTTTGGCTCGTATCCAGCCCAGTTCCCGTTGGTTCTACTGTTGCGACCGTTGGGCTAGCAATCGGTTGCACACTCTGGCTATCAACTTGTTCAAATGAATCATCAGCCTGACGATAACACCCCGCTAGTAGTAGCACACATGTTAGCAACGGTAAGAATAGTCTACGGTTCATCAAGTATTGCCCTCTCTTCAACGAATCAAGCGTACAGTCATTATATCGGAGCAGGTAGGGATGGGCTAGTTGCGGATCGTTGTAATCCAGTATGATTGTGTGTTTCAATATGATGTTTTTTTAGGGATGGACTGCGATTTAATTGTGTTTAGAGACATGACACAGCGTTATATCTACTGCAAACAATGATTGACATCCATTGGTACTACCTTTTCAGACAAAGGATTCCATCATATTTTATACTAAAGTGTCATAAAATAGACTTCATTAATGTAAAAGATGGAAAGAGCAATGGAAGTAAATACATCTAATCTAACCTATACCCTTATTGATCATGATATTCACTGGATAAAATTACATCAGTCGAGCCGGCAAACCGTCGAAGATATATTTATCCAGCTAACCATAATTGTTGAGTCTGCACCACATGATAAGCCAATTCTATATTTACTTGATAGTAGTGAAGTCAATGATTTGCCTTTCCGTTATCTCGCACAACGTGCTAAACGGTGGGAAGCGGAACAAGCTTATCTTCCAACTGTTCGTAATGCGATTCTACAAAGCCAGAACATGATGATGATGGCGATGGTGAATATGATGATGCGTATATTTAATCATCGCGGGGATATGTCGCGTATTTTCCCTGCCGACCAGAAAGCCGAAGCTATTATATGGTTGCGAGCCAATAGCTAATCTGAGTAGAATTTAAGTCAAGTTACAGTATTGCATATGTTGTACTCTTCATCAGTTCGCCCCGTCATCCAAAATGGTCATAATGTTTTCAATCATAAATGAAAGATGAGAAATTAGCTTTTCAGACGCTTCCTTGTCATTTTTGATAGCAAGATGCTATATAATTACAGAATAAGGCGATTTATTACAATTAAGGGTAAATATGATAGAAAAGAAAGAACAACTCACATATCAACTCATGGATAATAATATCCATTGGTTTCGTATCAATGAGTCGAGTCGGCAAATGATCGAAGATCTATTTGATAAAATCACGGAGATTAAAGACTCTGGGCTCTACGATTCGCAGATTTTGTATTTATTTGATAGTGAAAGCATCAATGAATTACCGATTCGCTATTTGATTCAGCGTGCCAACAAATGGGAAAAAGCCCAAACATTTATCCCGCCAACAAAGACCGCGCTTGTATATCAATTGAGTGGTTTGATGATATTTGCTGTCAATACTTTGATTAAGACCTTTAACAAACACAACAGTCAGACGAGGGTATTTTTGCCCAGCCAACGGGATGAAGCACTGGCATGGTTGCTATCAAATGATTGATGGTATACGTGATTGATGTTCAGTTTACATTAGTCGATACACGCCAAATATTAGACATCGTGTTTGTTCTGTCTGATATTTCACAGAAAACTTTCCCCATAAAAACCATCTTCATATCACAGCAGATGATAATGACCTATTTACAGAGGTTGCACAATCTACGCCACCGGGGGAAATGGTTCTCTATCTATTTGATAGCACTGGCGTTAGTGAATTACCCGTTCGCTATTTGATTCAACGAGCCGAGAAATGGGAAAAAGAACAAGCGTTTATCCCACCTACACGGACGGCACTTCTCTATAGCACCAATAATCTCATGCGCTTTGCGGTTAATATGCTGATCAAAAGCTTTGGTAAATATGATAATAAATCACAGCTTTTTGCAAATGACCAACACGATGAGGCAATCGCATGGCTGAAATCATTTAATTGTTATACAGATATTTATCATCTAGTACGATTTTGACAGTTAGCAATAAAGGAATATTGAGTAAATGACGACAACAAAAAATATATCGTATGAAGTGATTGAGGGAAATATTCACCAAATTACATTGCATAATAACACACGTCAGACTGTGGACGATCTATTTGTACAAACCACAAAAATTAATGCGTTAGCAACCCCTGATGAAACGATGTTGTATTTATTTGATAGCACCACTGTCAATGATTTACCCTTTCGATATGTGATTCAGCTTGCAGAAAAATGGAAGAAAGAGCAAGTATTTCTCCCACCTGCCTGCAATGCGATTTTATATGGGACGAATACATTTATGCGCTATATGGTGAATATGTTGGTTGATGTTTCTAAAAAATCTGGGGCGGAATCACAGATCTTTCATCCAGATAACCGCAATGAAGCAATTTCTTGGTTGCAATCCAAATCCTAAATCCCCTTTAACAAATCAATGGTCTGCTGTTCCAGTTCCCAAAGATCCAGCTTTTCTTGAGTACGGATTAAATTGCGGAGGCGTGGATAGCCATCTTCATATTCGCGTGCCCACTCTTTAGAAAAATCACCATCGCGGATTTCTTCTAAGGTCACTTCCATCAAGCGTTCTAGCTTGAGTTCTTTGAAGCGTTCTAATCGGCTGAAAATTCCATATTGTCCTGTTAGTGAGGATAACTTTAGGGCGCGAAGTAAGCCATGTTTTGACGCACTTGATAAATAATCGGTGAACTCACCTGAGATATACAAATCCATGATTGCTGCTTCCGGTGGATAACCCACCTCGAGCAAGACATTCGCCGCCGTTGTCATAATATGATGGAAAGCTGGTAAAATCGCCTGTTGTACAAAGAGATCTAATTCTGCTTCTTGCTCCATACTTAATTCAATGGCACCTGCCCGCAGTGATCCAATCGCCTTTGCTAATGCCAATATCGAATCCCAAGCTGTACCGGTGGCATCTTGTCCGACACCAACAAAACTATAAAATCCGCGACCATCTAAATATCGTGAACGTACTGCCGCGCCAATCGTCCGCGGGGCAATCATGCCCACATCAACAAAGGGTGGGGGTTCAATGTATCCAAATGCCACGTTATACCCACTCGCAAAGATGAGTAAATGTCCCTTACGTAACGAAGGAGAAACAGTCTCGATATAGACTTCGGGTAATACTTCATCCGGTAACATCAAGAGCAGAATATGACACTTGGTAATCATCCCTGCAATATCTTCGGGCACAAATCCATCTTGTATGGCGCGCTCACGGGTTTCATCCTTGGGTACACCTATAATAAGCTTCACGCCAGAATCACGTAAATTTTGGGCAACGGGTCGCCCTAAATTCCCATATCCAATAATGCCAACGGTCTTGCCACTCAGTACATTTAAACTTGCGTCATCTTCATGGTATATAACTGTCATTCTTTCACCTTTTGGGAAGTCATAAGTCTACGGGACTAATTTAATGTCTTTTTGCCAGACCGCTAAATCGAATCCGTTATGCTGGAATCCATAATGAGCATACAAGCGGTGTGATGATGCATTACTCACCTGTGTATTCACCGTGACTGATTTAATACCGCGTCGATCAAACTTATTCAGCAACTCATACAACAACATCGACCCAATGCGCTCCCCCTGACGATTCGGCAACACTGCCAACCGTGCAAGATGTCCAACAGCGCGATTCCGTGTGCTGATCTGATAGCCGACAATCTCATTTTCTAATACGGCAACTGTTGAACTCGCAGATATACGAAAGGCTTGCCATAAATCATTACGTGTCATTTGCCATGGCGGATGAAAAGCTAGATGATCGACACGGGTAATCATCGGTAAATCTTCTGAGTTTGCAGAATATACTTTCACAGGTGAATCGGGTGGGGGGGGTAACAGTTGGCTTGTCCGATTGAGTGTTACAATATCTTCAAGATAATTGAACCCTAAGCTACCCATATATGCTGATAACCAGTGTGTGACCATCAGCACCGCAAATTTGTTAATCCCTATCTGCAAACAATAAGATTCAACCGCGCGCCACATTTCTTCGATAATGGGACGTGGCACATAGCCATCACGCACCCCTAATATCCGGATCCATGATGCACCGTGCAAGGGAAGCGATAAACCGATGTATCCCACCAACTTTTCATCCTCCCACGCCAGAAAGATAATACACTCTTCACGGTCAATCCATTGCCCCGTTTTGTACCAATCGAGGTGCTTATGTGTCCATTGACTATAATAAGATAAATTGAGCAACTCATTACGATATTGTCGCTCGTAGGGTGTGATCTGGAGTTGAGTCTGTAGCATTTAATTCGATCTTCGTTTTCGTGCCGCATAGCTATCGACAGTAATGGCGATAATTTCACAAATACGTGTATCGCCTAAGCGTGTTTTTAAACGTGGGTCAATTTCATCAAATTTCTTCGCAAATGTAAAGACCGTTGGCATCTTCTTGATATAACGATAATCAATGATTTGGAAGAGTTTTTCCTTTGCCCATGTTGTTGCACTCTCAAGGCTCAAATCATCGAGGACTAAAATCGGCGCATTTTTGATCTCTTCAAACCGCTTATCAAAACGGACATTCGTTTTGGGATCAAATGTAACACGCAGATAATCCATTAACTCTGGGATAGTCGTAAACATCACTTGATGCCCGCGACTGTATAATTCATTGGAAATTGCCGCCGACAGATGAGTTTTACCTGACCCATATGTACCTGTAAAAGCGATCCATTTTTGAGGTCTTTGTGTATAGGCAAACGCATAATTTAATACATTATTTAAGTTGTCTCGTTCCTCTGTATATTGGCTTTGTATATCAAATGTCTCAAATGTCATATGTCCATATAAGTTGAGCTGAGAAAATATCAAATCACCTCGTTTAGCTATTGAGGGACGATAATCTGGCGCGAGTATTTTTAGATGTGATACGATCTGACTTTCCATCATACGACTACTTAAACGTGGGTCTAGCTCTTCTAGAGCTACATTCGTCGTAATCACCGTTGGTAACGCGGCAGAGTATCGATAATTTAATAGTTGGAATAATTTTTCTTTTGCCCACCCGCTTGGATTTTCGACCCCGAGATCGTCCAATATCAATATCGGCATATTACGAATCCGATCAAACGACTCATCATAAGTAATTTCTGAGTTTGCACTATAAGTCGTCCGTAGAAAATCAAGTAAATCGGGGGCGGTCATAAACAGAACTTCATCGCCAAATTGTTCAACCCGTGTATTGCCAATGGCAACGGCTAAATGGGTTTTCCCACAGCCATACGTACCTTCTAATACCAGCCAACCAGTGGGCTTACTTGCAAAATTTTGTGCGGATACTAAGGCTTCATAAAGAGATCGTACAATTGAAGATGTATACTCAGTCCCAACCGGTTCTGTAATAAAATTCTCGAAAGTCTTATCTTTATAGACATCTAAATTGCCAACATGACGTAAACGTTCTTGACGAGCAGAATCTAGGGAGACAGGGTTGTTTTTGCAACGATTGAGTTTACCGTATTTCGGATCCCCCAGTGGCACATCATAATAGACCACCCCCTTACCACTACAAAGTGGACACGGTTGTGATGGGTGTTGTGGATCAAAGCAGACAATATCGAGTGGAACTTGTAGACCATCGTCATGACTTGATGATGTCTGCCCATTCTCCTGATGTATACCCGGTATCTTGTTGACGATCTCCCCGAAGCGTTTCACGATTTCGCCCTTCCTGCTTCCAGCTTTCCAGCACCTTAATGATATATTTCCAATTCCGTGCGTTGCGTTCTACCGCATGTTGAATGGCTTCTTCAACCCATTGTATTGGATACTCTTTTTCTGCGTCGATGAGAGCCTCTTTGATGATCGGCGTGAGTAAGCCAATATTATCTTCATACACCTTATAAATCGTCGGACGAGGGGGTAGAAGTTCGATTTCCTCTTTATCCGTTGGTCGCCATTCACCAGCGATTACTTGCTCAACAAACAATCGACCACGTTCACTATTGATGACATAATAACACATTTCATCATCATTTACTGATATGATCACCGAAAGTAATGTGCCCCGTGCTACGGCTTTTTCGAGGGCATCATCTAACACGGCATCCCCGTCACCCTCGTCATCCAGCATGGTTAAACCTGCCATCAGCGTTTCGTTCTCTACAAATTCATCATAGCGCAAATACTTATATTCACCTTCTTTTTGCTGTAAAGCCCACATGCAAAACAGCGTGACCTTAAGTTCTGCTACATCATCAATTAAGGGCAATAACTCACTAAAGAATTGCGCTGGAATCTGTGTGAGACCTTGTCCCTTTGTAAATCCATTAAATTCTATCATTCGTGTAATCCGTGTTTATGATAACGATCAATGACATCAAACTTGCTAAGGTAACTATTATTCATCCATGATTTTTCGATGGGAAAACACGCGGGTTTGCCCCTACTCATTTATTCTAAATTGCTCAGATCGACCCGTTGCATATCGACATCCATAAACTTGGTGATCGACTTCTCGAAATATAAAGAAATTGTCCCCGTTGGACCGTGCCGATGTTTTGATAGTATCACATCTGCTTGATTCGGGAACTCGGTTGTTTCGGGATTATAAACTTCATCCCGATACAAGAACATCACGGCATCTGCGTCCTGCTCGATGCTGCCACTTTCTCTTAAATCAGACAGTTGCGGACGTTTATCTTGACGCTGTTCAACCGCACGCGATAACTGCGCCGCCGATAAGACCGTGACGTTTAATTCACGCGCTAATTCTTTTAAGGAACGGCTGATATAGCTGATTTCTTGCACACGGTTGTTTTCGTATGCCTTACCCGCCGACATCAACTGCATATAATCGACCATCACCAAATCCAGCCCATACTCATGTTGTAAGCGACGGCACTTGGTACGCATCTCGATGGGGGTGATACCGGGGGTATCATCAATGAAAATCGGTAAGTTAGCAATCCGTCCGACAGCTTCTGTAAAACGCGAATGCTCACGCGCCGACAAATCCGCCGTCCGCAATTGTTGCATCCGAATCCCTGTCTCCATCGAAATCAGACGCTGTACCATCTGCTCAACACCCATCTCCATTGTGAAGAGAGCAACTCGTCCATCTACTTTTGCAATATTCAACGCGACGGTCAGCAGGAACGACGTTTTCCCCATACCCGGTCTCCCAGCAAATACGATCAAATCGGATTTCTGAAAACCACCGAGCAAACCATCAAGGGCTTTGAAGCCTGTCGGTACACCAACTAGCCCCTTGCCTGATGCCAGCAACTTTTCCATGTCATCATAATATTCGCTGACAGCTTGCCACAACGGGACAAACTCACGCTTGACCTGACTATCACTGACGGTGAAGAGGGCTTGTTCAGCATCGCTAATCACGCGATCAATCGGCATCTCTTCATCTAACGCTAACTTACGGATTTCATCAGTTGCGACTAACATTTTGCGCCGGATCGATGCGCGCTCCACCAACCGTCCATATACCTCAGCATGAACCGATGAGGGCGTGTTATTGACCAGATACGTCAAGAACGCTTGTCCGCCGATTTCATCTAATATGTTCATATCGCGCAATTCCTGCGATACCGTCACATAATCCATCGGGTCATTACGCTCTTGCAATCGACTGAACGCAACCCACACATATTCATGACGTTTCAGGAAAAAATCATCGGGGTTTAAAAACGATGCCACACTCAGAAAAGAATCGGCATGTAAAAGCACTGCACCTAACAGAGCTTCTTCGGCTTCTTGGCTGAATGGAACAGATTGTTGTACCTGATTTGTCATGAATGTGATGTCCTAAGAAACTCAAATAGAGCAGACGGTTTTTGCATCGTCTGATGTTGATTGAATGGATTGTCTCCACATTGAAAAGTCAAACTTAAGTA
>Ga0209475_10005418_pt1 | contig 10481 bp, 10 predicted proteins | sample tdDd471_FD_187128 | JGI IMG/M metagenome (GOLD analysis project Ga0209475, IMG submission 187128) | Marine sediment microbial communities from the Atlantic coast under amendment with organic carbon and nitrate - tdDd47.1 (SPAdes)... | ecosystem: Environmental > Aquatic > Marine > Coastal >...
AGAAGGTAATCGAATTTTTCTTTGCTTTTCCCCTTAAACCCTTGGATCAAATCCATCGGTGCGAATATTTTGTCTTTGAGGCAGTTAAGCTTGGGTATATGTAAAGTTTCACTTTTGGAATCTGTTACGAATTAAGATTTGATTATTCTGTGTCCTTTTTGTGTCCCAATCCACAGCGACACCATGCGTAACTCCGCGAAATCAGTCACCACCTGCACACTGTGCACACGCTGCACAAATTGGAATAAACGGGCGAAAGCTCTGTTTCTATAATTTGTTAATGTGTCGCTATCTTTACAGGCCATCTTGAATGGCATTCAAGAGGTGGTGGGTTCGATTCCCTCCAGTTCCACCACTAGAAAGTTAAGGATTTCAAGTTAATACTTGGGGCCTTCTTTTCTTGTCTGATGACCAATTTCAGGACGTCGTTCTTGGTTCAGGCCGAGATGCTTATGGTCATGTCGGATGAGTTTGGTAAAAAGCATACCCTTCAAGGATCTATTGTTCGGGGTGTTCACCTGTGTTATGCAAATTATGGATATAATCGTAGTATATTGCGATGATTGGTGACAACATTAGAATCGTATCGAAAAAAGGAGCTGTGATGCCACGCGTTTACTCGTTGTTATTTGTTTGTTTGTTATGCGTTAGCTTTTGGGGTTCCACAGCCCAAGCTGGCAATACGCAGCAAGTAATTCAAGCTGCAGAAGCAGCCTATTACAAAGGCAATTATGCAGAGCAGTATAGGTTGTTGGGTTCCATCATGCAGTCTTCGCCCGAGGCGGAATGGCGTATGGGAGACATGCATGAACGCGGCCTCGGCAGACCAAAGAATAATCTTCTGGCTTTCCAGTCCTATGCCCACGCCTGGGTACGGGGTTACAGCCCCGGTGGCAATGCTCTTGATGCCAGACGCGTATATTCTTACCTGTCTGGAAGCGATAAAAACGCTGCTAATAATTTCATAAACCAGATCAGACAGAGATACGGCAAAACTGTTCCCGTCAAATAATGACCATAAGGACTACCATGACTCGTTTCAATGCTCTGTTTCTGGCCCTCTGCCTGCTGTTGCCGTCACTGGCCGCGGCTGATTCGCTCCAGTTCCAGGCGGTATCCCAGTACAACGACGGACTCATCAGACGGACTGCCGAGCAAGTGCAGGAGATGCGTGACTTCCTGAATCGTAGCGGCATCAAATACTACAAGATGTCGTCTCCCGGCTTTCCTGGTGTGACGATGGAAGAACATGTCTACCAATGTGGGTACGATGAGGCGCAGGGCAATGAGAGCGGGCTGTGCGTCGGCCTCCGCCTGATCCACAGTTTCCCGGTAAGCGAGAAAGGCGTCTTTGTCTTCGGCATGATCAACGGCAAGGTCCAGGTTAAACAATATGGCAAGTTAATGGGTATGACCGGCCATGGCTTTTCGGCTTTTCTGGACCGGAATAATTCCAGTATCAAGGTCATCACCACCGCCGTGCCCATGGAGAGTGACAACACTCTTGTCCCAGTACCTGGGCAACTCTGGCCGGACAGTTCATATACCTGGATCGTCCCCTGGAGTGCAGTGGTTTCCCAGTCGGGTCAGGTCAAACAATCCTTTCTCAATCATTTCGAACGGTTGACTCCCCAGATTTAACCAGTGCGCAATCAACAGAATTAATTATCAGTGAGAGAATCCATGCCTCGATTGTCTGTCTTGCTTACTGTTTGTTACCTGTTGCTTCCTACATTTGTCTTTGCGCAAACACTTGACATCCCGACCTTTCAGCAAAAAGCTGATCAGGGGGATGCTGTGGCGCAATATGAACTTGGGCGCCTTTATCATGCGGGCAAGGGTGTGCAGAGGAATCTTGAAAAAGCCTACGACCTTTTCCGTCAGTCTGCCGGACAAGGATATGCCGGAGGACAAAACGGCCTGGGTGTCATGTATCAACATGGTCAGAGCGTGAAGAGATATTACGCTAAGGCTGTGGGGTGGTACGAGAAATCAGCCCAGCAAGGATTCGCAAAGGCCCAGACGAATATTGGTGTTATCTACCAGTATGGTCGTGGCGTGAAGGAAGACTACTCCAAAGCAATCGAGTGGCATAAAAAAGCCGCTGATCAGGGTTATGCAAAAGCCCAGACGAATCTTGGCTTCATGTACGCCTTTGGAATCGGCATGAAACATGAAAGAGGATGTCCGAAAGGCCATATATTGGTATCAAAAAGCTGCTGATCAAGGGTTCATGGATGCGCAATCAAAATTGGCCAGCACCTACCAGACCGGCTACGTAGGTGTATTCGAGCCGGATTACGCCAAGGCTGCAAAATGGTATAAAAAAGCAGCAGAGCAAGGCGATGCATTGTCCCAAGTCAACCTGGGAGAAATGTACCTGAAGGGCGAAGGTGTTCTCAAGAGTTGGAAGCGGGGAGTAAGGTGGCTCCGCAAGGCTGCAGACCAGCGATACGCCTTGGGTGAACTCAAATTGGCCGAGACGCTCGACAGCACGAATCCTGAAGAGGCTTTAAGTTGGTACCGCAAGGCCGCGGCCCAAGGCAGACGGGGAGCCTACAATGCGCTGGCTGAAAAGTATTATAGCGGGGAAGGCGCTCCCAAGGATTTGGTGCAGGCGCACATGTGGTATAACCTGCTTTTCCTCGGCAATGGCCAGTGGGGTGTGAAGGGCAAGGAAATGCGCGAGAAAATCGCCAAGGAACTGACCCCAGAGCAACTCGAAAAGGCCGAGGATATGGCCATCGATTGGATGGAACAACATGAACAGTAGAGAAGAAAATCTCATGAATCAGAAATCAATATCAGTAAGAGAATCCATGCCCCGATTGCCTGTTTTGCTTATTGTTTGTTGTCTGTTTCTTCCTGTAGTTGCTTTTGCTCAACCTTCTGAAATTCAGGCCCTTCAGCAAAAGGCTGATCAGGGTGACCCGGAGGCCATGTACGAGTTGGGTCAGGCCTATCGAAAAGGGAAATGGGTTCCAAAGGACTTTGCCAAAGCATACGACTTCTATTCCAGGTCAGCATTGAAAGGTTCTGCGGGGGGGCTGGTTGGTCTCGGCGTCATGTATCAAAGTGGTCAAGGGGTGAAACAGGATTACCCCAAGGCTTTGGACATATATAGCAAGGCAGCCAAACAGGGGGATGCAAGAGGGCAACACGCTCTTGGATATTCCTACCACTCTGGGAAAGGCGTTACGAAAGATTACCGCACTGCGATGGAATGGTATCGCAAGGCTGCAGCGCAGGGTTATGCTTTATCCATGAACAATATTGGCGTGTTGTACCAGCAAGGGCAAGGGGTGGAGGAGAACAACTATACAGCAATGGAATGGTTCCACAAAGCGGCGGATCACGGTGGTGCCAAAGCTCAAAGTTATCTTGGATATATATACAAATACGGGAAAAAAGGCGCGAGCATGGATGGAATCAAGGCCGCTGAGTACTACCAAAAAGCAGCTGAGCAGGGGCATCTGAAGTCCATTACGGAATTGGTTTCTCTCTATTCGAGCGACTGGAACAATCTTAAAAAAGATATGAAGAAAGCTGTGTATTGGTTGAAAAAAGCAGCGGAACAGGGAGATGTGGATTCGCAAAATAGTCTCGGGTACAAATATGATAGAGGTGAGGACGTTCCCAAAAGCAAAAAAAGGTCACTCATGTGGTATCGCAAGGCTGCGGAGCAGGGGGATGCTCATGGCCAACGGAGCCTTGGTGTGAACCTTAAAGATGCCGAGGAGGCCCGTGAATGGCTCTTCAAGTCGGCGGCTCAGAACTATGGCTTAGCGCTTGGCCGTCTTTCCACAACGTATTATGGCGGCCCGGAAGGGAGTTCAAAGAGCCATGTGCTGTCGTATATGTGGGCCAGCATACATGCGACTTCCGATGACTCCTTCGAGAAGGAGCAAGGGGTATATTGGCGAGATATGCTCGTCGATAGGATGACTCCGGAAGACATCGAATTGGCTCAAGATATGACCCTCGAATGGATTGAAACGGATGAGCAGGAACGGGTGGTATTGGCGAAGAAGTATCATGCGAGATTGTGGAAACATTCATATAAATCAAGGGTGTCGAAGAAGGAAACCGTACCCGTCTCCGGCGGCACGACGTCGGAGTGATCGGTTGTCCCCATAAGTCATTATTTAATATTAGTGAGAGAATACATGCCCCGATTGTCTGTTTTGCTTATTGTTTGTTGTCTTTCCCTCTCCTCCATTGCTCTTGCGCAAACTTCCGATATCCAGGCTCTTCAGCAAGAGGCTGAACAGGGAGATGCCCGTGCGCAGTACCTATTGGGTTCCGCATATCGAGAAGGTAAGGGAGTTCTTCAGGATTATAAGGAAGCGGCGACTTGGTATCGCAAAGCTGTGGATCAAGATTTCGTTGTTGCCATAAAGGCCCTCGCCTTATGTTATGAATATGGTCGAGGGGTGCCCAAGGATCAGGTGAAGGCGGTTGAATTGTATATTCAGGCCTGGATGCTTGCAGACGAACAAGAGGCAGAATATGTGGCCAATACTCTTGAACAGACATTCTTGCCGCTCGGTGGTTCAAAAGATTACGTTCAGGGATATGCATGGGTCAACATTCAGGCGATAACCTCTGAAGATTCAAGGGATTACCGGGATAGGGTTTCAAGAAAGATGACACCTGAGCAGATAGATAAAGGGCAAAAACTTTCTCGAGAATTGATGGCAAAACGGAAACAGGTGCAGGCCGAAAAGGCGAAAAATCAGGTCGCACCTCCAGCGCTAAAGAAAGAAACTGTCCCCGCATCTGGCGGCACGGTGTCGGAATAACTAGCGTCCCAAGGATTTGATATGCAGATCGCTTGTTCCGCCACAAAAGTCGTAATTCTGGCCTTTGCCATATGCTTCACCACTGCGTCATGGGCTGGCATGCCACCGCAGCATTATGCGGAAAGGGCCGAAGAATCGAAAATTAAAGCTATTGCAGTGGTGGAGAAAGTCGAGGTCCTTGAGAAAATCAAGCGGTATACCACCAAGCAGGTGACATTTCGCCTCGAATACGGACTGACCTTCGACACTCCCGCTACATTCACGGGCCAATGTGCGTCCGTGGACCATGAATGGCAGGACCCCGGCGTCGGCGGCATCATCTTCCTCTATCCCAATGTCGGGGAGCGTGTGTTCGTCACGGTCTCGTCTGACGGCGGTTCAATCACTTCGTTCACACCGATCACCCCTGAGTTGGAAAACTCAGTTAAAGAGACACCAGGAAACATTTGCTACGGATTCTCTGAGGGGCGTGTGGGTGAAGACTGTACCAATCGGAGTCAACAATGAGAACGTTCACCATTGCGCTGGGCCTTGTACTTCTCCTGCCTGTTTTTGCGTTCGCCGATGCTGCGCCAGACCCGTTGAACAAGGGCATCCGTCCACACCGGCGCACGAGCAATGTCCAGATGAGCGCGGAGCGGGTGGACCTTCTCCTCGGCAAGGAGCGATGCATGGTCACCGCGACCTTCCTGTTCACGAATCCATCCAAGCAGACCGAAACCATGGAGGTCGGCTTCCCGTCCAGCTATCCCGGCGAGATCAAGGACGCCGTGGTCATCGTTGCGGGCAAGCCTGTCCAGACGCGCAATTCCACCGAGACCGATATCGTGACCGAAGAGTTTAAAGGGCTGCCTGTTGAGAAACGATTCGACACCCATTGGTTGCTCTGGGACATGACATTCGCGGCAGGCCAGACCAAGGAAGTCACGGTCTCCTATTGGGTGGAACCATTCGACAACAAGGACTTTGTTTCTACGCCATATACCCGGTATCGGACGAACATCCGCGAAGAGTTTGACAAGAAAAAATGGAATGTCCGCCCGGAAGTGGAGCGCGTCCTTGAGGCGATCGACTCCCGAACCACAGGATACGTCTTGATGACCGGCGCTGGCTGGAGTGATGTCATCGGCGAGGCCGTTATCACGGCGGGACACCCAGAGTACGGCATCGATGGAGTACGCTGGTTTTCGTCCGATTACGATGTAAAAGTCCATAAGCAGAGTCTGACATGGACACTCAAGAATTTCGAGCCGGACGCGGATATATTCGTGGAATTCAATCCGTCCGTTTCTCTGACAGATGAGATACAGCTTGCAGAGGCGGCTTTGAAGACCCGATCCGAAAGTCGTGCCCTTCAGGAATATTTGGCCTATCTGCGCATTTTGGCAAAAAAGAACAACAGTTGATCCAACACGCGAGGCGACATGAAGACCATTACTCTATATACCACGAAAAGCCGTTGATATTGCTCCTCCCTTTGTGTGGGGCCATATTATTCCGACTTGGTGTTGTCTTTCTGAATCCGAAGTATTTCAGCTCAGCGACCGATCCGCTGATGTTTGCCTTTGATGGATTTATCACCCTTGTGTTGCTGGGTCTTGCCAAGCATATTGATAGACTTGTCCGGGGCGGGCCGTCCCTTGTCATTGACGATGAGGGTATTCACTACAACGTAAATATTCTCCGGCCCTGGCATGATTCGATGGCAGGACATAAAGGATATACAAACCTTGGCCTACAATTCCGCCAGGGGTGGGAAATTCCGTTCCCAGAAGATATTCCCCACGGATTTCTCTGCCTACCTGGCTAGATTCTCTCCAATCAAACGGCTATTGATCAGGATGGCAACCGCTGGTTGCGGCCCGATAATAGATATTCCCCAAGTGATGCTCAACCGAAAGGTCGGAGATATCTTGGCTGAGATCGAACAGTCGTGGGAAAGGCCGTAACCCAACATTCCCATATGAGGCTTTGTCGTTTTCGTGTCCGTTATATGTCCGCTCAGCTTTTGACGCTCTGCAGAATGAGTTACAAATCGCGCCTTATGCACACTATGCTTCAGTCTCAGTGAAAACGCTTAGCGACGAGTAAGTTCATTGGTTTTAGATAGTTATATTTATTCTTGTGCTGAGTGCCACCAAGAATGGCATTCAAGAGGTCGTGGGTTCGATTCCCTCCAGCTCCACCACAAGAAAGTTAAGGACTTCAGATAATAATCTGAAGTCATTTTTCTGTGGTTCGGGGCCGGAAACCAGTTTTGTGCCCCAAATATGTCCTAAATCGGATTTTTTTATTTTGGGAGTGGGGGTAAGTTTGCGATTGCAGTTGTAAGCTGACACGTAAGTTGAGTTCTAAGGTGTGGGCACTTTTTTTTGCTGTCCCAAATTTGTCCCAAAAACTCAATTAGACAACATGAAAAGGGCTTAGTAGGCTTCTAATCAATTGATATATTGAGAATTAGGAATCAGAGTTGAACCGATGATCTGCTGATTGCAAATAAGACGTTTTAGTGATGGTTCATCCGGTTAACGCGTTCGTTTGACAAAACAAGTGGACATAGCGACTACCTGATGAAAGCAGAACCAATCATTAGTAGATTTTATCGTGGCTCGGAGTGATATGAAATATGGAAAAATAGCCGGACTGCTATGCTTTTGGATGTTCTAAGGCGATTGTCGGATCCGCTGTGTGACTTAAACAGTCGATTAGGAAGAAGGAATAGGTACGGTTTTTCCTAGTTTCGTCGTAAGTTTTTTTCAATGAGATCAATGTATGATCCGGAGATGAGGTCGACTTTTTGTATCTCCAGTTGTTTCATGAGCTTATTGGCAATTAAAACGCCGGCTTCCGGGGTGTCGTCGCTATTAAGAACGACTTCAAATTCCAGAAAGGTTCCAAGGCCTTCAACTTCATCTAAATGGATTCTCGTTTGTTCTGAAAAGAAAAGAGTCCTCTTCTTTTCGACGATTCCCCGTATGCCAAGGGTCGTCTTGAGTATCGCATGCACCAGTTTTGGTAATGCCACTGGGATACGTATGTAGCTTGATTGTTTGGGGCCGGAGGTGTTTTCCCTTTTGTAGATAATGAGTTCGGAATCCCCGTTAACATTCCTGAGTTTGATACGATATTTTTTTAGGTTGTAAAAAACATCCCTTTGATAGAGCAGATCTTCATGCTTTCCACATGACTCTTCCACTTTTTTTCGCAAGTTCAGGAGATTGCTGACATGAGCCTTAATCTCAATGTTGTTCGACATAATATATCTCGCTATCCATTGGTGATTTAGAGTCAATCTTATGTGATTCCAGCTCGATAAACTCTATAATTGTGTGGAGTTTTCTGGAATAATAAGCATTCTCATTACAATGCATGCATGTCAGCATTTTTGAAAATTTAAATCAAGGGCTTGGTCTGGAATGGTTGAGCGGGGGGAGGGGGAGTGTTTGTCCGCTTGCGCCATGAAAAGCCCCGGTTAGCAATAAAGCTGAACGGGGCGTATTTCGTTGTATGGAAATGTTGCAAAGATTTTAATCAGGTGAAAAGGCTTGGAAGGACCATCCTTCCAAGCCTTTTCGTAGGCTGTACCCCTCAACACATAGGACTCTTTTTCTGCATCTGCTCATATGAGAAAACGAGCCGCCTTTTCTGAAATTTGTCTCGGCCCCGACCAAAAGGTCGGGGCCGAGTTGGTTGTGGTTAAATGATTGCGTCGTTGCCGGAGTCGATGATGGACTGGATTAGTGAGTTCAGATCCTCGCTGGTCGTGATTTCCACGACCTGGTTGACTGCGTCGTTCACGGGGGTGACGCCCATCAGGTTGACCACGATGTCGTCGCTTCCGTCGATGTCGGTGAATACGAGGTTGACGTCATTGGTATTGGAGGTGATTGCGACAGTCGCGCCTTCAAGGTTACCCAGAGCCAGGCTGTCAGAATCGCTGAAGTCGAGGATGTCGATGGAGGTTGCGCCGCTACCGAGGTTCTCAGGATCGATGACGATCAAGTCCGATCCTCCATCGGAGTGTACGTCGTCGCCGTCCACGGGGAAGATGACGTCGTCGCTGGCGCTGCCCAGCACAGTGCCGGAACCGCCCAGGACATTCCCGGTATTCACATTCAACGAGACTTCGATGAATGCGGTGTCAGTGCCGCCGGAGCCATCCGAGACAGTGTATTCGAAGACATCAGTGGAGCTCGCCTCAAGGTTCTGCCATCCGCCCTCGTCATTTACCTCTTCGAACGGGGTGTATGCCCATTCGCCGGTGTCGTAGATCTTCAGCGAACCGAATTCGCCTTCGATGGTGTAGTAGTCTCCATCAACATCAGTGCCAGGAGACGGGGTGTTACCAGGGCTGTTGGTACTGTCGATGTCAGTGACGCTCAGTTCGAGCAGACTCATATCGCCTGCTGCGACAGCGGCATCAAAGTCCACATTGTCAATGTCATGATCGTTAGCGAGGACATTGCCATCCGCTACGCCGGAGATGGAGCTTTCTCCACCGGTTACGGTGGTAAGGCTTTCCATGCCGAATGCGCCATCAGGTACGAAGACAATGGTGTCGAACTCGAAGCCCGGAGTGATGTAGACAGCGTTACCGACGTTGGTGAACAGGGTCGGAGACCCGCCTCCAACGGGGTAGACGTAAGCATTCACGTGGTTCGCACCGTGTGCAACGAACTCGATGCTGAACGAACTCTGAGGATCGTCGAATTCAAAGGTGATCTGCTCGGTGGCTCCCTTGTCGTCGACCTTTCGGTCGTCACTGGAACCGTCCGTGTAGATACCAAGGTGCTGATCGTTGCCCCAGGTGGTGAACGCTACATCGCTGACAGGATCCCCGAGGCTATCAAACGCTTCGGCAGTCACTGTGTAACCAGGACCATAATAAACCGAGCCGGTGATCTCGCTCCAGTCATCAATCACGGTAACGACCGTGGTTTCGATGAATATGTCATGGGAGCCGTCATGCACTGCAACAGGCGTGTCGTTGGCCGGGTCAATAGTGATGGTCAGTGTTGCGGTGTCGGTCAGTGCGCTTCCAGGCTGGTTGTCTGTGACTTCGTAGGTGAAGACGTCTGTGACCGCTGCATCATCAATGTTCAGCGGATCAGTCGCATCCTTGTCTTCTACGTAGTGGTAGCTTCCGTCCTCATTGAGGTACAGGGTTCCCCAGACTCCTTCGATCACATGGTCGGCCACGTATTCGGTGCTGGTACGGCTGGGCGGGGTTCCGCCGCCGGTGTAGTCGATGTCGGAGACCGTGAGTTCGGATGTGCCGACGTCGCCGAGATCAACGTTGTCGATGTCGGTGTCGTTACTGAGCACGTTGCCCGAGACGTCCGCTGCTGCGGCTGCGTCAACTGCTTCGGTGAAGGAGTTGGTATCAACCGTCGCGATGGGCGAATCGTTTGCACCACTAATGGTAATGGTCAAGGTTGCCGTGTCGGTCAGTGCGCTGCCGGACTGGTTGTCGGAGACTTCGTAGGTGAAGACATCCGTGACCGGTGCATCGTCCGTGTTCAGCGGATCGGTTGCGTCCTTGTCCTCAACATAATGGTAGCTGCCGTCGTTGTTCAGGTACAGGGTACCGAACTCGCCTTCCACGATGTGGTCGGCTACGTATTCGGTGCTTGTACGGCTGGGCGGGGTTCCGCCGCCGGTGTAGTCGATGTCGGAGAC
>Ga0209475_10005424_pt1 | contig 10468 bp, 8 predicted proteins | sample tdDd471_FD_187128 | JGI IMG/M metagenome (GOLD analysis project Ga0209475, IMG submission 187128) | Marine sediment microbial communities from the Atlantic coast under amendment with organic carbon and nitrate - tdDd47.1 (SPAdes)... | ecosystem: Environmental > Aquatic > Marine > Coastal >...
CACTTTGTAATAAACGATGGCTTGGATTCGCGCGTAAGGTTTGATCAAGTTCATCAATTTTGATGAGGACTTTGCCCATTTTGGCGATAGCATCAATTCCCAGAGTTGGACGCGAGCCATGTGCGGCTTTGCCAAATACATCAACTTCCAGCCAAACAAACCCTTTGTGTGCGATGCTGATGTCTAACTCTGTTGGCTCAGTGACAATCACAGCATCAGCTGACCAGCGTTCCCATTCTTTGAGTATTGCCTGTGTGCCGATACTTGCGAATTCTTCATCGACAACTGCGCTTAAGATGACATCTCCTGCTAAATCCATTTGTGACGCTTGTTTGACCGCCATCATACATGCCGCCAAACTACCCTTCATGTCATACGCACCACGTCCAAAGAGTAATCCATCTTGAATAACAGGCGTAAATGGGGCATCCATCTCTGATACCCCAACAATATCGGTATGTGCATTGAGCATCAGTGACTTGCCACCGCCTGATCCACGTGCGATCAAAATCACATTTGGACGACCTTCAGCTACTTCTTGTACGATAACGTCTAAGCCAACTGCTGTACCCCAATCGGCAATATATCGCGCAATTTCGGCTTCTCCCGCACCATTTGGCACAAGATCAGGATTCACTGAATTGATCTTTATGAGATCCGACAGCAAATTAATCAGGTCACTCATGATGTTGCTTGCTCAAACTCGGCATCAGTTTTGAGTCCATCGCTGAGTTCTACAACTGCAATCCATAGTCCTTTTGCATGACGATACCCAAGTAACCCGATAATTACCGTAAATCCCATCGTCACTCCCAATTGGAGTTCTAAGGAGAGATTTTTGTTCGTGGCATACAATACAAAGTAGAAAATCAACGAAAGTATGGGGAGAATTCCCACCCAGATTATACTTGCGCCAGCCGATTCACCAGATTTACGTTCATAACGGACATGGCAGATCTCGCATACATCTCGTATACCGAATAACCCGTTACTGATATGACCTTCTCCGCAATGGGGACACCGCAAACGAAACCCCAATCCAAGTTTATTGAACATGTCTATCATGCCTTTCTGTCGCTTACTCATGTAGGATGATGGTAATGCAAATCTGCTTGCAAAGGAACGATTGTTTTCACATATGATGCGTGTTTTTTCATCGTTCGTGCATATGATGATATGATGCCAAAGCTATCGTCGTAAAAATAGCACTGTCATAGGTTTATAAACTCAGGCAGAATGTGATAAATACTGAAATAGAAAAACATAGATTATGACAACAATTCAGACCATACTCACCAATTATATCGCACCAATGATTGTATTTTTTGCAATTGCATATTTTGTGCATCGCTCGGCTGGGACAGTTGCGCTTCGGGCTAAACCGCTCGGAGACTTGACGATGCGTAATAATCCGCGTCGAGTTGAACGCCAGAAAACCCTTCAATCCTTGCTATCGAATGTCATTAGCATTGGTGCATTTTTGATTGCCATCTTAGCGACATTTACGCTCTTTGTCAGCATCGATACCATGATATGGATTGTGGGTTTATTTAGTGCGGCGTTTGGGTTGGGTGCGCGTCCGTTTATTAGCGACTATTTGACAGGTCTTAGCTTCTTCTTTGAAGATATTTATGATGTTGGCGATAAAATCGAGATTCCTACTGCCCCGCAAAGGGTTGAAGGGGTGGTCGAGAAGGTAAATCTACGGATCACTCAGATACGGGGCATGGAAGGTGAACTGTTTACGATGCCAAATGGGGATATACGACTGGTACGGAATTTTAGCCGGGGTGAGTTTTCGCCTACCAGTGTAACGATCAAAGTACCTGCGGTGGAATTGGCAGATACGTTAGATAAACTAGAAACTCTTGCTGAAGAAGCCATGACGAGGTTACCGAATCTCATCCACCCGTGGCAAGTAATTAGTCAATCAGGAGAATTGGGTGCAGAAGCCGAATTAACTGTTCTTGCGAAGGCTAAATTTGGTAAGGGTGCGGAGTTGAGGACACGGATGCTGGCGTTACTCCAAGAAGAATTACACGGTGCAAATATTAATGCTCATCACTCTATTGATGTAGATGACCATGCAGAACCGCCGCCTCGCAAAGTTGATGATCTCTAAAAAGCCAGTAGAAAGGGATGGAGGTATCTATTCCCATCCCCACTCTATAACAAATGATTACCCTCGAATTTGTCCTTCGACATTGAGCAAATCAAGCAAGAATTGGGTTGGATTCTCAATTTCTGGCAATGGCAATTGACGCATTGGCTCGATGAAGTCGATGTCAAAATAACCTTCGCTGATAATGCTATTGATGAGTTTGCCTGTGTCATTGAACTGCATAATAATTGCGTTCAGGTAGTTATCATTTTCTGTGACTTTCCACAGTTCAATTGCCGATAATAATGCTTCTAAATTATGGACAATCATCCCAACTTTATATCGGAATTCCGGTTCGTTAGTGGCTTCTCTTGCTTCGATCTGCGCTAAAATCGCATCTGTACTATCTACTAAACATTGTGCATCGAGCGCGAATGGCAACTCACAGCGTTTAATATAATCAACATAATCAAAAAATGGGGGTTGGCGCATCTCACGACTATCATTCAGAATTTGCGAGCCTTCCATAGCGACATAAGCGTTATCGCGTAAGGTTTGTAGACGTGTTTCGATGTCACCTTGATCGGTAGCATCCAGATAGCGTCGTGTGTGTTTGTAAGTCATCAAGGTATTTAATGTATAATGCCCATCAAATACGGGATACACAAAAGAGTCAATGGCATTCCCACCGATATTGGATTCTTTTAAGAACCCCTTCGAGCCAGTCACTAGCAAATTCTGTGATAAGATTTCATTGCACTTGAGCAATAACCACGACTTCAGCATAATGCCATGAAATTGTAAGAAGGGGCTATCGCTATATGCCAACGCACGATAAAACGTGAAATTTACCAATGCAGATTGTTGTACTAGGTTGTACATTTGACGGAACACATTGCTAAAGTTCATCGGGTTATTACCGAAGATATTCTTTGTTGACAGGTGATGAATAGAAGCTGGTAGGGAATCTTCTAGCATAGCAACGCCCATATAGGTGCAATGATACTTACTAGGTAGCGCCATACGGAGCAAAATTTGTAACCCATGTCCGACTTTGCCGATAAGTTTTCCTGGACCATCAATCTCGTATTTTGTCAGCACCATATTACTTAGAACGTGCGTATCGAGCCGCTCCCAATTTTTTGTGCTACTGTGAGGAACGGCGAAGATCGAAAGCGACCGTGGACCAGAGGCATCAGGGTCAACCTTTGCAATAACCGAATGATAATCAGCATGATGCGAATTATTAATCAACCACTTTTGCCCTTTGATATGAAAATTCTTTTCATTGGGATCATCGGACATCGGTGTAGCTTGTGTCGTCACACTGAGTAAATCGGTGCCAGTATGTTCTTCTGTCCAACCGAGGGTGAAAATCTTCCCCTTTAGTTCTGCCGCAAGTTCATCTTCCTCTGCTGCAACCAGCATCATATATGCCAGACCACTTGCCGCACAGGCCGTCATATAATTGGGGTTATTCTCGAATAGCTCTGTTGCTTTTTTCATCGAGCCAAGCAAATTGAATGTTGGGAACACATTGTCAACCACATCCCACATGCCATCACGGAGGATGTCGTAATCAATAATTTCACCAAATGTTTCGTCTTGTACGATTTTCATACTCATAAGGAGTATCCTTTTTAAATTTAACAACTAATCCTCAAATAATATTTTGGGAAGAAAAAAGTAATTTAATTGCTTCAATAATTGAAACAGGGCAGACAGCATTGCCCACCCTGTGTTTAGTCACTCTTTTTGTTGATTATTCCGTTACAATTGGATCACGGAATTTTTGTGTCATTGTTTCCAAATCGTGCAGGTACAATAGGAACTCGGCAGGATCATCAAATTCACCAATTGGGCGTTGGCGCATCAATTGCAGGAAGTTTGTCTGTAACGCACTTTCGCTAATGATTTGATTGAATTCATTGACTAGTGCATTATATTGGAGGATAACCGCATTCAGATATTCATCTTCTTCGGTCACTTTCCATAATTCACAAGCGGCTAGCAATGCTTCCATCCAGTGTACCATCGTTCCAAGTTTATATTTGTGTTCGGGGTCATTCATCAAATCAAGAGTACTGAGCTCGCTTGATAATGATAACATTGCATCGACAATCCCGCGGGCATCAATATCAATCGGCAAGTCAAGATCTTCAATGTATTGTGCATAATCAAAGAATTCAGGATTACGGAGCTTACGTGAATTGGCATCGATTTGATTCGCCAACTGCGGTTTATATAATTCACGGCGAAGCGTCTCAATTCGTTCATCAACACTAGCGCGCTCTGTTGCTTCAAGGTAGCGTTTCATGTGTTTTGCGGTCATTAATGTATTGATTGTATAGTGACCATCAAACACGGGTAAAACAAATGAATCAATCGCGTCACGTCCAATAACGGATTCTGCAAGGAAACCCTTTGAACCGGCAATCAATAGATTTTTACCGAGTAATTCATTTGTGCGTAATAATAACCATGATTTGAGCATTACGCCGTGGAATTGTAGAAAGGAGCCAGCACTAAACGCATGGGCGCGATAGTAGATGAAGTGTAAGACAGCACCTTGCAAGACCAAATTGTACATTTGGCGCAATACATTACTGAAATTAATCGGATTGTTGCCGAAAATCCGCTTTGATGATAGATGAGCAATACTAGCAGGGAGTGCTTCGTCAATCATGCTTACACCCACATATGAGCATTGATATTTGCTCGGCATCGCCATCTTTTGCAAAATCTGTAACCCATGACCTGCTTTACCCAAAAGAATGCCGGGACCATCAATTTCAAATGTTGTGAGAACCATCTTCTTGAGAACATGGGTTTCTAGCCGTTCCCAATTTTTACAACTACTACGGGGTACAAGGAAAATAGATAAGGAACGCGGACCACTAGAATGCGGGTCAATCTTAGCTACTACCGTATGATAGTCTGCATGGAACGAGTTGTTAATCAACCACTTGCGTCCTGTGACGTGATAATCTTTACAGTCAGGATCATCGGACACAGGGGTAGCAACTGTAGTGGCACTCAGTAGATCAGAACCGATTGTTTCTTCCGTCCATCCAAGTGTGAAAATCTTGTCTTTAAGCTTTTCAGCAATTTCGATTTCACCAGCTGCGACGATAGTCATCCACGCAAGCATACTGGCACCAGCCGCAATCATCTGATTGGGCTCGTCTTTAAACATTTCTGTACCCACACGCATCGACGAAAGCATGTCGAAGTCAGGTAGTAGGGAGTCATATACACGGTGCATTTGTTGACGGAGTGCATCAAAATCAACAATGTTACCAAATTTTGGATCTTCAATAAACATAGAAAGCCTCATCCAACTTTATCATTTTAAGCTAGGTAGTATACGCATCATTTAGCCATATCACAATATACTGCATATTAATGGCAATAGAAATGCGAAATTTTTCACAAATTATCCATGTTATACAACACTAGCATTTTTAAAAAGGTGCGAATTTGTAGGAAAATCTTAGCTATTCTCTAATAAAGGACATATTATTTATTAAAAAATTTCCCTCTCCAGCATCCTTATGATAGTGGAGAGGGATTGCGTTTTATAAGGAGGCTTGTTCCAAAACTTCTATAAAGCGATCTTCGACAATCTTTTCTTGACCGAGTTCGAGAGTCATCGGATTGAGGTGTAACTGATTATCATCACCGCCTAATGCAACAGCAATTGATGGTGTGCCGTCAAATAATGCTTGAACAAGGGCATCTCGGGTGATACCACATTTCTCTGCATCCAGCGTAACCAAACACCAAGCAAGTGGTTGTCCTGCTTCATTTGGGAAATCGCGTTCTACTTTTATGCCTTCAATCGTACTAAAGGCTTCACACCAATCAGATACAGTCGTTTCACAATATTGTGCACGTGACTCATGATCGAATGTGAGATAGCGTTCAACCGCCGCCAATAATCCCATCATTTCTTCTTTGCCGACTTTCATTGGTCTTGCAATGCCTTGATTGGGGCTACCGTGGTGGCGCATGGCTTCGATGTAGCGTCGTTTGCCAAGTACCAATCCACTGGATTGTGGACCGCGTAAATCTTTTCCACCACTAAATATAACCATCGACACACCCATTTCGGTAAACTTCCATAAGTTCTCGACAGGTGGGACTTGTGCCGCCCCATCTACGACAACAGGAATTTGATGCTCATTAGCGATGGCGACGATTTCGGGTAACGGAATATCAACATCGCTTGCCATAGTACCCTGAAACCAGAATATAGCGGCAGTTTTGGGTGTAATTGTACGGCGTAAATCATCACTGGTTGCACCGCTTTTATCGCCAACTTCAATCACTTTGATACCCACTTGTTGGACTGCATAATCATAGCCATTACGATGGTTGTGCTGAATGATAACTTCATTTTTTAGATGTTCGATATGTGGAAATACATTAATCAAATCAAGATCGCAATCGGTTACACAAACAGCTGTTGCTAAGACCAATCCCGCCGCCGCTCCTGAACTGATATAAGCTGCTTCATTGTGTGTTAATTCAGCGATTCTATCCCCTACTCGTATTTGTAATTCTGGTAAATCGACAAAACATTGCGCCGCATCGTGCATCGCCTGTACGACTTCGGGTGGCATCAGTGAACCACCGAGTTTTGTTAGTGTGGCACTAGCATTGATGATGGGGCGGATACCAAGAGACTCGTAATTTGTCATGATGTACCTTTCTTAACTCTCAGGTTGTGGTCGTGGTAGTGTCCAATAAGCTTCAGGGGCATCTTCCCACAATGGCATCGACAAGCCTTCTCGATCAAACACGATTTTCCCTGCTCGAATAGTCATCGTACACGTTAATTTTTGATTGCCTATAATTTTAGCTTTGCCACAATCAACATATCCAAATTGTCCTTCATGTAATTGAATGAGGGCAATATCGGCTTCTGCACCTTCGGTGAGTGTACCGAGTTCTGGATGACCAATTTCTTCGGCAGGGGTGACGGTGGAACGATAGATGACTTCTTGTAATGGCATCCCCATGCACAAAAATTTGGACATCGTGGTGATCATATCCAAAACCACACCATTAATATTGCCAATGTGCAAATCAGTACTGATCGAATCTGGTCCCCATCCGCCTTGCATCGCTGGGATACCATTCCGAAACCAGAAACTCCCCGCGCCATGTCCTACATCAAAGATGACTCCGCGTTCCCGTGCTTCAAATAGAAAATCATTTGGACGCTTATTTTCATCCAAGACGGGGAATTGTTGGGCGTACATATGGGTATGGATGTCACCCGGTTGCATCTTTTCTAATAATTCCTGATAGGTACGGTTTGGACGATGCCAAAAATCGACCATCAGTGGCTTTTTGCAAATATCGGATGCTTCTAAGGCGAGATCAACTGCCGCCCACGGTGGATGTGCATCATCATAGGGTTCATGTGTCCAATAATGTGCCGTCTTAATTCCCACGCAAATATCAGGATATGCCAGCACAATCGATGCGGCGAGTTCGGGATCCATTTCCTTAATGTCTTGCTCCCAATCGCCAATCATGCCCGAATTGACGATGTTGATATACGCAAAGATACGGGTTTGGGCAACATCAATTACCGTCTTTTTGAAGTGCAAGAAGTGCTTTGCACCAGCTGTACCCGTATCAACGACTGTTGTGACACCAGATCGGAACATATGATGATCAGCAACTACACTTAGTCCTTCTGGAAGACCAATTGGTTCGCGAGTGTGATGAACATGAACATGGATGTCAATCAGACCCGGTGTGACAAGTAACCCTGTCGCATCAATGACTTTTTGGGCTTCTGCGGAAGGGATGTCTTTTGCAACTTTCGCAATACGATCATCTTGAACGGCAACATCCATCACGTCGTCAATGTTATTCTTGGGGTCAATGACATGTCCCCCTTTGAGTAATAAATCATATGATGTCATAAACAAAACTTTCTATTTTTGTAATGATTTTTGATAAAGGGCTGTAGCATAAAATTCATAAGATGCAGCTTCATCGGGTACATCAACGACATGTACCGTAAACCGAGCAGGTACGCCATTATCTGGACATTGTTCTTTAAAGAATTTGCGATAGGCTTGGGCATAGTCGCGCCGTAATCGTTCTTGTTCTGCTCTAAATCCCACTGGATCAACGAGCGGATTGGGTGATTTTGGTTGACATCCAAAGGCATGAACTTCGATGAAATCCACATCCGCAATCGACTCACAAATCCCAGCTTCCTGTAACCACATTTCCCAGCATCTAAACACCAATGGGATTTCAATTTCGGGTTGCATAAACGTTACTGTATCGAGCTTGAGAACACCTGTTGCGGAATATCCACCCGTCAGTCCCGAAAAACAAATTTTGAGATCACCATCGGGTAAGGTTTCCACCACCATATTCGAGAGAACAGGGTCTTCTCCTTCGTAGTAATAGGTTAATTTGCCACGCTGTTTGATATTGAATGCCACAACAGTTACCTTTCGTTGTCTATCACTTTTACCACATAATTTAAGATAATTTTGTTTGTGTGATTATGTGGACTTCGGTCAAGTGTATCCAAATTGCTTATCAAAGGAAAGAAAGTCATGACATTTATCAGATTACCTCATCATTGTCTCACTAACAGGTAGCTGACTATGGGTTATAATAAAAGATAAAGATAATTTTCAATACGTAAAATGATTAGGGAGATTTAAAATGCCAATCCCAAAAAAAGTATTTGGACGCACTGGACACAATAGTACACGGTTATTATTTGGTGCGGCGGCTTTGGGTAATGTGACCCAAGATGATGCAGACCGCACGATGGAATTGTTGATCGAAAACGGTATTAATCATATAGATACGGCGGCGAGTTATGGTGATTCTGAGTTACGCCTTGGACCATGGATGGAAAAACACCGCGATGATTTTTTCCTCGCTACAAAAACAGGGGAGCGTACATACGACAAAGCCAAAGCAGAATTTGAGAATTCCTTAAAACGGCTACGGGTCGATAATGTCGATTTGATTCAGCTTCATTATCTTGTGGGTGAAGATGAATGGGAAGTTGCGATGGGTCCCGGTGGTGCGTTGGAATATCTTGAAGAAGCGCGCGAACAGGGGCTAGTCAAATATATTGGTGTGACAGGGCACGATGTTGCGATTGCGAAGATGCACCAGAAAAGCCTCGCACGCTTTGATTTTGACTCGGTATTGTTCCCATATAACTATCCGATGGCTCAGAACGAAACCTATATCGCTGGATTTGAAGAAGTTGTCCGCATCTGTAAAGAGCGCAACGTTGCGATTCAAACCATTAAGTCGATTACACGCCGTCCCTATCAGGGAGATAAACGTAGCCACGCCACATGGTACGAACCGCTGACCGATCAAGCCAGTATTGATAAAGCTGTACATTGGGTACTCGGCAATGAAGATGTCTTCTTGAATACGGCGGGAGATATTACGATTTTGCCAAAAGTTTTAGATGCCGCCCAACGTTTTGAATCTCGTCCATCGGATGCAGAAATGCAAGCAATGGTTGAAGAACGAGATATGGCACCCTTATTTGTCTAAATTTTGAAAATACGAGTAGCTCAATCTATGGGCTACTCTATACTTCGTCATGGTCATGAAGTTGCATTCGCAATAATCGCTCTGATTGTATCGGCATCAGCATAACTCAGTTGATACTCTGATCCCACATCTTTGCCACCCATCGACAAATTCGGATTATGATATTGCATTGGACTGGCAACTGATTTCTTCCCCGAAAAATGAAATTCTGATGCACCACTACCTTCGACGATTGCCTTGATGTTATTCGGATTAATGCCACTCCCCGGCATAATTTTGATACGTCCATCAGCTTGTTTCACCAACTCCGAAATCACTGATAATCCTTGTTCTGCTGTCGAGAGTTGCCCAGAAGTAAGTAGCGTATCTATACTCAGTTCGATCAAATCATCTAGTGCCTGATAAGGGTCTACTGCCATATCAAATGCGCGATGAAACGTGACTGCTAATGGACGAGCAACCTCGATTAATTCACGGGTACGTTCAATATCAATGTTACCATCAGCTTGTAAGACACCGATTACTACCCCATTCACACCAAGCGATTTTGCGTATTCAATATCACCGCACATGATGTCAAATTCGGCTTCCGTATAGAGGAAGTCACCTCGGCGTGGGCGAATAATCACATTGATAGGGATACGTAGGCGATCGTTTGCAATCGCGATCATGGCATGAGATGGTGTAATCCCACCGATGCCCAAGTCTGCACACAATTCGATGCGATGTGCGCCACATGTTTGTGCGATAAGTGCCGACTCTATCGAATCGACTGCAACTTCAAATGTAAGTGTCATAAGA
>Ga0209475_10005426_pt1 | contig 10465 bp, 9 predicted proteins | sample tdDd471_FD_187128 | JGI IMG/M metagenome (GOLD analysis project Ga0209475, IMG submission 187128) | Marine sediment microbial communities from the Atlantic coast under amendment with organic carbon and nitrate - tdDd47.1 (SPAdes)... | ecosystem: Environmental > Aquatic > Marine > Coastal >...
GTACAATACCAGATTGCATATACCACAGAGACTAACGGGCAATTAGATGCACCGTTTGAAGTGTCACCTATTATTTACACAACACTCGGAGGTAGTAAAGAGTATTGGCAAGTACCATTCGATGAAGGCGCAGAGTTTATACCTATTGTAGATGCTGATGCAAGTGGATGTACCGATATTAACTATTGGGCTAGACCACTCTCAGATAACACATGGACTATCTCTGATCAAGATACAGGAGATGACTTCCTTACGGCCAACGGAGGTTACTCTTCACCAGGTGGTATTGATGTTCACAATGTTTATAGTGATGATCAGTGCACCAAATCCTTTTGGCAGACCCCATTTAGAATCTCATCACCCTATGCACCTAACACAGCGGTACAGGGCATCGAGGGTTTTTGGATACTGCAATGTAATGCTGCAGGTAATATACAGGGTACTAACTTCTTGCCTAATACTCAATCGAGTGGAGGTGGACCTAATATATCATTAGGACAGGGACTCATACCATCTGGTAACTTTAATGTAATCACACTTGCAACAGGACCTGCTAACTTTCCACTAGGTAATCTAATGTCAACGACTACTCACTATTATATAGTGCCAGTCTTATACTCACCTAGTTCATGTTCTCCAGATCCACAAGCACAGGCTAATGTGATGAATGAGTCAGCATGGAGAACACAGAGGTATAACATCTTAGAGAAGCCATGTAATGATTATCCACATGTACAGTTTGCCTGGTTAAACTCAGAGGGCTTCAGAGATCAATTCACCTTTACTAAGAGAAATGAGAAGAAGATAAATACTAAGAAGAATAACTTTCTTAAAGAAGCGGCCGATTACAATGACACTAGATATATTGTTGATAAGCAATCAAGAGGGTTCACAACCTACTCACAGACTATTAAAGAAGACTGGACTGCTACATCAGGGTATATGAATGACGAGGAAGCGGCTAACCTAGAGTATATGTTTAGATCGCCACAAGTTAATGTAAGGTTCTCTACCGGTGAATACGCAAACCAGTGGTTACCTATTAATCTTATTAGTAGTTCATACACTGAGAAGACTTATAGAAAAGACAGGTTATTCCAATATACAGTTAACTATAAGTTAGCTAACAATATCAAATCACAAAGAGGATAAGACATGATACAACTTAAGGTTTACAAAACAAAAGGAGATAGTAGTACAGCTCTCTTCTTAGATCTATATGACACTGAGCCAATTAAGTTGACTCTGTCTATTGAAGACATTACACAGGCTGATGCTACTTCAGTATTCTCTAAGACCTTTAGAGTTCCTGCTACTAGACATAACAACGACTTCTTTGAGAATGCGTATGAGGTAGACGGAATTGATTTTGATGTAACCCTAAAGAACTATGCAGAGATCTTAGTAGATGGAGCAGAGTTTAGAGAGGGACACATTAGACTACAGAAGATCTTTAGGAATCAAGACCTAGATCGTATAGATTACGAACTCTTATTCTTAGGTGAGACCAGAGACTTTAGTAGTACGATTGCTGAGAAGACTCTATGTCAATTAACAATGACAGACTTTAGTTGGGTTGGCCTACCACAGAATTACACTAACGCCGCTGATTTTACAGGACCATTTACATATACTGATATAACACAGAGTTGGCTAGCATTTCCTGAAACTGCATCTATAACTGCAGGTTATGCCGATGGCGATATCATCATGCCACTTATAGATCATGGTAATACTTATGATGATGGAGATCCTGATCAGGGTACAATAGCCTTAGGTGGAGCAGGTAATGGTATTAGATCATTTACACACACAGCTAACTCGCTGACTCCAACAAGAATGAAGCCAATGTTTAGAGCTAAGAGAGTCTTAGATCAAATCTTTGAAGATGTTGGTTATACTTATTCATCTACATTCTTAAACTCTGATAAGTTCCACCAAATGTACATTAGTGCCTTTGGTAACAACGAACAGATTGGTATGGAGATCGATCAAGTAACTGGAACTAACTTTGAGTCTAACAACCCTACTAATGGTGAGAATGATGTTAATGCATTTATGTATAACGATAATGTTATTACTAATATAGCAGGTAACTTTACAGTAGGTGCTTCTAATGTTAGTTCAGGTGGTAATGGTAGTTACTTTACATGTCCTGGTCCTTCAACTCTAGGAGGTAACTTTTATGTCATGCAATGTAGTGCAGAACTTAACGCAGAAGTAGAGAATTCAAATGGACCTAATACTACCGTACCTGCCTTTCTAAGACTAGTTGTTGTTAATACACCAGGTGGAACTATTCAAAGAACTCTAGCAACTGGTAATAATGCAGGTGGTGGAAGCACTTCAACAATTAACTTTGATTCACGTAACATACCTGCTGCGGATCAGCTACAAACAGGAGAGATTATTCAAGTTTACTTAGATACGTCAAGTGCTTTCGTAGATTATTCATACGCTGATAATACTTATTGGGATTGTACCGCAGCACCTGGTGATTACTATGCGCCTCTAGATTTAGATTGTGAACATAAACAAATAGACTACGTTAAAGACATCCTTACTATGTTTAGGTTAGTAATGCAACCTGATAACAAGAGACCTAATAACTTTATTATAGAACCATGGCAAGAGTTCATCGGTAGTGGTACAACTTATGACTGGTCTCATAAACTACAAGAAGATATGGACTCTGTCTTAGAGCCTCTGTTTAATACACAGTCGGCTACGATAGAATACTCTTTTGCACAAGATGAGGATTTCATTAATAAATTCCACTTCGATAATAACAAACACCCTTATGGTTGGTTACAGTTTAATTCCACTAATGAGTTACTAAAAGGTACTCGTAAGATAGATGTAAAAGGTATTGCACCAACACCAATAGATCAAATCTTAGATACTACTGGTAATCATCCAGAGCCTACATTTATCATACCAAGTATTGTAGAAGTAACAGGTGAACAGACCAGTTCGAATCCATCTAGACCAGAACAGTTACCTCTTAAACCTAAAACTAGATTCTTATTCTATAATGGTAAGATACCTATTACAGTTAGTCAACATGAATGGTACCTAGATGATAATGGCGTTGCAACAGTACAAACAAACTATCCACTAGTTAGTCCTTATGAGAACTGGCCAGTACAACAGACATCGTTAAACTTAAATTTCTCTAACGACACTAGATATTATATTAACCCATCGCCGGGTATAGGTTACTTTGACCAAGGTAGTACTCTATTCGATGAATACTGGTCACGTTATATTTCATCACTATATAATAAGTCTAGTAGAAGACTAACCGCTAAATTTATCTTAGACAATACAGATCTACAAGATCTTACATTCGATGATGTTATCTTTGTAAACGGTAAGTACTATAGACCTGAAAAGATTATAGATGCACAAGTAGGTGCTGAGACTGTAGTAACATGTCAACTAATTACTCTTAATGATCAGAGACCTATATGGTTAGACGAGCCATTAGATGGTTTCTCTGTAGTGGCCTCTAATACATCTTGTCTTGGTCAAGAGGGTGAAATACAAATAACAACTGAAGGTACGCCAGCGTTCACGTGGGAGCTGGATGTGAGTGGAGCTCAAGGTACTGTAAACCCTACAGGTAGTGCACCATTTACTTTTACAATAACTGCACCAGTAGGTGTTGATACACTTACAGTAACTGATTCACTTGGTAGAGTTGCAGTAGTACAAGTTAGCGTACCTGCAAGTACAGCGTCGCCAGTAACTAGTACACATACTACAGTCGATCCTACAGACTGTACTACGCCTTGTAATGGTGAAATCGATGTAACACCAGCAGGTGGAGCAGGAGGACCTTACACTGTAACATGGTCTGATGCTTATGCTGGCGAAGATAGAACTGGCTTATGTCCTGGTAATTATCAGTACTATGTAGAAGACGTTAACGGATGTCAATCAGATGTTTACTCTGTAGATCTAACATGTCAAACAGAATTAATTGTATATCAGCTTAGAGAACACTTAAACAATTGTACTCAATCTAGTTCGGCTACGTATATTGCTAGTTCTATATCACAATTACCAATTAACCAAACAGTTACACTTAACGAAAGACAAGGATGTTATTACGTTCAGGCTGTAAGTACTGACACGCCTCTATACACAATAGATGCATTAAGTGTATCATGTGCAGCATGTAATGGCGGTGGAACTCCATTATCTTATGAAGTAGAAGAATGTGGAGGCGCAGGAGATACTTATTATGCTAGTAGAACTGGAGCTACTCTTGTACCTGGAAATGTAGTAGAATTAAGTCTCGCTGGAGCTGGAGGTTGTTACGTAGTAATCGGTGATTCAACAAGTGTACATGATACTGATGTTACAGCAATATATGCAGATTGTGACACATGTTTAGGACCTCCTACTTTTAGGTATATCTTTAAAAGTTGTGATGGTTTATTTAATGATGCTATAGTATCTCCAGTACAATTAGCATTAGGTTCTATTATAGATATTACACCAGGACCTGGTTGTGGTACGATAATTTCAAATACTAAAGTTCTTGGAACTGTTACATATACTAGTTCACTTTTATATGAAGACTGTAATGCTTGTAACGGTGTAACACCACCACCTGCACAAAACTGTCACTTAATTGGAAATGGAGGTATAACAGTAGCACAAGGTACTTATACTTTTAATGGACTTGGATATGGTTGGACAGTTAAACCTGGTACTACGAGCTCGTATTGTGCCGTTGTTGGTTCTGTTGTAATTACTTCAGGTACTGCGGTTACAATTACAAATCAAGGTAATGCATGTACTCAACCAGGCGATTGCTTAATTGGCCCACCTCCTCCAAGTGTTTATACTATTGAAGATTGTGCAACTAGCGCTCTATTTACAATGGACGATCAAGGTAGTCAATTCCAAATAGGTGATGTAATACAGTATTATGCAAATACACAAGGAACAGGTGCTAGGTATTGTGGAACCGTCATAAACTATACAGGTACCACATTAAATGCATACTTAGCTAACCCATTTGTATCGTACTTCTGTGGAGACACAATACATTGTGCAGAGTAATTCAAATGACTAATAATTTATATTTAATAGTATGGCAGATAAAGTAGTAAAAATAACCTTTGAGATCGACGGCCTAGAGCAGTCGGTCACAAACATAGATGATGCAAAAGCAGCGTTACAACAGCTAGAGACTCAAGCTAAGAAAACAGAGGATGCTGCTGAAAAGGCTGCTGATGGATTTGATGAACTTGGAGATGCTTCGAAGAAAGCAGCTGAAGGTGGTGAAGGAGCTGTCTCAGTACTTGATGAAGCTACTGGTGGTTTAGCTAGTAGATTTAAAAATGTAATAGTAGGTGTAAAACAAATGGGAGTTGCTCTAAAGGCCTCTTTCAAATCTGGTGTTGCAGGAGCAAGTTCATTAAAGAAAGGTATTGCAGCAACTGGTATTGGTTTACTAGTAGTAGCCTTAGCAGCTATCGTTGCCTATTGGGATGATATAGTTGGCTTAGTATCTGGTGTAAGTTCAGAGCAGAAGAAACTTAACGCAGAAGTAGAGGCTAATGTTGCATCACAACAAGAAGCACTAGATGCAATCTCAGCACAAGAGAATAGTTTAAAGTTACAGGGTAAAACCGAAGCAGAGATCAGAGATCTTAAGATAGAGCAAACAAATGAAGTAATTCAGGCTACTATCATGCAGTTAGAGCAAATGAAGAAGACCAAAGATGCACAGGTCGCAGCTGCTCAACGTAATCAAGATATTGCACAAGGTGTTATTAGATTCTTAACGCTACCTATTACAATGTTATTAGCTACTGTAGATGCAATGACTGCTGCAGTTTCTATGATACCAGGTATTGATATTGGTACTAATCTAGAAGAAGGTTTTAGTGGTGGTATTGCTGGAATGATATTTGATCCTGAAGAGGTAGCATCAGAAGGTGACGCGACCATAAAGGAGACTGAGGCACAGCTGACTAAGCTTAAAAACTCTAGAGATGGTATGATACTCCAGGGTCAGAAAGCTGATCAGGATGCGGCTGACAAAGCGGCGGCAGATAGAGAGAAAATGAATGCTGATGAACTTGCAGCCGCAGAGAAACTTGCAGCTGACAAGAAAGCAATCAAAGATAAAGAAGATGCAGAAGCTGCAGCTAGATTAGCTAAAGAAATTGCAGATGCACAGATAGTTAAAGACCTGTTACAACAGGCTGACTTAGATCTAATACAATCTGCATACGACAGAGCACAAGCAGAATTAGAGATACAAAGACAAGCTGATATTGAGAAGATCACACAAGCAGGAGCAACTGCAGCTGAGATCGCTAGAATTAATCAGCAATATGATAACAAATCAAAGAAATTAGAACAAGAGAACTCTGACTTTAAAGAGGCTCTTAATGAAGCAGATGTAGATAACGCACTAGCCGCAGGTAGTCAAGTACTTGGAGGTATTATTAGTATCGTAGGTGAAGGTAGTGCTATTGGAAAAGCTGCGAGTTTAGCCCAAGTCGCGATAGATACTTACGGTTCTGCTACAGCAGCTTACAAGTCTGTAGTTGGTATACCAGTCGTAGGACCTGCACTTGCACCAGTTGCAGCGGGTGTTGCAGTGGCCGCTGGACTAATGTCTGCAAAAAAGATAATGTCTGTAAAGACTCCAGGTAATAAGTCGGCAGGAGCGCCTCCAGGTATATCTATACCCTCAGCACCTGCATTTAATCCTACTACTGCATTACAAGCTGGAGCAGATGCTGAACAAGACAATACACAAGTAACACTAGGAGAACAAACAGGAAGCTCAGGACCTACTGTAGTAAGAGCATACGTAGTAAGTTCAGAAGTTACAGGACAGCAAGAGGCTGATGCTAAAATAAATGACCTAGCAAGACTATAATATATACATTATGAATAAAATAGTAGAACTAATAGTAAACATGGAGGAATTCGAATTCGAAGACCTTGGAGTAGAAGTACTATCTCTAGTAGATAGACCTGCTATTGAAGTAGAGTGGATGGCATTCGCAAAAGAATTAGAATTCAGAGAGAATCCAGATTGCCCAGATGGATGGGAACATCACATGCCTGACGGTTCATGGATGTGTGGTAAATCTATGGGTTACGTAGATAATACTGGCTTTGAGAAGTTCGAAACATTTTTTAATGATAATATAGATCTATTTAAGAAACCAGGCGTTGGAGCTGCTGGAGACGGTGGTGTAGATCACGCAGAACAAAAGAGATTATTAACTGAAGCTGGTGTTAACACAGAATATCCGTTCGGTTACTGCTTCCAAGTAGCACAATTCTTATTTTATGCAGTAGGTGGTTACAGTAGTGACTATGACTTAAAATGTATTAAGGGAATGCATTACCAAGTTGGCGGTGTAGACTTTCAGGCAACTCACTGGTATATTCAACACAAAGATAACAATACAATAGTGGACCTTACGGCATCCCAGTTCGATGGCATACTAGATATTAATGATTACTATTCTAAAGGTACAAGAGCTAACCTGGGCTTCCCATATTACAACGTGGGCGACAAGAGAGTAGAGTTTGATGAAACAGTACCAAGTTTACAAACACTTAAGCTATATAGTAAGTGGAGAGAGGATAACAAAGAGATACCAGTATTAGAAGACTACTACTCTAAAGCTAAATATGAAGAACTACGTAAAGAGTTTACAGAAGAATCATTTGCAGAATCTACTAATAAAGTAAATGATGAAATTACTGCATTTCAAAAAGCTGTCATAAAACTAGCCGAAGAAGTTGGTGAAACTATTGATCCATCAGAAGTAATTTATATAGATGGTACTAAAGAATCATTCGCAACCGTCGGTGATTTCTTACAAGGTGCTAGAGCCGTTGCGGCCTTAGGTGATCTACCAGCAAGTACACCGGCGCGTCTTGTATATAGATACGCAGGACCTTCAGGTCAAAGATTCTTTTGTAGAGTAATGAAATCGCTTAATAAGATTTATAGTAGAGAAGATATAACTAGAATGAATAGACTTAATCCAGGCTTTGGTCCAGGAGGTAGTAATTCTTATTCTATCTTCGAATATGCCGGAGGCCCGAACTGCCAACATTATTGGGAAGAGTTAGTACAATTTCAGAATGGTAGTCAAAATGTTTTAGTAAGTAATGGTCCTGCACCTGGTGACGCTGGTAGATCTAAGAATTCAAATGATCCATCACCAACCGGAGCAGTATCAAACAACGCTTATCTAATGAGTAAGACATGGTCGTTCTCTGATGATGACAAGATGATTGTTACCGGACCCGCGATGATACCTAGACAACTTATTACAAGAAAAGATGAGATGGGTAACGTATTTCATGTATACTTCTCTAGAGAGACTATAGAAACTATTGCTAGAAAATTCTTAGCAGATAATAATCAACACAATACTGATGTAAACCATGATGGCGCTGTAACACAAGAAAATACGTTACTAGAGTCGTGGATCGTAGAAGATCCTAAGATGGATAAGTCAACAGCAATAGGATTCGATGTACCAGAAGGTACGTGGATGACGTCAATGAAAATTAATAACAAAGATACCTGGAATAAAATCAAAGCTGGAGAACTTAACGGTTTCTCAGTAGAAGGTTCATTTTTAGAAGTCGTACAAAAGAATTAACATGATAGCAGAAACTAAAGACTCAATAGCAAACCTAACTACTATCACAGCAGCAGGCAGTGCAATGGTAGACTTCAATAGTATATTAACCATGGCTCTGATCATTACAGGTATTGTATTGAACATTATTAGAATTAGAGCACATAGAAATAAAAAAGACTAGAATAAACTAGTCTTTTCTTTTTGCATTAGGTTTTTATACTCACCATCCTTATTATAGGTAATACCTTTTAGTATACACTTTATACTATTACGACCTAAGTCATACTGTTTACATAATGTATTAATACTAACATGGCCGAGATATTTCGCTCGTACCATATTAGCATGCTCCATTGATAATTTAGGCGGATTCTTTTTACCAGTCATATACTACTCTCTTTATAGATGACTGAGATCTTTTCATAATCGTTGCAATTTGTGATAATGAGTATTGTTGTCTACGATATTCTCTGATCATTTCTTTTTCAGAGTTACTCATGTACGTGTGTCCTTTTGGTTGTTCCATAATTATTGATTGTTTTTATTTAATTCGTAACTGTATTTCCTTGACGATAAAAATGCCATTGGTAATTCATTCATAATACTATCTCCAAGCGAGTCCCATTTAACACGGTAGTGAAACCCTTCATCAGGAACTCTAAATGGTCCTGCTGTTATTGTTCCAGTATCTAGGATCTGTTTTAGATTTCGATATTTAGCATGTTTAACGTGGTTAATTCTTTGTCCGATTTTCATTTTGTTTGTTTTATTTAGTTAATTCAATTGATTCATTCTCCTTTGCTACTTCTTCATCAATCATTTTTACTTGCATCTTCATAGAAGCTAAGAAGTAGTGTGCGAAGCCAAGTGCAATATCACATCTACGGGTATTTGATAAAACTCTAAATCCTTTACCTTCTGGATAGTCTCCAAAGAATTCTGCTTGTTTAGCTTCACAGTTAATATACTGATTCCAAGAATCTAATACTATATTCTTTCTAGTCCATGCAGCTGCTTGCTTTGTTTGTAGTGTAGGCTCCTCCATAAAGTCATGTTGATCTATAAATACTTGAAAGGTTTCATCAAAGTCTTTTTGTCTTTGTAAGTCACGTGCTTCCTCTTGTTCCGGAGTCGGATTCATAAACACATCTAGTAATTCTTGTTTTTCTTGTTCTGTCATTGTTGGTACTTTTTTCATGTTGTTTGTTTTTAAATTGTTATTATAGTTGTTATATGTATCTTTATTCTTTTGTTTCAATTGGTTCACAATTATTTTGATCTTTTAAATAGTAGCCACCAAACTATGATGACTACTACTACTTCTCCTAGGCCTACCATTATGATAATCTTACACTAAGTTCAGGGTATTTAGCTTCCCATCTTTTATACTTAGTAAATTGAGTATCGTCAGGGTCACAACGTAAACCATATTGTACATAGACTGATATTCGACCTACATATATTAACTCACAGGGGTTTGCATTAAGCCATCCACTACGACCATACTTGTCGTCTAAATACTTTACCGCTTGGTTTATAGTGTTAAACCTCGGATTTGTGTTTGTTGCGATAACTGTAAGTGTACCGCCTTCCATTGATTTCATTTGTTCTTGTGTTAACATTTGTTTGTTTTTATTTGTTGTTATTAATTATAGTACTAATATACGAAATTAAATTGACATAAAAAAATTAAATGGCAATTATTTTGCAAAAACTTTCGAAGAGGGCGCATCATGCTAAAGCCACTATGCCATTAGAGCGCGTCTGTGAACTTATGTCAGTATGAGCCGAATATATATTTAGTAATGTCTGGATGT
>Ga0209475_10005431_pt1 | contig 10461 bp, 8 predicted proteins | sample tdDd471_FD_187128 | JGI IMG/M metagenome (GOLD analysis project Ga0209475, IMG submission 187128) | Marine sediment microbial communities from the Atlantic coast under amendment with organic carbon and nitrate - tdDd47.1 (SPAdes)... | ecosystem: Environmental > Aquatic > Marine > Coastal >...
TCATGGCCTCGATGCTGGAGAGGGCCGGGATCATCAACGACATGTTCGATGTGATCTACAAGGTCCTCGGCGGGGTCAAGGGCGGGCTGGCGGCGGCGACCATCATCGCCTCGACCGTGCTGGCCGCGATGGTCGGCGTGATCGGCGCGGCGGTTGTCACCATGGGCATCATCGCCCTGCCGGCGATGCTCAAGCGGAACTATGACCCCAAGATCGCCATGGGCTCGATCATGGCCGGCGGCACGCTGGGCATCCTGATCCCGCCGTCGATCCTGGCGATCATCTACGCGGTGGTGGCCGAGCAGTCGGTGGGCGAGCTGTTCATCGGCGCGGTCATTCCGGGCCTGCTGCTGTCGGGAATGTACGTCGCCTATGTGATCCTGCGCAGCTACATCAACCCGCAGCTCGGCCCGCCGATCCCGGTGGAAGAGCGCATCTCGACCGCCGACAAGATCCGCCTGGTCAGCAAGATGTCGGCGCCGATCGCCCTGATCGTCGTGGTGCTGGGGGTGATCTTTACCGGCGTCGCCACCCCGGTCGAGGCCGCCGGCATCGGCACCTTCGGCGCCTTCATCGTTGCCGCCATCCACCGCAAGCTGGACTGGCAGACGATCCGCGAGGCATCGATCGGCACGCTGAAGGCCAGCGCCATGGTGATCTGGATCATGTTCGGCGCGACCATCTTCGTCGGGCTCTACGTGCTCGAGGGCGGCCAGCAGTTCGTGCAGAACGCCCTGCAGGCCACCGGGTTCGGCCCCTGGGGCATCCTGATCATCATGCAGATCGTGCTGATCATCCTCGGCATGTTCCTCGACTGGGTCGGCATCCTGCTGCTCTGCGTTCCGATCTTCGTGCCGATCGTCAAGGCGCTGGGGGCGCAGTCCTTCGGCCTCGACAGCCCCGACGATCTGGTGCTGTGGTTCGGCGTGCTCTACCTGGTCAACATGCAGATGAGCTTCCTGTCGCCGCCCTTCGGCTATGCGCTGTTCTACCTGCGCGGCGTCGCCCCGGCAGAGATCCCGATGTCGGACATCTTCAAGTCGGCGCTGCCGTTCCTTGCGCTGCAGGTGGTCGGGCTGCTGCTGTGCATGTTCTTCCCCGAGATCATCACCTGGCTGCCAAGGCTGGTCTACGGATAGGCGACGCTTCACTCACGGAAGACGCCGGACCCGCGTCTGCCCCCCGGGCGGGCGCGGTTTTTTTCGGTCTCGGGATCGGCGCTGTCAGCCGGCGTCCTCCGGAAAGGTGAAATCGGGCAACTGCCCGAAGGCCTCGCGCAGGGCGATGCCCCAGCCGCTCGAGATCCGCTCGAAATAGGGATCGTCGGGCTGGATGCGGAATTGCTGACCCGGCTCGAAACTGTCGGCCTCGTAGACATGAACATCCAGCGGCAGGCTGACCGAGAGGTTCGCCTTTATGGTGGAATCGAAGGACACCAGCAGCAGCTTGATCGCCTGTTCAAATGTCAATTCGGGATCGTAGGCGCGCACCAGGATCGGGCGGCCGTACTTGGTCTCGCCGATCTGGAAATAGGGGGTATCGAAGCTGGCCTCGACGAAATTTCCCTCGGGGTAGATCAGGAACAGCCGCGGTTGGCCGCCGGCGACCTGGCCGCCCAGGATCATCGTCGCGTTGAAGGCGGAATCGGCCTTTTGCCCGGTCTCGGCGTGGGTGGCGATCACCTCTTTCAGGGTGTTGCCGACCAGCGTGGCGACCTGGAACATCGACTTGGCCTCGAGAATGCCGGGGCTGCGTTCGGCCGGTTCCTTGCTGCGTTCGTCCAGCAGGCTGATCACCGATTGCGTCGTCGCCAGGTTGCCGGCGGTCATCAGGGTGATGTTCCGCTCACCCTTCTGTTCCCAGATGAACATCTTGCGGAAGGTCGAGATGTTGTCGACCCCCGAATTGGTGCGGGTGTCGGACATGAAGACCAGCCCGCATTTGAGCATGAGGCCGACGCAATAGGTCATCTTTCGGAACCCTTTTTGCGTCTATCAAACAGCCTATTGCTGAACTTGCAAGGAGACATGCAGGTCCTCGCCCCCGGCGCCCAGGCGAAGCCCGTGGATCGGCGCGGCATCGCGGTAGTCGCGCCCGGTGGCGACGCGCACATAGCGGGCGTCCGGGCTGATGCCGTTGGAGACGTCGAAGCCGACCCAGCCCAGCGCCTCGGACCAGACCTCGGCCCAGGCATGGCTGGCATCCTGCTCTATCTGCCCGTCCATCATCAGGTAGCCGCTGACGTAGCGCGCCGGGTAGCCCAGCAGCCGGGCCACAGCGATCATGATATGGGCGTGATCCTGGCAGACCCCGTGACCGGCGGCGAGCGCCTCTTCGGCGCCGGTGCCGCTGTCTGTGCGCCCGGTTTCATAGGCCACGGCGGCCGCGACCTCGGAGGAGAGCGCGTGCAGCGGCTCGATGCCGGTGAAATCGTCGAACGCCGCCCGCAGCCCGGAGGCCAGCCGACGCAACCCGGTGCCCGGCGCGGTCAGCGGAGTGGCCTCGCGGAACAGCCAGAGCGGCGCCGGGCCGCCGTGCCGGCCCAGAACGCCGCCGCGATCCTCGATCTCCACGTCGCCCTCGCTGACGATCTCGATCCGGGTTGCGCCCGGGTCGACGACGACCAGCTCGGTGTGGTTGGAAAACAGGTCGTCGAAACTGACCTGCTTGGTTCCGCCGGTGATCGACGAGGACCACGAGATCACCCCCTGCCCATGCCCCGATTTCGGGATCAGGCGCAACTGCTGCAACGCGTATTCGACCGGGGTGTCGTAGGTGTAGGTGGTGACATGGGTAATCTTGAGGCGCATGGGGTTACCTGTAGAACCGGAAATCGGTTTCGATGTGCCCGGCCAGGTTCGAGGTGTCGGTAATGACCCCGGTCAGGAATTCGTGCAGCCCGTCCTCGAAAATGTCCTGAACCGTGGCGGTTCCCAGCCGCTTGCAGATCTTTTCCGCCCGCACCTGGCTGTCCTGCCGGATACCGTAGTCCTGTTCGAGCTGTTCCAGGTATTGCCCGATCTTGGAGTAACAGAACGCCAGCGACCGCGGCATGCGCTTGTCGAGGATCAGGAACTCGGCGATGCCCTTGGGCGAGATGTCGCCGCCGTGCAGCCACTGGTAGGACCGCTCGGCCGAGACCGACCTCAGGATCACCTCCCATTGCGCATTGTCGATGGTGCTGCCGACGAAGGCCGCCGAGGGCAGCAGGACGTAGTATTTCACGTCGAGGATGCGCGCGGTGTTGTCGGCCCGCTCGATGAAGGTTCCGAGCCGCGAAAACGCGTAGATGTCGTTGCGCAGCATGGTGCCGTGCAGCGCCCCGCGCACCACCGAGGTGCCGTGACGGATGGTGCCCAGCGTGTCGTGCAGGCTGCGTTCTGTCACCGGGCGGGCAAGCCCGTCCTTGACCGTCATCCAGCAATCGTTGACCGCCTCCCAGACCTCGCCCGAGAGCGCGGTGCGCACCATCCGGCCGTTGGTGCGGGCGGCCTCGATCGCGTTCATCACGCTAGAGGAATTGGTTCTGTCGCGCAGCAGGTAGTTGATGACGTCGGCGGCGCCGTAGTCGTCGTGTTTCTCGCGGTAGGCGGCGTTAATTCCCGCCGTGGTCAGGATCGACTGCCATTCGCTGATGCCACCGCCGGAGCGGGTCAGCGCGATCCGCCAGCCGGCCTCCAGCAGCCGCGTGATATTCTCTGCCCGCTCGATATAGCGGAACATCCAGAACAGCCCGCCGGCGTTTTTGCCCAGCATCATCTGCTCAGTCCCCCAATACCCAGGTGTCCTTGGTGCCGCCGCCTTGCGAGGAGTTGACCACCAGCGAGCCTTTTTTCAGCGCCACCCGGGTCAGCCCGCCCGGTGTCATGTCGATCCGGTTCGGCGAGACCAGCACGAAGGGGCGCAGATCGACATGGCGCGGCGCCAGCCCCGCCTTGGTCAGGATCGGCACGGTCGAGAGTGCCAGCGTCGGCTGCGCGATATAATTCGCGGGCCGCGCTCGCAGTTTGCGCTCGAAGGCGGCGATCTCCTTCTTGCTGGCCACAGGGCCGACCAGCATGCCATAGCCGCCCGATCCGTGCACCTCCTTGACCACCAGTTCGGACAGATGCTCCAGCACATAGGCCAGCGAGTCAGGCTCGGAACAGCGCCAGGTCGGCACATTGGGCAGGATCGCAGGCTCGCCGGTATAGAACTCGATGATGTCGGGCATGTAGGAATAGAGCGCCTTGTCATCTGCGATCCCGGTGCCCGGCGCATTGGCCAGGGTGATGTTGCCGGCCCGGTAGACATCCATGATGCCGGGCACGCCCAGCAGGCTGTCGGGGTTGAAGTTCAGCGGATCGAGATACTCGTCATCGACCCGGCGATAGAGCACGTCGATCGGCTGATACCCTTGGGTGGTGCGCATGGCGACGCGGCCCTTGTCGATACGCAGATCGGTGCTTTCGACCAGTTCGGCGCCCATCCGGTCGGCGAGGAAGGCGTGCTCGAAATAGGCCGAGTTGTGAATGCCCGGCGTCAGCACCGCGACCACCGGGCGGTCGTTGGGCGATCCGGCCGGCGCACAATCGGACAGGGACCGGCGCAGGAGCTTGGGGTAGGAGCTGACCGGGCGGACGTTGAGACGGGTAAAGAGCTCGGGGAACATCTGCAGCATCGTCTCGCGGTTCTCCAGCATGTAGGAGACGCCGGAGGGCGTGCGCGCGTTGTCCTCGAGCACGAAGAACTCGTCCTCGCCGGTGCGCACCAGATCGGTCCCGACGATATGGGTATAGACCCCGCCAGGCGGGTTCACACCGATCATCTGCGGCAGAAACGCCTCGTTTCCGGCGATGATCTCGCGCGGGATGCGGCCCGCGCGCAGGATTTCCTGGCGATGATAGATGTCATGCAGAAAGGCGTTGATCGCGCGCACCCGCTGTTCGATGCCGCGCTCCAGCCGCGACCATTCCCGCGCCGAGATGATCCGCGGCACGAGGTCGAAGGGGATCAGCCGTTCGTCGGCCTCGCCCTGGCCGTAGACATTGAAGGTGATCCCGATGCGGCGAAAGAACGACTCAGCCTCGGTCGATTTCCGGCGCAGCCCCTTGAGGTCTTCGCCGCGGAACCAATCGAAATAGCCGTCGTAAGGGGTGCGGGGCGCCTCTGGCCCGCTGAACATCTCGTCGAACTGGTTAACGTCTTGCTCCATGGGATGATCAGCCGATCTTCAAAAAACAATGACAAGGGGCGCCGCGCACTGTCTCTCCCTCTCCCGACTGCCGGCCATTCCGGCTGCGTAAAAATCAATCTTTGCGCACAAAATACAGGCATGACACACATCGCGCGTTTCGCGCGTTCGTTTCAACGTAGCACTTCAACCACGCGGGTCTAGAAGTTTTGCCAGCACGCCGTCCTTTGAAATCTCGCCCAGTAGGACGCCATCCTCGACCACCCCGACGGGCCGGCCGGTTTCGATCACCTGGTTCATCACGTCCTGGATATTGGTGTCCGGCGGAACGGTCAGTTCGGGCGTGCCGCTCAGCGGCTGCATCACGTCGCGGGCACAAAGCACCCCCAGCGGGTTCATATGGGCCACGAAATCGGCGACGTAATCGTTCGCCGGGTTCGAGAAGATCTGTTGCGGGGTGCCGCATTGCACGATCCGCCCGCCCTCCATGATGGCGATGCGGTTGCCGATCTTGAACGCCTCATCCAGATCGTGGCTGACAAAGATGATGGTGCGCCTGAGCTGTTTCTGCAGGTCCAGAAGCTCATCCTGCAATCGGGTGCGGATCAGCGGATCGAGCGCCGAGAACGGCTCGTCCATCAGCAGGATCGGCGCCTCGGTGGCAAAGGCGCGGGCGAGGCCGACGCGCTGCTGCATGCCGCCGGACAGTTCGCCGACCTTGCGATCGCCCCAGTCCGAGAGACCCACCAGCGCCAGCTGCCGGTCGACCCGTTCGGCGCGCTCGGGTTTGGCCACGCCGGACAATTCCAGCCCCAGGCCGACGTTTTCACTGACCGTGCGCCAGGGCAGCAGACCGAATTGCTGGAACACCATGGCGATCTGGTTCTGCCGCATCCGGCGCAGGGTGGCGGCGTCGGCATGGGTCACATTGACCATCGCCTGCCCGTCGTTGACCAGCACCTCGCCGCGCGCCACCGGATTGAGCGCATTCACCGCGCGCAGCAGCGTGGACTTGCCCGAGCCCGACAGGCCCATCAGCACCAGGATCTCGCCCTCCTCGACCTCGAGCGAGCAGTCGTGGACCCCCAGCACCTGGCCGGTTGCGGACTGGATCTCGGCCCGGTCCTTCATCGCGTCCATCAAGGGTAGCGCGGCGGCGGGATCGGGGCCGAAGACGATGGAAACGTGGTCGAATTTCACTGCGGTGGTCATGGCCTAGCGCTCCATCCGCAGCATACGGTCCAGCATGATCGCCAGCACCACGATGATGAACCCGCCCTCGAAGCCCAGCGCAATGTTCACCGTGTTGATCGCCCGCAGCACCGGCACGCCCAGCCCGTCGGCGCCCACCAGCGCCGCGATCACCACCATCGACAGCGACAGCATGATGGTCTGGTTCAGCCCGGCCATGATCTGCGGCAGGGCATAGGGCAGCTCGACCTTGAAAAGCGTCTGGCGCGGCGTCGCGCCAAAGGCCTGCGCCGCCTCCAAGAGCGGCTGCGGGGTGGAGGACACACCGAGGTGCGTCAGCCGGATCGGCGCCGGGACCACGAAGATCACCGTGGCGATCAGCCCCGGCACCATGCCGATGCCGAAGAACACGATTGCCGGGATCAGGTAGACGAAGGTGGGCAGCGTCTGCATCAGGTCGAGCACCGGACGCATGCCGCGATAGAGCTTTGGCCGATGCGCCGCGGCAATCCCCAGCGGCACCCCCACCGCCATGCAGAACACGCAGGCAGACAGCACCAGAGTCAGGCTTTCGGTGGTCTCCTCCCAGTAGTCCTGATTGAGGATGAAGAGGAACCCGAGGGCGACGAAGAGGCAGGTCTTCCAGTTGCGCTGCAGCCCCCATGTGATCGCCACGAAGACCGCGATCACCATCAGCGGATGCGGCGTTTGCAGCACCCAGAGGATGCCGTCGATCAGCCCCTCCATCGCCACGGCCATCCCGTCAAAGAACCAGGCGCCGTGATCCTGCAGCCAGAGGAAGAACCCCTCGGCGGCGTCGCCGACGGGAATCTTGCGGTCGGTCAACCAGTCCATTCCGTTCGCCCTGTTGCGTCTTGTTTCCTGCGCCGGCTGTTCCGCCGGTCGTCTTGCGGGCCTTTCGGCCCGGGTGCGGCGCGGCCGGCTGGGGCCGCGTCGCCTGTTCGGGTCCGGGCTGTCAGAGCCCCAGCATCGCCTTTACCGCCGCCATTGCGTCGCCGCCGTCCTTGGTGGTCACGCCGTCCAGCCAGGGTGCCAGAACATCCGGATGCGCCGCCAGCCAGGTCGCCGCGGCGATCTCCGGCTTGTCGCCGTCGTTCAGGATCGCGCCCATGATCTCGTTCTCCATCGCCAGCGAAAACTCGAGGTTCTGCAACAGCTTGCCCACGTTTGGGCAGGCCTCGACATAGCCGGCGGAGGTATTGGTATAGACCGTCGCACCGCCGAGGTTGGGGCCGAACCAGTCATCGCCGCCGGTGAGATAGGTCATCTCGAAATTGGCGTTCATCGGGTGCGGCTCCCAGCCGAGAAAGATGATCGGATCGCCCTTGCGGTCGGAGCGGGCGACCTGCGCCAGCATCCCCTGCTCGGAGCTTTCCTTGACCTCGAACCCTTTCAGGCCAAAGGCGTCATCCGCGATCATGTCCATGATCAGGCGGTTTCCGTCGTTGCCGGGCTCGATCCCGTAGATGGTGCTGTCCAGCGCCTCGGCCTGACCGGCGATGGCCCCGAAGGAGGTGATGCCCAGATCCGCGCCCGCCTTGTTGGTGGCAAGGGTGTATTTTGCGCCCTCAAGGTTTGCGCGCACGGTGTCCACGGTTCCGGCCTCGCGGTAGGGGGCGATATCGCCCTCCATCGTCGGCATCCAGTTGCCGAGAAACACGTCGATGTCACCCTTGGCGAGTGAGGTATAGGTCACCGGCACCGACAGAACCTTGACGTCGGTGTCATAGCCCAGCGCCCCGAGAACCGTGGTGGCGGCGGCGGTGGTGGCAGTGATGTCGGTCCAACCCACGTCCGAGAAGGTGACCGAATCGCAATCCGCGGCGGCGGCCGCGCTCGTCATGGCCGCCAGGGCCAGCGCGGAAATCGACAGTCTGAACATCTGAGAAACTCCCCGTTTCAAGTTTGATTGCCCCCAAGAACCACATTTTCGAGATTCCCGCAACTGTGCTGATTGACTGGTCAATCAATGTGCGGTCTAGAGGGACTCAAAGATCGAAATTCCAGGCCCCCTGTCCGCGCCCAATGATCCGGAGTGCCCCATGACCGCGCTTTGCCAACCTGCCGCCAGCCATTTCATCGACGGCGCCTATGTCGAGGATCCCGCAGGAGAGGCTTTCGCTTCGCTCTTTCCCGCCAGCGGAGAGGTGATCGCGCGGCTGCACGCGGCGACGCCCGCGATTCTCGACCGCGCGCTCGATGCGGCAACGCGGGCCCAGGCGGAATGGGCTGCGATGAGCGGGGCCGAACGGGGCCGGGTGCTGCGCCGTGCCGCAGAGATCATGCGCGCGCGCAACCGCACCCTGTCCGAACTGGAAACCCGCGACACCGGCAAGCCGCTGCAGGAAACGCTTGTGGCCGATGCGGCCAGCGGCGCCGACGCGCTGGAGTATTTCGGCGGCATCGCGGCGGGGATCACCGGCGAGCATATCCCGCTGGGCGGCGATTTCGCCTATACCGTGCGCGAACCCCTGGGCGTCTGCGTCGGCATCGGCGCCTGGAACTATCCGATCCAGATCGCTTGCTGGAAGGCCGCCCCGGCGCTGGCCTGCGGCAACGCGATGGTGTTCAAACCGTCGGAGACGACGCCGCTCTCGGCGCTGAAACTGGCCGAGATCCTGACCGAGGCGGGCGCGCCGGCGGGCCTGTTCAACGTGGTGCAGGGGATGGGCGCGACCGGCGCGGCGCTGACCACCGATCCGCGCGTTGCCAAGGTTTCGCTCACCGGGTCGGTGCCCACCGGGCGCCGCGTCTATGCCGCGGCCGCCGAAGGGCTGAAGCACGTGACGATCGAACTGGGCGGCAAATCCCCGCTGATCGTCTTTGACGACGCCGATCTGGAAAACGCCATTTCCGGCGCGATCCTCGGCAATTTCTATTCCTCGGGGCAGATCTGTTCCAACGGCACCCGCGTTTTCGTGCAGAAGGGCATCAAGGACCGGTTCCTCGCCCGCCTCACTGAACGGTTGCAGGGCGTGGTGATGGGCGACCCAATGGACGAGGCGGTGAACTTCGGCCCGCTGGTCAGCACGGCGCAGATGGACAAGGTCCTGTCCTATATCCAGTTGGGCAAGGACGAGGGCGCGAGGCTGGTCGCGGGCGGCGCGCGGGCCGAGCGCAACGGCTGTTTCGTCGAACCCGCGGTCTTTGCCGATGTCACCGACAAAATGACCATCGCGCGCGAGGAAATCTTCGGCCCGGTGATGGCGGTGCTGGAGTTCGAGGACGAGGCAGAGGTGATCGCGCGCGCCAACGACACCCAGTTCGGGCTGGCCGCCGGTGTGTTCACCGCCGATCTGGCCCGCGCCCACCGGGTGATCGGGCAGTTGCAGGCCGGCACCACCTGGATCAACACCTATAATCTGACCCCGGTCGAGATGCCGTTCGGCGGGGTCAAGAATTCGGGCGTGGGCCGGGAAAACGGCTGGGCCGCGATCGAGCATTATTCGCAGATCAAATCGGTCTATGTCGCGCTCGGCGACACCGTAGCCCCGTACTGAAGGAGGGCGCGATGGAAGCGGATTTCGTCATCGTTGGCGCCGGATCGGCGGGCTGCGCCATGGCCTACCGGCTGTCCGAGGCGGGGGCCTCGGTGCTGGTGATCGAACACGGCGGCAGCGACGCGGGCCCCTTCATCCGGATGCCCGGCGCGCTGTCCTACCCGATGAACATGCCGCTTTACGACTGGGGCTTCCGCTCCGAGCCGGAGCCGCACCTGGCCGGCCGGCGCCTGGCCACCCCGCGCGGCAAGGTGATCGGCGGCTCGTCCTCGATCAACGGCATGGTCTACGTGCGCGGGCACGCCTGCGATTACGAAACCTGGGCCGACATGGGCGCCGACGGCTGGTCCTATGCCGACGTGCTGCCGTATTTCCGCCGGATGGAGACATGGCATGATGGCGGCCACGGCGGCGACCCGGACTGGCGCGGGAGTGATGGCCCGCTGCATATCAGCCGGGGCAAGCGCGACAACCCGCTGACCCGCGCCTTTGTCGAGGCCGGCCACCAAGCGGGGTATCAGCTGACCGACGATTACAATGGCGAGAAGCAGGAGGGCTTCGGCCCGATGGAGGCGA
>Ga0209475_10005432_pt1 | contig 10460 bp, 8 predicted proteins | sample tdDd471_FD_187128 | JGI IMG/M metagenome (GOLD analysis project Ga0209475, IMG submission 187128) | Marine sediment microbial communities from the Atlantic coast under amendment with organic carbon and nitrate - tdDd47.1 (SPAdes)... | ecosystem: Environmental > Aquatic > Marine > Coastal >...
GGATGTTAATGACCGCATTATAACATTTTATACGGTTTTCACTTTGTTACGTATAAACAGGAAGAAGCTCAAGTTTCAGATTTACTTAAATGGTTAACATTGCCAATGATAGTCTCTTCAATGACTTTGGCTGGTATTTCAGTAAATTAACAGTAGAAACATCAACCTGGGAAACTCGTTAACCGGTTTTAGGTTCGACTCGGCAATCTCCTTTTATCCTTCATTATGGGATTAATGATGATAATGGCGTTTTTTGTTTATGTTTACTCAAAGATTTTTTCGATATTCATTACATTCTGCTGCATAACACTGAGGAAATTTCCTTGTTGCGGCCTGGAAAAGCAGGGGGCAAATATTGTCGAATATACACTCATGCCCTTCAGGAGATTTACAGATTCTTCTAGTGGCTTGCTCTCCCACAGCATCCACTGAGCAGGGTGCTCAATAAGTTGCAGCTCCAGCGCCTGCCATTCTGCACGACCAGGATCAGCATCCGGTTCCCACATCATCATCTTCAAATTGAGATTGTACCGCCTGGCCAAATACTGATAGATAGGATGGGAGGCGATAAGGGGTTGGCGACCTTTGTGCACTGTTATGGCTTTTAGCCGTTCATCGAGCTGAAGCAGGTCTGTTTCCAGGTTCGCAAAGTTATCCGTAAAGATTTGTTTATGCTGCGGTACTTTGCGGATTAAACTTTTCATGATAACCTCTGCTTGTTGCGCCGCCTGAGAAAAATCCAGCCAGGTGGTAAAGGCAGTGCCGGCATGGGAATGATCGCCCCCCGGTCCATGGCTGTGGGTAGTCGTGGTTTCAATATGAAGGAGTTTGTCCCTGAACGATCGCGAGGTATCAATCGTCCGCAGCAGTGGAAGACTGACTTTCTTTGTCCATTTTGCGTAATCAGCACCATTGAGAATAATCAAGTCCGCCTGCTGATATTTTCTTACAGTCGCTTCATCTGGTGTCCAGAAGGCCGGATCATCATCAGGAGGCGCTGGAAATACAACATTGATATATTCTCCGCCGATCCGTTCTGCAAAATAGGCTAGCGGGTAGTTAACTGTGTAAATATCAAATTTCTCTTCAGCATAGCCTTGTGACGGCAGGATTAGCATCCAAACCGAAACCAAAAGGATAAACCTAACCCCGATAAACGGGAAATGAGTCGGGACTCCGTTCAGTACCCCCTTGAGGGGTGTAAGTTTCTTGACGAAATTACTTTCTGCCAGAAAAACGCAAAAAATAATTTCTAAGATACTATTCAACTTGGAGGAACTCATTTTGTCACCTCATTGCTTGATTATAAAAATAATTTTCTGACAAATAATTGATCATACTGAATAACGAGTGTTAGTAAGCCTAGGCAGACAGTGCTACTGATCACGATGATGATAAGAACCTCTGCTCCCAGTAACCGAGCAATGGTGGCCCGATTGCAACCTAACTTAAAAATTATATCAATTTCTTTCTCCCTCAGGCGCAGTGACAATGAGAAAACCAGGGTAAGCGCCAGCAAGGTCGTCATACCGACCAAAACGATAACTGCATCTAGAACATTGCGAATTTTAAAAATAGTCGCCAAAAGACTGTCAATGACTTCCTTGGGCCTTACGACCTGGTAAGGTGTTTCGGCCTCCAGGTAACGTCCCTGAAGGATAGTACTGGATTTTAGGTCATTGGGAACAACAAACACGGAAGTAAGAGGGAATGACGTTTCATCGCCATGCAGATGAAAGGAATCAATGTTTGCTTCAGTGATCTCAGCATACTGCATGAGTTTAGCATTGGCAGTCACATTGCCTGATTCCTTTTTCAGGATAACGGAACTGTCCGAAGTTGTTGTTACATCCTGGTGACCGTGGCCCAACCCCTCGATGACCCAGGCTGTTTTGACGTCAACAAAGACAGCATGATCATCGGCACTCTGGGATGGTGCCAGCACCCCTGTTATTTTCATTTTCAAGGGATAGATACCTGCAATATCAAACAGTGTTTCCGGTGAAGAGATTATGGAGTCCCCTGGTTTCAGACCAAGGTGCCTGGCTGTTTCTGATCCAACTACACACTGCCCCAACATCCCAAACTGTTGGCCCTGTTCGATCTGCAGTTGTCGAAATTCAAAATAATCAAGAGTGGTACCGACAATAGGATACCCCCTGGCATGAAATCTCACATAAAGCGGAATGGGGGCGGCCAGCCCTGAATCCAGCACCTGTTCGACAGCAGCCATCTCAATCGGTTCTGGAATTTCATCACTAAAATAAAGGGAATTCATCACCAGATCCAGCGCACTGCCCTTGGCTCCGATCAACAATGGACTCGAATCTGCCCGCAGGGCAAGCTGCCGTTCACTTTCTTTGAGCAGAATTTCAAGCGAAAGAGGTAGAGCAGCGATAGTAGTGATACAAGCCACAAGGATGAACGTCTTAATCTTATTGTAAGTCAGGTAGCGCCAGGCGAGGTAAAGGCTGTCGATCATGAACTTTCTCCCTGCAAAAAGTCACTAAAGTCGACGACTCTATCAAAATGCGGCAGCAGTTCCTGATCATGAGTAACAGCCAGTAATGTTGCATTGTGGTTAGCCATATTTTCAAACAACAGCTCTAAGATACGTACCTTATTTTTGGGATCAAGATTGCCGGTAGCCTCGTCTGCCAGGATAAGCTTTGGACCGGGCAACATGGCCCGACAGATGGCAACCCGTTGTCGTTCACCCTGGGACAATTCAGACGGGTGACGCCGTAACTTATCCGTGATACCCATCTGGGCAGCAAGCTCCTTAGCCTGATTTCGGACATCACTTGTCAGTTGCAGAGCCCCGCTAATCCGATACGGATGGAGTATATTATCCTGAACATCAAGGTAGTCAAGAAGACCAAAGTCCTGGAAGATGAAGCCGATTTTAGTGATTCTAAAATCCCGTCTGAAGGTATCACTGTGTTTACTTATTTCAGCACCATCTATGGAGACCCTCCCCTTTCCAGGAGTAAGGATTCCTGCGACAAGGTTGAGTAGAGTTGTTTTACCTGATCCGCTGGGGCCAATTACAGCAACCTTCTCACCAGCTGTAACCAACAACTCTTGAATACCAAGGTGAAACTCTCCTGTAGGATAGCGAAAATCTATATCACTTAGTTGAATCAATCCTCTTTTCCTCCAGCAGCTCAATAGCACTAATCTTCCAGGCACCATCAGCTACTGCCAAAGTCAGGATGGCGTCATAGTAGTTCTGCCTGGTATGCAAGTGGCCCCAGTGACCAACACTACCGGTTGCCGTCCACTTCGTTCTGATAGCAACAGCACCTTTTTCTTTATTAGGCTCCCGAACTTCTGCTTCAACAACAGTAACTTCCTTGATTTTGGCCTGGGCACCGCCGGCTTGCTCTATCACCAATGATTTTCTGCTCTGTAGATAAATATCGGTGAGCAGATCACCATTGACGCTGATTGCCAGCTTATCATACACATCTTCCTCATCCCTGAAGTCAAAAGCCCGGTAGACATTCTTCAGCAGGCTGAGGGTTATCTGCTTACTGTCTTCCTCACTCATCTGACTCGCCCTTGCACCACTGCCGACTGAAACAGTAAATCTTGGAAAGAGGACTACTGCACCAACCAAAAGAACGAGAATTACGCTCAATTGCACTTTGACAGGTTGTGATTTTTTGCGGCGTCGAAAGGTTAACAAAGTGCAAAAGAGGAGCAGTACTATACAGGCCAAGCTGCCAAGGGGAACAGATATACCCCTATGCGCGGAATCCACCGGAATTTTATCTACTGTTGGGATGGTGTAGGTCTTTAAATAATTTGTCCACTTCAGGACATTATCATCAGGGGTAAGGTCATAGGGAAACGGGCCGGCCGGATCGACCATACTAGCCGTCACCTTCTGTACCCGGTCAGAAAAAAGATCCCACTGGGTGATAACCTCTCCGGGAATGGAGTCGGTCAGGTAAGTGATTATAATGCCGACCATCGCCGTGTTCAGTTGTACCCGTTCCGGTATCTCTATAAACCTGCTGCGCACCATTGAGGATTCCACATAGGCTGTTCGGTCAAGAATCGGTTTACCTAGCTTTCCGTCTATAATTACTTTTTCCCGATCCATGAAAAATTGGGCCATTTTTTCCCGGACAGCGTTGAATTCATCCTCTTCAATATACTCATTACCGCGCAGGTCAAAATCCATCCAGGTCATCATATCTTTGACCCGCACCAGAATTTCGTGGCGCACTTCATAAGGCTCAATATAGAGGTAGGTCCGCATACCTGATTGAAGGGTACGCTTAAGCTGTTTTTTTTCAAAAGCTGAGTACCATGGATCGTCCCACTTAAGATTCAACTTATTTTGTGCGGTGAGTTGACGAAAGTCGACTACCGGAACTCCTAGGTGATAGCAAGTGAACCCAATGGAAGTCTTGGGGATGTTCCCATCTTCACTCACCGGGGGGATAAAAGTCAGAGATTTTGGTTGCCCCTTGAAGGGATAACTCAACTCGGCATAGAGGACTCGCTTATCTTCAGGTGGCCCTGGAATCCGCTGCCGCGTATAGGGATTAATTGATCCGACTAGAGGAGATGGTCGGTCAATCCGCATCCTTGGTTCTGCCAGGAGAAGTTTAGCCGACAGTTTTTCACCAGTATCGGTAATGACCTGAAAGACCGTATCTGCAAAGGTTTGTATCCTTTCATCGGGTCCCGGCCTGCCGGGCAGAGGGTTAGGGAAGAAATCATCCGGAACGAGCTCTTCGAAGATGAGCAAGTCCTGAACAAACACTTCCAACTTAATTGTCACCTGATCCTTATCTATATATATTTCAGCAATATTCCTGGCATTTTCTGCTCCAGTCAGATTTATCCAGTCAGCCTTTGATTCAAAGGAAAACGAGGTGAGTAAAAATGTTAGCAGAAGAAAAAATATGTGATATTTCAATAGAGGACCTTACAGGAATATGTCTAACTTTGTTTGCTGCTGAGCTGCCACGCAGCATATCAAAAAAGCTTGATGAACTTAAAAGACATCAGGCGACCAAAATAAGATTGCCTATTATCTTTTTCAAAATAAATGTAAATCTAGGTATTTGCAATCTATTACTTCATTTTTACTTTATCTCAAAATCCTTGATCATCTCGAGCTTCGCCTTATTTGTAAATTCCTGGTAACCAGCTTTAATGAAACCCATTAAAGAATCAGGAACAGTCAGTTTAGCCTCCCCCACTCCATAGACTAGTCTATTGAAAAATATTTATATCTATATTATACTTTCCGCTAGTTTTTTCTCAGCAAGACAGGTCAGTACGACTAAATCTTAGTTGTGCTCTTCCTTCTGCTTCAATCATTTCAAACTGAAAGTTCTGACATAAAAAATTACTATCAGAACTTCAGTTTATTTTTGGATATTTCTTTTCAAGGATTGATTTCATTCATTTTTGACAAAAACTTAACCAAAAGGAAGGTGCCAACTATGGAGGAGAAACGATCGTTAAGGCGAGGAACAGCAATTCTTGCTATTAGTTTTTCATTAATAGCTGCAAATACTTGTTACGCGGCAGAGGATGCTGCACCTGCTGACGAGTCAAAAATGTCAGCTGAGTGTGTCCGGATGCGTAACGATATGGACGCTGATCTCGGGGAAGTATTGAAAGCAGGTTGTGAACCTTCTCTGGCGCAGATGTCAAAATTGATGGACAACCCTTTAGGCAACGTGGCAATGCTCTTTACTCAATTTGATGTCTATAAAATGACAAACGATGAGTTCACCGACAAAGATGCGGTGAAAAGTGTCTATACAGGTATAGCCCAGTTTCCAAAAGTTCTTAATGACGATTGGAATCTCATTAACCGTGTAGTCTGGACCGTACCAAGCATGCCGTTGGACCAGGATAAAATTGATAGCGCAGGTGGAGGTAAGTTTGGCTCTGCACCGGGAACCATCTTACCACCAACAGGAAGTGACACTCTTCCTGTTGACGTCTTTGACGGTCGCACTACCGGCTTTGGCGATATGTACTATGTCGCTCTATTTTCACCCACGAAGGGCATCAAAATGGGTGAGGGCAATTTTCTATGGGGTGCTGGGTTTGACCTTGGGGCACCTACAGCAACCGATGACATTCTTGGTACCGGCAAATGGACTGCTGGCCCTTCTGGATTGGCTGTTTACATGGGAGAGAAATGGAAGGTCGGCGGATTGGTTCAACAGTACTGGGACTTCGAAGGTGATGACGATCGCGATGATGTGAGCCTGATGAACCTGCAATACTTTGTATACTACAGCCTGAATGAAACAACCTCTATTGGTGCTGGCCCGAACATCATTGCCAACTGGGAACAAGATAGTGAAGACCGCTGGACTGTTCCTGTCGGGATGGGTATTAACAAAACTTACCAGATTGGTAAAGTACCGGTACGTTTTGGTATTGAAGCACACTACTCTGTCATCCAGCCTGACAATGTCCCCAGCAACGAATGGGATATTCGTTTTTACATAATACCCGCACTCCCATCAGCTCTGTTCGACTGGATGAATTAAAAACTGTTGAACTGGATCAACCAAATCAATACAACACGGAGGCAATTGTTATAGGTTATCTTTTGGGTTTAAAATCCTATTGGTGACAAGGGGAAAATGTTGGTATTATGTTTGGATTGGTGTCGCAAACCCCTGATGCTATTGGCTGGTCAATATTTTGTGTTTTATCTTGAGCATTTCTTTTCGTTTCTTAGGCGGATAAGAGATCAAAGTTGATTCTCCCATCATATAGACCACCATCATTCTCCCTCGTGCCTCGGCCTGCAACTTGTCAAAGCCTAATTCCAGAAACATCCAGGTAGCAAAGGAAAAGCGTTTTTCTAAAGCTCGATGGAATACGACATCTGCCATAGCGTCATTTTGTGCCCAGTGAGAAATGGCTAAATCGAATTTTGCCATACCAGTTTCCATCACCTGCTCCATCAGCTTCCATACACGTATTTCAGGCGGAACCTTAATTTTTTTTGCTGCCTCAATCGCCACATCTGTCATCTCGCGTTCCCAGTAGCTAAGCAAAGCCGCATACAACTCTTTGCGGTTTCTAAAATGCCAGTAAAAACTGCCGCTTGTTACACCAAGCTGCTTAGCTAAGGGCACAATTTTGATACTTTCGACACCTGATTTGCTCAAGAGCAGAAGAGCACTGCGAAGCCAGTCTTCTCGAGTAAGTCGTTTGTTCTTTGCGTTTACCATAGACCTGTCTATTGAAAATGGTTTATTAATGTATTACGTTTTCCATCAAATTTTAGTTTTACCATATGCATATTATTTAAAAAAGGACGAGGATAAAGGCTGGTTTCGTAAACAATTCTCAATGAGTGGGGGGCACTGGATTATGATTAAATTTAAGAATATCTTTAATATGACAATAGCTATTGGGATAAGTTTGGGATTTTCTGTTATGGGAAATTGGATAAATGCCAGTCACGCCCAGGATAATCTTCCGCTTGGTCGCACAGCTTCAGCCATCGTCAATGGTCAGTATCCTGCAAGCTATTTTCCCAATACCGAGCTACTGGGATCTGATGAAATGAGAATCACCGCTCTTGGAACTGGTATGCCAAATCAAACCAGAGCAGCAGTTTCAATCTCGTATCTTGTTGAGCTAGGTAATGGGGACAAGTTCTTGTTTGATATTGGCTCTGGCTCCATGGCAAACCTTTTTTCCCTGCGACCTGATTTCTCGAAGCTGGACAAAGTCTTTGCCAGTCACCTGCACATCGATCACGTCGGTGATTTCATGGGGCTTCATATCGCTGGTTGGTTATCAGGGCGTTATGACCCTATTCATATTTACGGCCCCACCGGCTCCACCCCGGAGTTGGGGACCAAGGCTTTCGTTGAGGGTATGCAGAAAGGATATGCCTGGGATCTCTCCACCCGCAGCGGAGCACTACCTGATTTAGGAGCACAGATCAAAGTCCACGAGTTTGATTATAAACAGGAGAATGAGATTATCTACGAAGAGAATGGGGTCACTGTGCGATCCTGGCCAGCCATTCACAGCCTCGACGGGGCAGTGAGTTTTGCTCTTGAATGGAAAGGCCTAAAATACGTTTTTGGTGGGGACACCTATCCCAACAAGTGGTATATGCAATACGCCAAAGATGCTGATGTGGCCTCACATGAGTGTTTTCTCCCCCCAAAAGCCCTGGCTACCTATTTTGGTTGGGACCTGAACCAGGCCACATATGTATCTACGAGAATTCACACCGAACCTCAGGCGTTTGGAAAGGTGATGGCAACAATAAAACCACGCCTGGCTGTTGGGTATCACTCAGTACAGTCTCCTGAGAACAGCGCAGCAATCACAGATGGTGTGCGTAAAGTCTATGATGGCCCATTGTCCTTAGCACGAGACCTGATGGTAATCAACGTTACCAAAGAAACGATTAAGGTGCGTATGGCAGTGGTGGATGACTATGTACTGCCCCCTAATGTCACGCAAGACTACAAAGATGCACCTCGCTCAGATCAGAAATCACCTTCTGAAGCAATTTTGAGTGGTAAATGGAAAGGTTACACTCCGCCTCCTATGCCAAAAAAGAAGTAAGAGTAACAAGACAGTGTTGACTTGGGGTAAGATTATGTACCATAAGCTGTGATATAGCGTGTAATTCTAACCAACAGAACGATTATTTCATTGTAAGTGTAATCCGGATATTGTTCGATAGATCTATCGACAAAAGATGGTGATTTTGTCTAATCAGTTGTTCAGCTTTACCCTAAAGGAGGCTTTACAATGTCACGCCTGAACCTTTCTCTATCGCTTGCAGTAATACAGCTGGTTTCCGCATCCACAATTTTTGCCGGAGGCCTCTACCTGTCAGAGATTGGGACACCTGTCAGCCTTGGCACAGCTGGCGTTGGAAACGTCGTAAATAATGTGTCCGCTGACTCTGCATTTACGAATCCCGCTGGCATGACTGGTCTTAAGCAGGATTCTACACTCGGTGGCATCCAGGCTCTTGTCCCGGTTATCCGTTTTGACTCTGATATTGCCGAGTCTGGCGGTAGTGACGGTGGCAATGCTGGTAATCTTGCGGCTATACCCTCTTTTTTCATGGTAAAAAAACTTCCCAGCGATTTGAGTGTTGGCTTCGCCTTAACTGCTCCGCTGGGTGGTGGTGTTGACTATGGCCGTGACTTTGTTGGTCGTTATCAGGCAAGTAAGTCGATACTTACGGGCTTAGGAGTCACCACCTCCGCTGCATATAAGATTAACGACCAATGGTCCATCGGAGCCGGTGTCACTGCTCTCTATTCAGTTCTGGAATCAGATACTTCTATTAAACAAGAAGATCCTGCTGGTAACCCTTTGGCCGACGGAAACATGAAATTGGACGACATCGATGACTGGGCTCCGCAATATTTTCTTGGTGCGACCTGGGAGCCGAACGATAAAATATTATTTGGCTTGCTTTATCGTAGTGAGGCAGAGACTACACTGGATGGTGATTTGAATATCACCGATATAGCGAATCCAATTGCCAGTGATATTGCCTCAACACTCGACGATATCTCAATGGATCTAAATTATGCTCAGATGATTGCCGTTGGGGTGAGATATAAACTAACGGATCGATTAGCCATGATGGTTGACTTCGACTGGGAGGACTGGTCTGCTCTTGGAAGTGAGCGGATCGAGGTTGGAGGTGCGCCAACCGGACCGGTGATCCAGTATGCTGATTTTAATTGGAAGGATACCTATCATGTTGGTGGTGCACTTGTTTATCAGCTGGATAACGAGGGAACCTTCATCTCCACCGGTCTGAGTTACGACAGTTCTCCGGTTGATGATAAATATCGAACCTTCCTGCTGCCGATGGACGAGATGGTTAAATTTGGCCTGTCGTATGGCAAGGGGAAATCAGCTCACAGTGCATTTTCCTACTCCCTTGGTACTTCGGTCATCTGGCTCGGTGATGGTAAAATCGACCAGACTGCTCAAGGAGATCGCACCACTGGTGAATTTGACACTAACTATATTGTGTTTCTTGGCGGTACAGTCCGATACGAGTTTTAGTGCCTTACACATATTTTTTGTCATACAGTTCAATACCCTCGTGGGGGTTACTAAAAAGAGTCATAGCTTATTTCCCGTTCACCGGGGTTAGATAAGTTCATCCTATCGAATGATTGACACGCGTTTGCAGGAAGATGTCAGCAATATTTCCCGGACAAGAACATGCGTAATTATTTGTATAGTCAGACAAAAAGCAAGTACTACATCGTTGAATTTTCACAAGGGAAGTCCACATGAAGGACGGTGATAAATAGTATTCGGCCATATAAGGGGGAATTGGAAATCCCCGATATCAAGAGATTTGGTCTGGCAGCCTTTCCATGAATAAACTTTTCTCAAATTAAGACTATTCCTGATCAGGTATTCTCAGAAACTGAGGCTTTCGTTTAACCTTGCCA
>Ga0209475_10005433_pt1 | contig 10460 bp, 14 predicted proteins | sample tdDd471_FD_187128 | JGI IMG/M metagenome (GOLD analysis project Ga0209475, IMG submission 187128) | Marine sediment microbial communities from the Atlantic coast under amendment with organic carbon and nitrate - tdDd47.1 (SPAdes)... | ecosystem: Environmental > Aquatic > Marine > Coastal >...
TGGTCACGGCCTCCTGAGCAATGTTGAGTCGCGCGTCAGAGTTGGAGAAAGCGGTCACCCATGCATCAAAGAGAAGGGGGTTGAGCCTTCGTGGAAACAGAATGAATGGCATATTGTCCAAAGCGGCAATGGGTACAGATTGCCTGTGTGCCAAAGGACTCTCTTCAGGTACGGCCAGCACGTACTGTTCGGAATGGTACAGTGTGCTGTCCAGGCCTGTCGGAGAATGTCCCATAAGTCGGACGAATCCTGCATCCAGTTCATTTGACCTGAGCATTGCCAACTGTAGGTCTGTTGTTTTCTCATGCAGTTCGAAGGTGATATAGGGGTGCGCTTTGCGGAAATGTTTGATGTCGGAGGAAAGAGGACCGTCAATGGCGGGGCCGACAAACCCGATGCGCAATCGACCTGTCTTGCCTGTGCCAACATCAATTGCCCGTTGTCGTGCGTCTTTGATGGTGTCGAGAAGTCGGCGTGCGTCTGTAAGGAGAACAGCACCCGCCTCGGTCAATTGAACCGAGCGTCGGTCTCGAATAAAGAGAGGGACTCCAAGAGATTCCTCCAGAACTGCTATCTGTTGCGAAAGTGGCGGTTGTGTCATGTGGAGCCGCTCGGCTGCTCTTCTGAAGTTCAATTCTTCAGCGACAGCAACGAAGTAGCGAATTTGCTTTGTATTCATTGTTGATATGTAAATCATATCACAAGTCATTGAAAGTAATATTGGACGAATGAGGAGGAGGCTCGTAGTTCGAGAGAAAAGGAGGTTGTCATGGACAACAAACGGTATGAACGTGGGATGGAAAAATTGCGCGAAGTGGATGGGGAACTGGGGGATCAGGTAGTGGCAGCGCTGGAAGATATATCGCCTGATTTGGGCCGATTGCTGCTTGAGTATCCCTTTGGGGACATCTATTCCAGGCCGCAGTTGAGTTTGAAGGACCGGGAGTTGGTTACGATCTCAGCTCTGGCAGCCATGGGATCGTGTGCGCCACAGCTCAAGGTCCACATCAACGGTGCGCTTAATGTGGGATGGACCAGAGAAGAAGTCATCGAGACTTTTATCCAGATGACGGTTTATGCAGGATTTCCCTCGGCACTGAATGCCATATTCCTGGCAAAGGAAACCTTTGCGGAATTAGACGGGAAGGCTGTGTAATCGAGCGGGTTATTCGCTGAGTTCGGCGAGTTGCTTCCACATTCTGTTGAGCAGCTCGTCGACGCCGTCACCTCTGAGGGCGGAGATGAAGTACACTTCTTCGCCGGAAGCTTTTACTTTGGCCTTCATGTCGGCCAGTTCCTCATCAGTGAGAGTATCGATTTTGTTGATCACTTTAATCTGGGGCTTGTCGCCCATCTCGGCGTTGTATTCGCACAATTCCTGATTGAGCATGTCGTAGCCGTCGATCGGGTTGTCCCGATTGACGTCTTCGGCGGCAAGGATGTGCACGAGGAAGCGGTTGCGTTCCACATGCTTGAGGAAGGTGATGCCAAGGCCGCGTCCTTCGGATGCTCCTTCGATAAGGCCAGGGATATCGGCGATGACCATGCGGTTATACTTGTCATCTTCGATGACCCCGAGGTTGGGGACCAGCGTGGTGAACGGATAGGCCGCGATCTTGGGACGGGCAGCGGAAATCTTGGAAATAAACGTGGATTTTCCTGCACTGGGAAGTCCAAGTAAACCGACGTCGGCCAAGATTTTTAACTCAAGACGAATCTTTTTTTCTTCGCCCGGAAAGCCTGGTTCGGCATAACGGGGTGTGCGGTTCGTGGAAGACTTGAAGTGCAGGTTGCCCCGGCCTCCCTTACCGCCCTTGCAGATGATGACTTCAGTGCCATCTTCCACCAGATCGGCTATGAGCTTCTCTTCAATCGTCCCGTTTTCGTTCTCGATGATCTCATAGATGAGTGTGCCAACAGGCAGATCAACGATCAGGTCGTCGGCAGCACGGCCATAACGGTCGCGTCCCATGCCCTGTTGACCATTCTTGGCGCCATACATGCGCTTTAAACGGAAATCGTACAGAGTCATGAGGCGGGAAGAACCACGGAAAATAAGATCTCCGCCCTTGCCGCCATCTCCGCCGTCAGGGCCGCCCTTGGGCATGTTGGCTTCGCGCCGCAAACTGGCACAGCCATTTCCGCCGTTACCGGACGAGACCTTGATGGTCGCTTCATCTACAAATCGCATGAGACATTACCTCTGCCGTATATGGACGGCGGGAAAACAGCAAAACGGGCAGGGAGCGTTCTGCAACGCTCCCTGCCCGAGAAATGCATTTTTTTAACGAGAACTAGGCCTCGGCGGGCAGTACGAGCACGCGGGTCTTGACAACCTTCTTGCGTGTGTACTTCTCGAACTTGACGAGACCGTCGACCAGAGCGAACAAGGTGTAATCCCTGCCCATGCCAACGCCTTCGCCAGGATGAAATTTCGTGCCGAGCTGACGAACGAGGATGTTGCCAGCCAGAACTTCCTGACCACCAAAGCGCTTCACGCCACGTCTTTGTCCGGCGCTGTCGCGACCGTTCCTGGAACTACCACCAGCTTTTTTATGAGCCATTGTATCCTCCCCTCAAGCCTTTAGGCGTTGATGGATTTGACTTTCAGTTGAGTGTAATCCTGACGGTGGCCTTGAGTCTTGCGAGCGTCCTTTTTGGACAGCTTGTGGAAGACTACGACTTTTTCGCCGCGGATGTGGCCCAAGACTTCGCACTCGACTTTTGCACCCTTCACGTAGGGTTCGCCAATCTTAGTGTCGCCGTCCTTGTCAAACAGGAGAACGGAATCGATGCTCAGGCTATTGCCGGCATCGGCCTTGAGTAAATCTACATTAAATTCAAGACCTTCTTCAACGCGGTACTGTTTTCCGCCGGTCTCGATGATAGCAAACATAATAAAAACCTCCAATTCGTAAGAGGAGGCAACCTAGCCGCAACCCCTGGTGGAAGTCAAGCCCTTAGGCGCTTTTTTTGTGCTTTTTTTTGGCATTTCGACCGGTGGAGACAATTCATACTATATAGCCGTGTTAGCATGGCTCCTGCTGTGCCCGAGCCAGAACCAATACGTCCACACCTAACGCCCCGGCCCGCTTCACTGTTCTGGCACATTCGCGCAAAGTTGCACCCGTGGTGTAGACATCATCGACGAGCAGTACGGTTTGTTCTGCAATGCATTGCTTTTTTGTTGCGAATGCATTTTTGATGTTTTCCTGCCGCTCCTTGTGTCCGAACTGAGTCTGGGGCGGGGTGTTGCGAATACGAGTCAGTCCATCCTTCAGCACCGGCCGTTCAAGCTCTTTGCCCAATGCTTTTGCGATTTCCAGGCTTTGATTGAAGCCGCGCCAGAGCAGTCTGCGGGTGTGCAAAGGCACCGGAATAATGATGTCCGGTATCCGTGCATTTCTGGATTGAAAAGTGGTGCATGCGAGAATTGACAGCAGATGATTCCTGCCAAAGCTGTTGTTGAATTTATATGAGATGATGAGGTCTCGCAATGATTCGGCATACCGGCCATGAAAATATAAAGAGTCCCATGGCGGTGGGGCGAGGCGGCACTCAGGACATTGGCTCGGAGGAGCGTCCGCACGCCCGGACATGGCACCGCAGGAGGGGCAATAGCCGCCCGTACGGAAAGGAATCGCTTCCGCACAAGCTGCGCACATGTGACCGCTTTCATTCGTAACCACGCCGCAGACCGGGCAGCGTTTGGCGGTGAATCCGGTCTTGCGGGCCAGTGAACGGAGCAGCCCTGGCATGTGTGTCATCGGGCCGAAGCCCATGCCGTGCGACCACGTTCGATAATTTGTTGTTCGAAGTCTGCGTGTCTTTTCATGTCGTCCCGTTCGTCTATACCTCGGTATAGCAATGGTTCGGCCAAGGTGAAATTGAAGTTGTGCAGGAAGTATTTGAGCGTGACCTGAGCCCCGTCAAAGAGCTTGTCACCGGTAGGGCGCCCCGCATGGAGCACGGCGTGTGCCGTGCGTTTTGGAAGGTCTGCCACCCATGGCTCACCAAGTCGTTTGGCCGCCCAGAATTGCTGACTTCGATCGATCCACGTCTTGAACAGAGACGGAAGGTGATAGAAGTAGATAGGCGAGGTAAAGAATACTGTTTTGGCCGTGAGCATCGGTTTGAATAAATCATATGCTTCATCCTGCTGACCGAGGACGCACCGGGCTACTCCCTGTTTGAATTCAGCTTCGTCGCAGTATCCGCAGGCGAGACAGGCCATGACCGAATGATTCCGGATGTAGATGACGTCTGCTTCACCCCCGGCCTCGGCCACCCCTTGGGCGAGCAGGGTGGCCGTCCGGTCCGAGTTGCCGCCTCGTCGGTGGCTGCATGCATAGATCACGCTTTTGTTCATGTATCCTCTTTGTCAAAAAGGGGTTTCTTGCGGGTCATCCGCGCCACTACATGGTCTTCATGTTCCTCGAACGCAAAGTTCCAATCAGGGAATATGTGTTCCTCATGGCGCACCTGAACCGCTCCCTTCAGGGAGACTTTGGCCTCAATGGCATCGGCCTTGGCGAAACGGAGATACCAACCTATCTCCATGCCCACGCCTCAACATTTATCGCGAATATCCACGAGAATCGGTTCGCTCATTTAGAACTCCGAGAAGAACGGGTTGTGGTTCTGTTCGTCGGAAACAGTGGTCTCCGGGCCGTGGCCTGACAGGAGTTTCGTGTTCGGCGGCAGTGTGAAGATATGCTCGGTTACGGACCGCTTGAGTATGTCCAGATCGCCGCCCGGGAAGTCTGTGCGTCCGATGGAACGATAGAATATCAGATCGCCCACAAAGGCAACCTTGGCTTCGGGGAAGTAAAAGGTCAGGCTTCCTTTGGAATGGCCCGGTGTGTGGAATATTGTGCAGTCAAAACCGGCAAACTGTGCTTCTCCCGGTTTCACGTTCTGCCATTCGTAAAGATCCAGAACCGGCAAGCCCATGTCTCCGCCACGACCAAGCCAGGAGTCCAACAGGTCGGCGTCCTCTTCGCTGCACAGAATCGGTGCACCAGTGATCTCGGATAATTCCTTGTTCCCGGCTGTATGATCAAAATGCAGGTGGGTATTCAGGATATGGGTCACGGTGAGGTCATTGGCCTTGAGGTAATCCACGACCTCGGCCGGGTCGCCGCCCGGATCAATCACCACCGCTTTCTTGTCATCCGCCAGTACATAGCAATTGGTCTGGAGCGGGCCCAGATTGAATGTTTTTATGGTCACTAGAATGCCTCCAGCATGAGTTCTGACAAGTCCTTGCGCTTGGAGCTTCCCTTTTGATCGGGATGCCCGAGGGCGACGACTGCCTGTAGTTCGTAAGTTTCGGGGTCTTGATCAAGTGCGCCGAGAGTGGTTGCCTGATCGTTGACAATCTGACCGAGCCAGACCGAGCCTATGCCAAGCGCATGAGCGGCCAGCATCATGTTCTGAATGCATGCTCCGGCCCCTTGGTGGTCTTTCATCTCACTATACATAGCCTCTTTTTCGAGCATGACACATATGCAGGCATAGGATGCCCGAACAATATGTGCGTATTTTGTGCAGTCGGCCAATTTATCGTGGCGCGGGTCATTGCGGGTTATGACCATGAAGCGCCAGGGCTGGTTGTTCAGTCCGCTGGGTGCCCACTGGCCTGCTTCGAGGATAGTGGTGATATTTTCTCGTGAAACCGGCTCATCCGTATACTTACGGATGGACCGACGGGAGAAAAGGGCATCGAGGACCGGGTTTTCGTGTGAGTTCATAATTGTGTTCTCCTCCATGATGAGTGTATGTATTTAACGTAGGACGGAAAGACGGGCAAGTTATGTGACCAATGGAACTTGAGCGACGTATATGGATAGTGCAGATGAGTTGAAGCCCGGATTAGGGCCGTCAGGAAATAAATGAAAGAAATACGCGAAGCGGAAATAGTACGCGAAGTGCTTTTGGGAGATACCCAGGCATTCGGCATTTTGGTGCGGGAGTATCAGGGGCCGGTGTACAATCTCATGCTGCGCATGTCGGGTGATGCTGATCTGGCAGCCGATCTTGCCCAGGAGGCCTTTACCCGTGCCTATGAAAAACTTGAAACATTCAATCAGAGGAAACGTTTTTTCCCTTGGTTGTATTCAGTGTCCCTGAACCTGGCTCGTGACTGGCTTCGGAAGAGAGGTCGTGACATGCATGTGTTTGTCGAAGATGCGTCGGTCATGGTGAGAAGTGAGGACGTGGTTGATGTGCAGGGGGCGATACATGCCCGGCTGGATGGAGCCAAGGCCTTCGATATAGTGAAAGGGCTTGATGTGAAATACAGGGAAGCCTTGATCCTCAGGTATAAGTATGATTTTTCGATACGAGAAATAGCAGAAGTTCTGGGGCTTTCGGTCAGTGGCGCGAAGATGCGCCTCAGTAGAGGGCTGGACATGGTCCGGCACCAATTCAACGAGGGTTCAAATGACTGATGAACAGAAAGAAATATTGATGGAAGATGCCATTGTCGAGAGCATTCGGCGTGCTCCGGAAGTCGATGTACCCGAGGGCTTTTCAGCGCGGGTCATGGAAGGACTTTCTCCGAAAACGCCTTCTGTCTGGACTCGAATGTATCTGTGGCTGGTTCGGCCGCAGGTCCTGACTGTTCGCCCGCTCCAGGTGATTCCTGTTGCTACGCTGACAGTCGCTTTGCTGGCTTTTGCCTTTATTCAGATGAATACGGCTCCGAGTGAGGATGCTTTACGATTGGCAAACGTCCGTTTTGTTATGTATGATGGTGAAATGTCAGCGCAAAATGTTTCCGTTGTCGGGTCGTTCAATGGATGGAAAGCAGACCGTTCTGTCATGTGGTATAGCGTTGAGGCAGGAGCATGGATGCTGGAGGCTGAATTGCCGCCCGGCGATCATGAATATCTCTTTTTAGTCAATGGGGAAAGGCTTGTGCCTGACCCGCTGGCACCATTGACCCGGGACGACGGTTTCGGAAACAGGAATTCCATCATGTTTGTGGTGGGGGAAAATGAACAAGCTTTGTAGCATAGCCGTCTTGATAGCTTTTTGGTCGCTTATCGTCTTTGGCGTGCAACCAAGTTTCGCTGTAGGTGGTACTTTGGCTGACCAGAAGACCCGCGCTTTGGAGTGCGGGGTTTCGTCAGAGAGTCTTGATGAAGTCGAGGCTCTGGTGAAAGCCGGGTCGTTCTCTGAAGGTGAAGGCGTTGCCCTTGTATCCCCGTTGCTTACAGCATGTGAAAAGGGGCTGCCGGTCGCGCCGTTGCAAGGTAAGCTGGCTGAGGGGCTTGCGAAACAGGTCGCTCCGTTACGCATCGTTCAGGCGCTGAATGTTAAGTTGGAAGCGTATGGCAATGCCAGCCTCCTTTTGAATCGACACATGAAGTCGGTTACCCCGGAAGTTCTGGGTGTCGTGGGCGAGGGCCTTTCCCGAGGAGTCTCACAGCAGGATTTCGAAGCGTATGTGGCGGAATATAACGCACAACCTTCAGAGATCTTCTTGACCGGTGCGGAAATGATTTCCTTGCTGGGGCAGATCGGTTTTGATCCTGAACAGACCCGCACCATGCTTGAAGCCGGTTTCGTTTCAGGCGGTCTGACTCCGCAGTGGAGATACCTTGTACGAGTTGTTCTCGTGGCCAGGCAGCGTGGTGTGTCGGATAGCACTATTGGCGAGGCTGCGGCTGCTGTTTTGTCTGAGAGAGGGACTGTGAACGACGTATCGGCTCGCCTCGGTTTTACCAGCCGCAGCATGACCGGAAGAGTCAAATCTCAGTAGCATTATTTTTTTATTTGTGACCATGACTTACGAGTCAGGGTATATTATTGTAAGGACGATTTTAATCGCGATAATCCCATGGGAGTCCTTGAGTGAAAAGTTCTATAGCGTTGCTATTGGTTCTGACCGTGCTGTGCATGGCCGGTTGTGCCAAAGTCGTTGGCCCGTACTACCTTGAACAGGAAAAGTACGCAGAAGGGATCGAAGTCCTTGGAGAGCGGTTTCAAGAAAATCCGGATGACGCTTCTTCAGCCTTTTATGTCGGGCGATATTATTTGGCATTGAACGAACCCGAGAAAGGTCTTCCCTATCTGGAAAAGGCCGTGACTCTAGAGCCGGAGAACGCTGACTACGTATTTTGGACCGGCGTAGCTTACTGGGCGATACTTGATTTTGAACGGGAAGAGGCGGCCTATAAACAGGCTTTACGTTTCGACCCGAAACATATTTCGGCCAATCTTTACCTTGGGCACGGATACGTGGACCGGGGAGAGTGGGCCAAAGCTCTGGTACAGTACGACAAGGTTATTGCTCTGGATAAATATAACCCCGAGGCCCTGTATAACCGGGCTGTTGCTCTGGATGGACTGGGGGAAACTACAGAGGAAATTGCGGCTTGGAAGAAGTTTCTTGAGTACTACCCTGACGGGAGCCTGGCCATGGAGGCCACTGCACGACTCAATCTGCAAGGAGACTTCCTCTATCGTAATTTCATCATCGGAAAACGTAACGTTACGCTCAAGAGCATGACGTTCAAACCGGGAACGATTCATTTGGATGCCGATAGTCGGGCATCGCTGGATGTGTTGAGCGCGATGATGTTGGCCAATGAACAATTGACATTGCACATCGTGGCCTTTCAACAGGGCGATGTAGAGCGGGCCAAGGTGAATGCCAAGGCTGTGCGAGACTCCATATTGAATGGGCATTCGGATATTGATCCTTCAAGGCTGCTTCTTAGCTGGTTTGGAACTGCCGAGTTGGTTGATTTGGGTGAGAAAGAGTTCATCCTTGACCAATCGGTTAAATTCATTACCGAAGTTCGATAATTGCCGGAGGGCAAGATGTATAAAATGATTAATAAAATATATGTGTTATGCGCCGCTTTATTGCTAGCTATTTTGTTGGCCGCTCCGGTAGCATTTGCACAGACGGATGATGGTGACACAGGTGATGCCGATGTTGCTGCGGATGCTGGTGAAGCCGAAGACACGTCTACCTTTGCCAATCCGGCGCAGGCAGCCAAGGCTGACGCCCTGGCCGAAGCGGTAGCAGAAGTCAGTGCACAGGCTGTTGCCGATGCCGAACAGTCTGTCAGCGATGCCGAAGCCGCTGTGGCTGAAGCTCAGGCCGATGTCGATGCAGCTGAGGAAGGTTCTCAGGAAGAGGCCGATGCCCTGTCCGCGTTGGAGGCGGCCAATACTGCTTTGACTGCGGCTCAAACTGCCGCTTCTGAAACTATTGCCGGTGCTGCGTCCATTGATGCGGCCAGTATCGGGTCCATGAGGGCCGATGGCATGGGGTGGGGCGAGATTGCCCATGAGTTGGGAGTGCATCCCAGTACTTTAGGGCTGGGACACAAGAAGCAGCATCAGCAAAAGACGAAAAATGTTGGTGCCGCATCAAATGTTCAGGTTGCTGCCGCGTATGGCAAAGCTGCAAACAAGACCAACCGCAACGTCAAATCTGGCGTCGCCAAGACGCCTGGTGTTTCCGGCGGCAAGGGTTCCAAGGCCGTTGGCTTGAGCCGTGCTTCCAACAAGGCCAAGTCCGGGGCCAAGGGTTCCAAGTCTTCCAAGAGTTCTTCGTCCTCGGGTGGCCGGGGTAATTCCGGGAACAATGGGAATGGAAATGGCAACTCTGGAAACAACGGCAAAGGGAACGGTAATTCTGGAAATAATGGCAATGGTAACGGCAACAACAAGTAGCCGCAGTTAGCATTTCGCCTTTATAATAATCTACGGGACTCGCCTTGGCGGGTCCCGTTTTTTTGTGCGGAATTACTCGGTCTTGAAAATTATCATTAAAACAGGCTATTCTACGGCATCACGAATCAATCAAGGTGCTTATTTTTATGACGGATTTTTCGGCAAATGAGTCTTTTGAAGAGACGTATCTGCAAATCAGCCCCAATATTTTGGAAAGTTTTCCAAAATTTCGTCCGCCTGTGGATTTGTATGTGTTCGATCCCGGTGTGGCGCAGGTGAAAAAATATCACAAGGCCGAGGTCCGTCTGGGGACTGACGGACAGTCCGAGGTAGCGGAGTTCGCAGTCGAAAGTAGGCTGTTTTTGCTCAGGGACGATTATCGTGTGTATGCCAAGCATCTGAGTAAACGCCTTGGGCTTTTGTTGGTAGAAGAAGGATTCAGCCCTGTGGAAGTGGCGGAAATCTTTTTTCTCGCTTTTCGTGACCGCATGGAACTGTTTTTTGAGCAACCGCAGGGAAAGGCGCTTGAGTTGTTGGTTAAGGACGTTTCCATTTTGGCTGAATATTTGTGGATAGATCCCAGTCGTGTGGAGTTCCTGACTCAGACGTTGGACAAGGAATACAGTCTGGCTGTTCATTCAACCAATACGATGTTTATCGGGTTGACTTTACACGTTCACGCCGCCGGGAGGGCCGTTGAGAAGGAAGGGCTGACCCGTGTGGCTCTCGGATTGCTCCTGCATGATCTTGGCATGACACAAGTA
>Ga0209475_10005436_pt1 | contig 10458 bp, 8 predicted proteins | sample tdDd471_FD_187128 | JGI IMG/M metagenome (GOLD analysis project Ga0209475, IMG submission 187128) | Marine sediment microbial communities from the Atlantic coast under amendment with organic carbon and nitrate - tdDd47.1 (SPAdes)... | ecosystem: Environmental > Aquatic > Marine > Coastal >...
GGATATCAAAACGATCGACTCTATGGCTCAACAAAAGGAGGGTCGTATCGGCATTGTCGCCAATTGGGATGTTTACGGATCGGTGCATCATCAAAAACATGTCCATTATCGGTGTAACACATACACAGCCGAAGTAATCATTAAGCCAACCGAAAATTACTGGAAACTCGTCAAGATTCAGTTGCTGGATGAACAGCGTGTGTTATGAGACTTCGCTTAATTTGCCCCTTTCGTTTCACATCGCAACCACAACATATTGGACCTGTTTCTAAGACGTCAAAGGTGCAGATATCTCCAACATTTCAGCAAGAATAGACCAGTTTGAAAAGTAAGGAGGAGCAAGGATATGGTTAAGTTTCTGAAGACGACAATGATCGGTGGCATTGTGTTTATGGTTCCAATCATCATTTTCATTGCTATCATCGGCAAGGCAATAAAATTAACGAATAAATTGGCTGCTCCTGTATCAGCTTTAATACCCGTCGATGCGATCGGCAATATTCCAGTGGCAGATCTGCTGGCTCTCGTCATTATTTTGCTGATCTGTTTCCTTGCAGGGCTTGCAGCGAAATCGACTCTTGCTCGTAAATCCCTTAGTAACCTGGAGTCCAGAGTTTTTTCTAAGATTCCAGTTTACGGATTCGTAAAGAGCAAGGTAGACGCCATAGTCCAACCCGAAAAGGCGGAGGGTATGAAACCCGTTCTCGCCCAATTCGATGACTACTGGCAAATCGCTTTTGAGGTTGAGCGTATACCAGGAGAGACAGTAACTATATTTTTACCCGGGGCTCCCGATCCGTGGTCAGGATCGGTTTGCTATGTAACCGAAGATCGAATTCAGCCTCTCGAATTGACTTTACTTCCGGTCTTGAAAACTTTAAAAGGCCTTGGTAAAGGATCAAACGAACAGTTACGCGCATATTTAAAGAAAGGACTGTAATAGAGGAAGAATCAAATCAGTCCTGATTGATATTGTAACAGCCACACAATATATTGAGGTGCAGGGGGTTGGTGTGAAACCTGGGATATTTCCAACTTATCGCAAATGAGTCCAATTGCCGATAGCTGTTAAGTAACACAAGTTTTGACAAGACGGTATTTTGTAAGATACTCTCATCTGCAATTTTTGGATTTGAAGTGAACCACAATATGTGGAACATACCTAATACAAGGTTGAATTAAAAACCAACCAGCCGTAAAACAATTAGGCTCTCAAACGAGGGAGAAAAGATGAAAGCATCAGATTTTATCGTTATCTTGGGTTCTTTCTTCATCATCACAACAAGTACTGTATACGGCCAGGAGGCCAAAGATTCAGATCTTGCCAAGCAAGCAACCGATGAACGGCCAGGTTAGTGCATATTACAATGTGGAAAAGCCGGATTCTGGTGCCGGCTGGCAATTGAGAGTACAGCTTCAGTTTCTTTTCCCAAAGAAATGAAAACATTTCAGAATTTTACAAGACAATCTCAATAAATCAAAATATTAGGGGCCGAAAGGCAGACCGTAAGATATACGGGCTACAGCGTAAAAGCAAACGTTAAGCACAAGGAGTCATACGATGAGGAACATTCAAGATGTCATCAAAGCAATCATCTGCACCAAGATTTCAATCTTATCGGTGCGCGGAAGTAAAATGAGACGAAAATATTACCGACAGGCGGTGCTGAACGCGGTGTTCGTCACTTTTTTGGTTTTTTTCCTACCACTGATCACATTGGCCCAGTTACCGAGTAACCAGTGGCAGTTCGCCATCACCCCTTATCTGTGGTTGCCCAACATCGACGGTACGCTGAAGTACAACGTTCCACCCGGGACGAGCGGACGCCCTGAGGTGAAAGTGGGTCCCAATGACTATTTGGAAAATCTCGACTTTGCCATTATGATTAACGCTGAGGCGCGCAAGGCAAGATGGTCAGTCTTTACCGACGTGATCTACCTCGATTTTTCAAACGAAACGAGCAAAGTCAAATCAATCGACTTTGTCAACATTGGTGGAAACCCGGTCAGTTCCAGTATCGATGCGGGAACCGAGTCGTCTCTGAAAGGTGTGGCATGGACACTTGCCGGCGGTTACAGCGTGCTGCAGGGAGATTTAGGAAGGCTTGAGCTTCTTGTCGGGTTCCGTTACTTTGGCCTTAAAGCATCAACCGACTGGAACCTGACGGCAACCGTTAACGGACCGGGTGGCAGCCAGGTTTTTCCGCGTTCGGGCAGTATTTCACAGAGTGAGGATCTCTGGGACGGTGTCATCGGCCTTCGGGGGCGGTTGAATCTGGGCGGCAGCAAGTTTTATGTGCCCTATTACCTCGATGTCGGCACCGGATCTTCCGAGGTGACATGGGAAGGGGTGGTCGGTTTGGGATATGGATTTAAATGGGTCGATATCGTGCTTGCTTACCGCCATCTGTATTACGACATGGATGACGACAACCTAGTTCAAGACATGCGCTTCAGTGGTCCTGCCTTAGGGTTGACGTTTCGGTTTTAGCAGAACCTTGCAGTTCGGGAGAAAGACCTGTTAGCGGAATCGAAATCTACTGCGATCCTGTAAAAAGGGTAAGGATATCCAAAGCGCAACATCCGGAGGTCCTAAAAATTCTTCAATAGCGAATGTATGATTAGATGTATGTTTAACTTACCTGAAAAGGAACCTTGGCTATATGTTTTGCCCCGGACTTATCGATTGGAAAGCGTGGATTGTTGAAAATTCCACGTTTTTTTAATCGTATCCCAATACCTTATATCGTGGCGATGGTATTCGTCACGCAGCCTGACATAACTCCAACGAACATGTAACGAATCCCGATTGCATGTTTACTGCTATTTATCGCAGGAAATTCAATCCTCAAATCTTTGCAGATATCACAACACCTGTTAAACAATTTTATAGTCCAAATACTGGTAAGATATTCCAAGAAATGGACAGGGTATAATTTTTGTGATACCATATTATCGTTCACAACTGTGAGTGAACGTAGATATTTGCAAGCTATCTGTACCGAATTGTTTTCCTCTGATGGTATGATATCACCAATACTCATACAAATGCGGTTATATCTGAGCCCTTTACCCACATCTGATGAGTTTGCATTAGCAATCCAACTTTGGTATAAAGGCCTTGAAGAATCCACCTCTAAGCTAGAATCGAATCTGACTGGAATTAGCTGTTGAACGATAGCCGCCGCTGTTTGACCCACATGGAATTAAGCTGTTAAGAATTCCATTAAATGGAAGCGGTCAAGTTATGAATTCACTGTTTTGAACGCCGAATCAGAGAGAAAAAATTGTGAATGATGACAAGATAGATATACCAGAACTGATGAGAATCGATGAACGCTTTCGGACTTTCATGGAAGAAAGCATTGAACCCATCTGGTGCTTTGGACTCGATAAGCCCTTACCCATCGACTTGCCGGAAGACGAACAATTCGACTTGTTTTATAATGATACATACCTCAAAGAGAACAATAAAGCGTATGCGCAGGTGTTTGGGTACGAACGGAAGGAGGACCTGCTGGGAAAGCGTCTCAGTGAAATAATTCCGCCTTCAATTCCCGAGAACACCGCAACCATAAAGCAAGTCATCAGAGCAGGTTATAATTTGCGTAATTTCGTGACAGTGGAATTTTACAAGGAAAAGAAGTTTATTATTCTCAACAATGTATACGGTGTTATCGAAGACGGTCAGCTTCTGAGAGTATGGGGAACAAGCCGAGACATCACCGCTCAAAAAGTCGCTGAAGACAAATTTCGCAAAGCAGAGCTGCGCTATCGGACCATAGCCGACTTCACCTATGACTGGGAAACCTGGGAAAACCCAGATTGTTCCTACAATTATGTATCACCCTCTTTTGAAAGGATCACGGGTTATTCCCCGCAACAATTGGTAAATCGCCCGGAGCTTCTCAATGAGATGATTTTGCCCGATGACCTCACCTCGTGGCTGGAGCACCACCAAGTAACGCATGCCCAGAATGAAGCGGGCGAGATTCAGTTCCGTATCCGCGCAAAGAACGGCCAAATCCGATGGATAGAGCACAAATGTCAATCCGTCTATAATGATCAAGGCGAATACTTAGGCGTGCGGGCAAGCAATCGCGACATCACCAAGCGCAAAATGGCTGAGGAGGAGCTAATTGAAAGTACTGAGCGCTTCCAACTTTCATTTAAGATTGCCAATATTGCGATTTGTCTGGTGAGCCTCGAGGGTCGTTTAGTAATGGTCAACAACCAGATGTGTAAGATGTTCGGTTATAGCAAGGAAGAGCTTGAAGTTATGTCCACCGAAGACCTCGCCCATCCAGAGGACTTGGGTATTAGTCCCAATTACATCCAGCAGGCGATATCAGGCAGCGCTGACCATCAAAGATTCGTTAAGCGATATGTACACAAGGATGGACATATTGTCTGGGGAGAGGTTTCCAGCACGATTATAAGAAATGACGAGGGAAATCCCCAATACTTTATTTCATATGTGCTGGACATCACCGAGCGCAAGCAGGCAGAAATCGAACTCCGCAATGCCTTTAAGGAGATTGAGCAGTTGAAAACCCGGTTGCATGCCGAAAGCGCCTACCTGCAAGATGAAATCAAACTGGCGCACAACTTTGAAAATATAATCGGCAACAGCAACGCGCTCGAGTATGTGCTTTATCGGGTGGCGGAAGTGGCACCCACCGACGCCTCTGTTCTGATCATGGGAGAGACCGGGACCGGTAAGGAGCTCATCGCCCGGGCCATTCACAATGCCAGTTCTCGGAACAAACGCGCTTTGGTAAAAGTCAATTGTGCTGCTTTGCCTGCTTCCCTGATCGAAAGCGAGTTGTTCGGGCACGAAAAAGGAGCCTTTACCGGTGCTGATGTCCGGCGTATGGGCCGTTTCCAACTGGCTGACGGTGCGACACTCTTTCTGGATGAGATCAGCGAAATTCCCCTTGAGCTTCAAGCCAAATTGCTCCAGGTGATGCAGGACGGCGAGTTTGAGCTTTTGGGAAGCTCCAAAACGATTCGTACGGATGTTCGTATCATCGCGGCATCCAACCGCAACCTCGAGGACGAAGTTAATCACGGTCGCTTCCGCAAGGATTTGTTTTACCGTATCAATGTGTTTCCCTTCACCGTACCGCCCTTAAGGCATCGCAAAGAGGATGTCCCTCTGCTGATTAACTGGTTTGTGGGCAGGTTCAACCGCAAAATGGGCAAGAATATCACCTCCATTCCCGCAGCGTTAATTAAGCATTTGCAGGCCTATGACTGGCCCGGCAATGTCCGCGAGTTGGAAAATGTGATCGAACGGGCCGTGATCACTTCCAAGAATTCAATATTGAAGCTGAGCGACAGGCTTGCCACTTCCGCCAGTGAAAAAACCAGGGCCAAGTCGAGCAAAACTCTGGCTGAAATGGAAAGGGAGCATATTCTTAACACTCTTGAAAATACCGACTGGAAGATCGAGGGCAAAAATGGGACAGCAGATGTGCTTGGACTTGCCCCCAGCACCCTTCGGGGCCGCATGAAAAAACTGGAGATCTACCGCTCCATGAAGCAATAAACTACAATCAAGGGCTGTAGGGATACTTTTCAGCTAAGCCCCACCGCGATAATCAGTAACAGGGACTGACAGAGCTCAGCATGATCCCAAGGTTGCAATGCGCCGTTCGCTGCTCTTTAAATTGGAGTATATCCCAAGCCTTTTGATCAATGCGCCATTTTATCCCTGCAGACCCAAGCCCAAAGTATTACGCGGACTAAATGCCACCGAATAGCGTGGGATTCCACTCCATACCGTGGCCCAACCTTCCATTAACTACCCACCATACATACGTCTAAAAATATAAATGCTACGATAAATCAGATGGTTATGCCCACAACTTTCCTCAGATAACTTCCTGGCACGACACTTGCTTTGAAATATCAATAGACTTATCCCAACGGAATACTATCCTAACCTGAATCGAACACGTTCGAAATCTGCCATTCTCACTTATAGAACAGGGGGCTCTATGATTATCGTCATCTTTAGACTGGAGGTACTTGGGGAAAAACTAAAGGAGTTTCTTCAGACCGTTCCGGTGATCCTTTCGACGGCATCTCAGCAACCCGGCTGCATACACCATCACCTGTGCCAGGACCTTGAGAGCGAGAACCGCTTTATCATTATTCAGGCGTGGGAACGTCAGTCAGAACTGGATGCCTACTGGTGCAGCGATCGATTCGGTACCTTTCTGGGAACCTTTCATTTGTTAAAAAACACACCGACCCTGCAAATTCATGCGGTTTCTTTTACTGCGGGGATGGAGGCTGTCAAGGCGGCCAGGTCAAGATTGAAACCGATAGATACAAAGTCACAAGAAAATCAGTGATCGGACATAAACCTAAATTTTTTGAGAAAAGGAGACTGCAAAATGAAACGACACAGCACATCAAAACGAAATACAAGTATTTGCCGCCTGCGATGGAGACCCATGGCAGTATTTGTAATACTGACCTTCGGAATAGGGATTGGACTAAGCGGAACAGCTCTGGCGAAAGATCCCCCGAAGCAAGAACAGCAGGCAGAGATTCGCAATATGGCAAAAGAGACCCTGACCAGACTTTACAAGGTACAGCCGGCCGCTAAAAAAGTGATCTCAAAGTCTGTTGGTTACGCTGTTTTTAGCAATTTTGGCATGAAGATCTTTCTTTTCGGCAGTGGCTCGGGTAAAGGACTGGTGATCGACAAAGCCACCAAAAAGGAAACCTTTATGAAGATGATCGAAGGACAGGTGGGATTCGGCATAGGTGCGAAGAAATTCAGACAGGTCTGGGTGTTTAAGAGCAAGAAAGCGTTGAATAGTTTTATCAATTCAGGCTGGGAGTTTGGCGGCCAAACAACAGCCGCTGCAAAAACTGGTACTAAAGGGGGTGATATAGCCGGAGCGATTTCGGTAGATGTGGATATTGCGTTGTACCAGCTCACCGACGACGGGCTTGAACTTGCACTTACGGGAAAGGGTACCAAATACTACAAAGATGACGATCTGAATTGATACCGTTTGCCAGTGACGCGTCCGAGGGAAAGATTCTTTTAGGGCGTATCAGAGAAATTTTGTATTTTCCCCGAGCTAAAAAAGTAAACTTTTTAAAAGGGAGTCAATTATGAAAAAGCATTATTTGACAGCATTTTTTATTGTAATGATCAGCGCTTTGGTGATCAGTTGCGGCGGCAAGAAAGTTATGAAGACCGCGCCGTCTTTTGAGCCGTACAAGTTTAACGCAAATCAGTATGTCCCGAAGGTTGACACTTTCGTGGTGATCCTTGACACTTCTTATTCAATGGCTGACAAGTACGGAAATAAAGCCAAGGCCAATGTCGCCAAAGAGTTCTTAAGTGCCATGAATCAGACGATCCCTGAAATGAATTATAATGGGGCGCTCAGAACGTTTGGCAACATTGCCTATGTGCCTGACAAGTCGACCCTTCTTCTTTACGGGCCGACCAAATATTCGACTGCTGGATTTGGAAAGGCTCTGAATGCGGTAAAAGGGTCAAACGGCGATAGTTCTCGTGCTCTGGCAAAAGCCATCAGTGCTGCCGGCGGTGATCTGAAGTCAGCACAAGGTCCTGTAAATGTTGTTATCATTAGCGACGGGGAAGATATGGACCAAGTACCGGTAAAGGCTGCCGAAGCCCTGAAAAGCCAGTTCGGTGACAGACTTTGCATATTCACGGTATTGATCGGAGATAGTCCTGCCGGCAAAGATATACTGGACCAGATTGCCAAAGCGGGGGGGTGCGGATATTCAACCACTGCCGACCAGCTCGCTGCTTCAGGAAGTATGGCCGGTTTTGTAGAAGGAATATTTTTAGCCAAACCCGCTCCAAAGCCTGTTCCGGTTGCAAAACCGATGGACAGTGATGGGGACGGCGTGACGGACGATAAAGATCAATGCCCCAATACGCCCATGGGAGCCACGGTGGATGCAAGGGGTTGCTGGACTTACGCGGCTGTGGTGCTGTTTGATTTTGACAGTGCAGAAATTAAGTCCGAAGCTCACCCCATGCTCGATGAGGCAGTGGTTATTCTGAAGAAGAATTCGAAGATCAAGGTTGAGGTCGACGGACATACGGATAATATTGGTCCTGCCGAGTATAATATGATGTTATCTGAAAGACGTGCCAATGCCATCATGAAATATTTTGTGGATAACGGTGTTGAAGCAGAACGGCTTACGGTGAAAGGTTTTGGGTTGACGAAGCCGGCCGTCGGCAACGACACAAAGGAGGGCCGGGCCAAAAACCGACGGGTTGAATTAACACCGGTTAAATAAACAATCCGGTCACCCATAACCATACAAGAATGAAGATGGGGTGAAGCAACAAAATGGCCGATCCCCATCTTCATAAACCATTAAGATCCCAGCTCTTTTGGGTTTGCAAAGCGTTTTTTAAAAACCATATGTCTTTCAAGCTCCCGAGGTAATCTCTGATGATCGATCTAAAGACCTTAAAAAAAATGTTTAAAGACAACCCGGATAAATCAAAAATCACATTCAAAGGAAAGTGTTCAGATTGCGGGTGTAAGGTAATACTTGATATCGTATCTGAGACAGAAGGATTTGGCTTGCAAGGCGGTGTTTTGTACAAACTTGAGAAGGACGGGTATTTTGCTAAATGTCCTGACTGTTATAAAGTTAACCCCAAAATAGTCGATCATTCTATGCCAAAAGACAAATTCACAATTGTCAGAAACAATCCCAACACAAGTGTTCTTTCTTAATACAAGAATTTTCTGATGCCCAAAAACCCAATCTATTTAAGAATTGGAAAAAGGAATGCGGGACAAGCTATTTTATGCAAGCTAAGGAAGGTGCTGCTTCATTGTTCTCTTTTTTATTTACGCATGCAGAGTGGCCCTGGAGGAAGAGAGATGCAAAGATATTTGCCGAAATCTCAATGTAATCTACTACGTCTGGTATGGTTGTGTATAATCTGTTGTTTCTTTTTGGTTGCCAATGTCAATGCAGAAATGAACAAAAAAAACGATTCAAATGTTAGCGAATCCGGGAATACACCATCGGGAAGCCCAAGCTGGGTACCGGATTCAGCCCCTCCCGACAAATTTGACTGGATTCAGTTAACTTCCGGTGAGTGGCTAAAAGGAGATCTCAAGGTACTCTATGACGACAAATTAGAATTTAAAAGTAAAAGTGACGAGCTGGATCTTCTGGAATTTGACTGGGGAGACGTCAAACAGGTTATAGGCCATAAAATTTTCAGCGTCCGTTTTGAAGGCCCGATCACAGTCGTTGGTTTTTTACGAGTAACTGAAAATAAGGTGATTGTCACTGCTGGAAAAGAGAAACAAGAATTTGAACGTAATCAGTTGGTATCCATCGCTTACGGGGAACCAAAAGAAATCGGTTACTGGTCAGCCAAGATATCGCTGGGTTTAGATGTTAGAGAAGGGAATTCCGATCAGATAAATTATAGTGCCTCTGCAGATGCCAAGCGTCGGACTTCAGAGTCGCGTTTTTCTATCGATTATCTTGGTATCTTTAATAAAACAGAAGGGATCGAAACCGCAAATAGCCAGAGAATTAGCAGTTATTACGATATTTTTAAGACCAAAAAGTATTTTTGGCGTCCTGTGTTTGGCGAATACTTTCGGGATCGATTTTCGAACATCCAAAATCGTGTCACCGTTGGGACCGGCATCGGTTACCACATCATCGATACTCCTAAAACTAAATGGGATATTACTCCAGGGGTTGCTTATCAGTATACCCAAAACGTTTCCGTAGAGGCTGGACAGGATACAGACCACTCGACACCTGCCTTGGTGGTTGGCACAGACTACGAAATAAAATTTACCAAGAAAATCAAATTCAATACATCATACAGGTTCAATATTGTTAACCAGGAATCGGGAAAATATACACATCATGCGGTGGCAGCCCTGGAATTCAAATTAACGCGCATGCTTGATTTAGATTTATCTTTTGTATGGGATCGAATCCAAGATCCTACACCCGAAGCCGATGGCCGAGTGCCCAACCAGGATGATTTTTATTTTTTCTTTGGTATAGGGTTTGAAATATAAGTAGGTCGTTAGCAGACAATAGAATGATCAGGATCATGCCTTGCTACCTATTGAAATATTCAGAAGTTTGATTTTTACGAAGTTTTTGGAATCGTTTTTATGCGCATTCTACCCATCGAATCGAAATTGTAGCGGAAAACGATGTGATTTTTTTTGAAAGAGGTACACACAGGAGACGAAATAATGAATGTTAGGCGTTTAATCATTGCCGCGGTGACAGTTTTTTTGTTGGGGATGCTGTTCACGGCCGGCTTTCACAGTTTGGCTGTTGCAAAGAACAAATCAGATACGGCCAGCAGCTTTAACAAAAATGTAAGCGAATTGTCCCCCGAAATGGTCGGCAAGCGTGTCAATGAATTGCTGTCGCGCATTAATG
>Ga0209475_10005441_pt1 | contig 10451 bp, 9 predicted proteins | sample tdDd471_FD_187128 | JGI IMG/M metagenome (GOLD analysis project Ga0209475, IMG submission 187128) | Marine sediment microbial communities from the Atlantic coast under amendment with organic carbon and nitrate - tdDd47.1 (SPAdes)... | ecosystem: Environmental > Aquatic > Marine > Coastal >...
CCCGCACATGCGCGGTGCGGCGGCCGGGGCGGCGATGGGGCTCAGGCGATGCGGGCGCGGGCGCAGAAGACGTAGGACAGGATCTTGTAGGCCAGTTTGGCGGCCAGGAAATCGGCGGCGTGGAAGCCGGGGATCGGCGCCAGCTCGACGATGTCGGCGCCGACGATGCGGCAGCTTTCGGCGGCGGCGCGGAGGATGGGCAGCGTGTCCGCCCACATCAGCCCGCCCGGCTCCGGCGTGCCGGTCGCCGGCATCAGCGAGGCGTCGAACCCGTCCAGGTCGAAGCTCAGATAGACGGTCCGGCCCCGCAGCGGCGCCAGGATCCGGTCGATGTCCCAGCCGGCCTTCTCGCGCGCCCAATGGATCTCGACCCGGCCGTCGCCTGCGTCCAGAAAGGCCGCCTCCTCCGCCGAGACGTTGCGCACGCCCACCGAAACGATCCGCGCGACCTGGGGCCGGTCGAGCAGGCGGCGCATGGCCGAGGCATGGGAGTTGGGCTCGCCCAGATAGCCGTCGCGCAGGTCCGCATGGGCGTCGAAATGCAGGATCGCCAGTTCGTCATGGCGGCGGACGAAGGGGCGGATGGCGCCGATGGTCACGGAATGCTCGCCGCCCAGCACCAGGGGGAAGCGGCCCCGGCCGAGCTCCGCCTCCACCAGCCGCTCGATCAGGTCGAGCCCGGCCCCGACCCCGCCTTCCAGGGCCGGCTCGGCCCGGGTCGCGATGTCCAGCAGGTCGGCCGGCTGGGTCCAAAGCTCGTCGTCGAACAGCTCCACCTCGCGGGACGCGGCGAGGATCGCCGCCGGCCCCCGGCCGGTGCCGCCGCCATAGGTCACCGACGCTTCCAGCCCGAAGGGGATGACCGTCACCTTCCCGCGCGGCGCCGCCGGCGGGTCCCTGTCCAGGGCGAGGAAACCGTCCGCCGGGGCCAGATAGTCGGGTCCGTCAGCCATTCCCGAACAGCGTCGCGTAGCGGCGGCACGGGCGCGTCTTCCAGGCGCCGCGATGATAGGCGTCGCTGGCGAGCAGCGGCAGGACGCTGGTCGCTTCCGCGTACACCATCTGCTCGCGGGCGACGTCCACCTTGCCCCAGGAACAGGCCTCCTTGATGGTCGAGCTGGAGCAGGCGCCGTCGCGGACGTCGGCGACCGTGATCTGGATCGCGTATTTGTGCATGTCCACCTCGCGCCCGAGGATCTCGGCGCAGACCACGGTGTCCTGGGCGAAATTCTTGGGCACGCCGCCGCCGATCATCAGAAGGCCGGTGGTGCCGGCGGCGAGCTTGATGTCGGTCAGCTCGCGGAAATCGCGGATCGAATCGAGAGTCATATGGGCGTCCGGCCGCTCGGCCTGGTGCTTGACCAGCCCGAACCCGGCGCTGGAATCGGTGAAGGCCGGGCAGAAGATCGGCACGTCCCGCTCGTAGGCGAGCTGGACCAGGGAGTCCTTCTTTCGCGCATTCCCCGCCGCCAGCCAGCGGCCCATCTCGCGGATGAATTCGCGGGAGGAATAGGGCCGCGGCGCCAGCCCGTCGGCGATCCGGGCGATCGCCGCGTCACAGCGCTGGAGGTCTTCCTCGTCGATATAGGTGTCGTAGATCCGATCGATATAGAGGTCGCGCAGCTCCCGGTCGTCGACCGCCCCGTCGGCCTGGTAATGCTTGAAGCCGAGGGCCTCGAAGAAATCCATGTCGACGATCGTGGCGCCGGTGGCGACGATGGCGTCGACCATGTTGTTGGCGACCAGGTCCGCGTACAGCTTCATGCAGCCGCCGGCCGAGGTCGATCCGGCGACGGTCAGGATGACGCTGCAATCGGGATCGCGCAGCATCTCGTCATAGATCTCCGCCGCCTGCGCCAGATCGCGCGAGGTGAAGGACATATGGCGCATCTGGTCGACGATCGGCCGGGCGTCGAAGGACGCGATGTCGATATGGGAGACCGTGCGCGACAGCAGCTCGGCCTTGCGGCCCCGTGCCCGGACGGCCTCGTTCGCGGATAGGGTCATGCGTCGGTCCCCCAAACTTGGCGCGCGCCCGGCTCCGCCGGCGCGGCATCGGCGAACATGGTCATCATGGGGCCTTCCGCGACCTGTACCGCCAGATCGGAATAGAACCCGTTGAAACGGGTCCGCAGCGCGTTCCCGTAGGCCCCGGTCTTGCCGACCAGGATATAGTCGCCCGCGTCGATGTCGGCGGGCAGCATGAAGGGCCCCTTCATCACGTCGAGCCCGTCGCAGGTGGGGCCGAAGAACTTGAACGGCGCCGACGCGCCGCCAAACGCCCGCCCGGCGGCGCCATGGGCCGCCGTCGGAAACACCAGCCCCGGCGCGCCGGCATCGAACAGCGCGCCGTAGGTGCCGTCGTTCACATAGAGCGCGTCGCCGCGCCGCCCCTCGACCCGGATCAGGGTCGAGGACGCCTCGGCGGCGATGGCGCGGCCGGGCTCGCACCACAGCTCGCAGGCCTCGGCGATCGGCAGCCGCGCGACCGCGCGGGAGATGACCTCCACATAGCTGGCCAGCGGCGGCGGTCGCATGCCGGGATAGGCGGTCGGGAAGCCGCCGCCCACATCCACGATATCGACGATCACGCCCGCCTCGACGATGGCCGCGTGAACCAGGTCGATGGCATGGCGGAAGCTGGACGGCTCCATGCATTGGGAGCCGACATGGAAACAGATGCCGAGCCTGGCCGAGACCTGGCGGGCGCGCACCAGAAGCCGCCCGACCGCGTCGGGATCGGCGCCGAACTTCCGGGACAGGTCGATCTCGGCATCGCTGTTGGAGACCGAGACCCGGACGAACAGGGTCAGGTCGCGGGCGTCGCCGGTGACGCGCAGGATCTTGTCCAGCTCGGCATCGGTATCGAAGGCGAAGGTGCGGACGCCGTGACGGTCATAGGCCTCGGCGATATGTTCCGGCGCCTTGACCGTATGCATGAAACAGATATCGGCGTCGGGGAACAGCGACGCGACCGTTTCGACCTCGCTCAGCGACGCGACGTCGAACCGACGCACGCCCGCACGATGCACGGCGGTCAGCACGTGGGGATCGGGATTGGTCTTGACGGCGTACAGGACCGGTCCCGGGAAATTCTCGACGAACCATCCCGCCGCCCGAAGGACGGCGTCGCGGTGAAAGACGGTGAGCGAGGACCGTGGCCTCAGCGTCCGCACCACTTGGCGGACGGAAGTGAAATTGTCCATCTCATGGGGCCTCCAACGGACAGTTTCCCCGGCGCCGCCCAAGCGATTTCGATACGGCGAGGTGCGAATTAATGGCAACGCGCCCCCATGTCAAAGGTTACGAGGACCGGACCGCGATTTTTTTCGCGCCGCCGAGGGGCGCGGGGCTTGGATGGCGGTCGCGTACCGCCCGATCGGCGGCCGTCGCGCGGGCCGAAACGGGCCGGCGACCCGGGCAACGCCGGACCGGCTACCGCGGAATTTCGCCGGCGGCGCGGAGGGCGGCGACCGCGTCGTCGACCGTCGGCGCGTAGCGGACCAGCGGTTCCTTGAGCCCGTGGGCCAGGAACATGCGGCCGACGTCCCGGCTCGCCCCCGTCAGCCAGAGCCCGACGCCGCGCGATCGGGCCTTGCGCGCGAGCCCCTCGATCATGTTGGCGCCCGTCGAATCGAGAAAGGGAACCGACGTGAAATCGACGATCAGGGCCCTGTAGCCGTCCTGGATCCGGTCGAGGACGGATCCGATCGACGCGGTGGCGCCGAAGAACAGCGCCCCCCTGATCCGGTAGACGGCGAAGTCAGGGTTGGCGGTCGCTTCGGTGTCGTAGGTCTCGCGCGGCCGCGACATGTCGGCCTCGTCGCGGGCAACGAAGGGCATGTCCGTGGCGACCGCCGTCGCGCGGCTCATGCGCTGGATGAAGAGCACCGAACCGAGTGCGAAGCCAACGACGATGGCTTCCGTCAGGTCGCGGAAAACCGTCAGGAAGAAGGTCGCGCCCAGCACAATTGCCTCGCCCCAGCCGGATCGGAACAAAATCGCGATGGCGGGCTTTTCGATCATGTTCCAGGCAACCATGATCAGGCTGCCGGCAAGGGCCGCCAGCGGGACATACGCCGCCAACGGCGCGGCGATCAGCATGAACGCCAGAAGGAACAGCGCGTGCAGCATGCCCGCGACAGGCCCATGCGCCCCCGAGCGCACGTTGGTGGCGGTCCGCGCGATGGTGCCGGTGACGCAGAAGCCGCCGACCAGCGACGCCCCCAGATTGGCGACGCCCTGGGCCACAAGTTCGCAATTCGATCGGTGGCGGCGGCCGGTCATGCCGTCCGCCACCATGGCCGAGAGAAGGGATTCGATCGCGCCGAGCAAGGCGAAGGCCGCCGCCGCCGGCAAAACGGCCAGGACCCTGTCCGGCGACAGGTCGGGCAGACGCGGAAGGGGCAGGGAGGACGGAATGCCACCGAACTTGGAGCCGATCGTCTCCACGGGCAGGCCCGACAGCCCCGCCGCCGCCGCCGTCGCGCCGACGGCGATCAGCATGCCCGGCCATTGCGGCCGCCATCGCCGCAGGCCGAGGATGATCCCCACCGTCGCCAGCGCCAGGCCGACGGCCGCCGGCGTTACGCTGGCGCGCGCCGCCCACAGAGCGGGGATCTTTTCCAGCAACGGGCCCGGCTCATGGACGAGCGACAGGCCGAGCAGATCCTTGACCTGGCTGGCGACGATGATGACGGCGATGCCGGCCGTGAAGCCCACGGTGACGGGAAACGGAATGAACTTGATGAAAACACCGAGCCGCAGGAAGCCGACCGCGGCCAGCATCACGCCCGACAGAAAGGTGGCAAGGATCAGCCCGTCCATGCCGTGGCGCGCCACGGTCGCGGCCACCAGCACGATGAAGGCCCCCGCCGGCCCGCCGATTTGGAAGCGCGAGCCGCCGAGAAGGGAGACGAGAAAGCCGCCGACGATCGCCGTGTACAGACCCTGGGCCGGGGTCGCGCCCGAGGCGATGGCGATGGCCATGGACAAGGGCAGCGCCACGATGGCAACGGTCAGGCCGGCGACCGCGTCCGCCCGGAACTGGGCCGGTCCGTAGCCTTCGCGCAGGACCGTCAGGAGCTTGGGGGTGAATAGCTCGGCGAAGCTGGGCGCTCTGCCGCGGCGGGGGGCCGGTTGTTCCATTCTGGGGCCGCATCTTGATCGGACGGCGGCGGGATCGTCGGCTGTTCTTCGACGGTCGCCGTCGCGGATCGGGTTGTCAGTGTGCCTATTTGGTCACGGGTTTGGAGACGGAGATCTCAAGCGGACGCCGCGGCCGCCCGACAGGCTGGATGCGCCGTCGCCGATCAGGTCGATGCCCGCGAGGTCCAGCGCCTGGACGACTTTGGTCAGGCTGTCGACCACGCCGCGGACGTTGCCGGCGCTGGCCTCCATCCGCTGAATGGTCGGCACCGACAGGCCGGCCAGTTCGGCCAGGGTCTTCTGATCGATCCCGAGAAGCGCGCGCGCGGCGCGCATTTGGGCGGCGGTGATCATCGCGGCAGTTTCTTTCAGGCGAAGAGTTAGCTATAGGCCCCCAGAATAGATATTTCAAACATTAAAATACTTCACATAAATATAAATATGACCATCTGAACCGGCAATCGGCCGCCCCGCAAGTAGGATGCAGGCCGGGACGATCCGGCCCGGATCACGGCACGGATGACCTTCGCGAAGCCGAACCGGGCCGGACGAGGTTCGCTCGGTGGGAGACGGAGGGTCGTTCAGGAACGGAAATTCGGCCCGGCGCCAGTCTCCGAGGGTCGGCCGCCTCGGCCGATCGCCTTTGACCCATAAAGAAAAAGGCCCCCAACGGGAGCCTCGTCTCGGGTTCCAGCAGGATAATGGCGATGCAGGTAGTCTGGAGCGAACCAGTCTCCGCTTGCGCCGCCTGCTTAACAGCAAAATACAAGGAAGAGCGCCGTTTTCAGAGGTTAAAACACACGCACCTGGCAAAATAACGGCTGTTTTCCAATGCCTTAGTCCGACATTCCCTAAGGTGGCGAACTGGGTGTTCGCCGGAGAAAAACAGGGAATACTTGGAACCGGACAGGCAATTTCCCTGCATTCGCCGCGAACGGTCTGATAGCACCAAGACGCCAGGAATGCTGGCCGCGGATCAGTCGGCGGCGATGCCGTATTTCTCCCCCAGACCGTCGACGAGCCATGTCAATTCAGATGCCTGGGTGATGAACCCAGCCAGACACCGCCAGCTGACACGGCGCAGCAAGCCCGGCACGAGGCATGCGCCAACGGCGGCTTCCCATTGGCGGTCGGCTTCACCGCCCGCGTCGAATGTCGGATTTCGAGAATCGTAGACGACGGGGGCATGGCCCCCGGCGGGATCGACCTCACCGCTCGGCATGACCGTGGCGGTGAGGGGATTCCGGGTCAGATGATAGACCGCCGCGAACGGGCACGGGACGTGATCGCGGTCGGACGCCCAAGCGAACAACCGCGGCAAATGCTCCCAATATCGCACGCCGATGGAGGTCAGTGTGCAGCGTTCCATGCGCGCGATGATGGCTCATAGGCGATACGCGAAACAGCCACGAGCCTTTGTCAGCGTCTGGGCCTGGCGAAGGTGCGCTCAATGATCCGAAGATCAACGAGCTATCCTTCCCCCACTGACTCCTTTGATTTTCTCCGCCAACGCCTCACGCGCACCTAGGCCGCCCGACGTCGACTCCTGCGGCCGGGGCGCCGACCACGCTTTGTCGTGGCCGAGTCGGCCGCCCCGTTCTGGCGCTTGGGACCGCGGGACGGGCCGGACCTTGCTTCGCTTCGGCCGATTTCCTGCGGCGCCTCGCCGACGACGGTCAGGCGACGCTTGATCAGCCGCTCGATGTCGCGAAGCTGGCCCTGTTCCTCCACGTCGCAGAACGATATGGCGACGCCGCTCGCCCCCGCCCGGGCCGTGCGGCCGATGCGATGGACGTAGCTTTCGGGCTCGTTCGGCAGCTCGTAATTGACGACGTGCGAGACGTCGTCGACATCGATGCCGCGCGCAACGATGTCGGTCGCCACCAGCACGCGCGACAGGCCGCGCCGGAATTGGTCGAGCGCCCGCTCGCGCTGACCCTGCGACTTATTGCCGTGGATGGCCGCCGCGTTGACGCCGCTGGCGGCGAGCTGCTTCGTCACGTTGTCGGCCCCGCGCTTGGTGCGGGTGAAGACAATGACGCGGGACATGCCTGGGTCGTCCAGCAGGTCGATCAGCAGCCTGCGCTTGTCGGCGCGCGCGGCGTGATGGACGCGCTGGTCGATGCGGTCGACCGCGATGGACTTGGCCGCGATCTCGACCCGGACCGGGTCGTCGAGCATCTCGCCGGCGAAGCGCGCGACTTCCTTCGGCATTGTCGCGGAGAACAGCATCGACTGGCGGTCCTGGGGCAGCAACGCCACAATGCGCCGCACGTCGCGGATGAAGCCCATGTCGAGCATGCGATCCGCCTCGTCCAGCACGAGGTGGCCGGCGCGGCGGATGTCGACCTGTCGCTGTTCGAGCATGTCGCGCAGCCGACCCGGGGTCGCGATCACAATGTCGACGCCGCGCGCCATCGCCTTGGCCTGCGCGCGCTGGCTGACGCCGCCGATGATCACGGCGTGGCGCAGCCCGGTATGCTTGCCATAGGTGCGGATGCTGTCGGAAATCTGCGTCGCCAGCTCACGCGTCGGCGAGAGGATGAGCGCCCGCGTCTCGCGCGGCAACGGCTGGCGGCGGTTCTCGCCCAGCCTTTGCAAGAGCGGCAGCGCGAAGGCCGCGGTCTTGCCCGTGCCCGTCTGGGCGAGGCCGAGCAGGTCCCGCCCTTCCAGCAGCGGCGGGATCGCCTGCGCCTGGATCGGGGTCGGCTTGTCGTAGCCCGTGCTCTCGAGCACGCGCAGCAGGTCCTCGGACAGGCCGAGGGATGCAAATGTCGGAAATGTCACTCTAGTCTCCTTGTGCGCCGGACCTGGCTGGATCATGCCAAACCGTCGGGTCTTCGGCGTGTCGCCGTTCCCCACGCGCACCTGGAGCTAACGGAAAATCGAAAAACCGTCTCGAAATGATAGAACCCGACCCATAGGGATGCCGGGAAAATCGCGCAATCGCGAGAGGTCTGAATAGATGCGTAAATGGGGCCGGCGCTTCACAAAGTCAAGCTTTCCGTCGCACGCCGCACGTGAAGGCGACCTTGTCATATGGGGCAACCCCTGTTCGGCGCCGTCAGTCCAATGCGAACCAGTCTCCGAAATTCTTCATGATGCAGTTTTCACGCCGTAGTTTGGCCCCACTCAGCCAGCGCGGCTGAGCGGTTCCGCCTGAAAATATCGCGTGACGAGGATGATCTCGGGCAACCCGTTGAAATACTGGAAGGAACACCGCAACCGACGAGACGACGGAACCTCTACCGCCGCTTGAACCGCTTTGGCCTGACCAAGCCGTTACGGGGCATTTCGGCCCAGCTCCAAGCGGACCCGCGATTCTACGATCTTGCTGGTCAAATCCGATATCGGAACGTCGAACCGTATCTGGAGACGCGGGTGGCCGGGCCGCATGACGGCGACGATCGTTTCGACGTCGGGACAACCCGGCTCGTGGCAATGAAGCTCCGACACCAGCATAGTCGCGGACTCGTCGAAGCGACCCGCGTCGCGAACCCAGGCCTTGACCTGGCGAACCGCGTCCGCGTCGATCGGCTTGCCGAGCCCGAGGATATCGTCCATGTCCGCCCTTCCCGTCCCCGCTAAACGGCCTCCCCGCCTGCGAGCTCGATCAACGCGACCGCCCCCCGTTCGGTGCCGGCGATCAGCGACGCGCCGTCTTCAGACCAGGACAGGGTCGTGACCGCGCCGCCGCCGGGCGGGCGGGCGATGATGGCATCGCCGGTCTCGAGTTCGCCGATCAGCACGGTGCCTTCATTGTATCCGCCGGCCGCGCGCCGGTCGGTCGGATGCGCCGCAACGGCCGTCACGGTCCCGTTGAAGACATACCCGAATTCCAGCGGCGCCCGGCCCGCGGGACCGCCCTCGGCGCAGTACCAGCTCGTGACCGTGTCGGCGCCGCCCGCGACCAGATACGCCGCATCGGCGGTCCAGGACAGCGCCCGAATCTTGGACGGGTACCCGCTCATCCGCATGCCTTTCGCCGCCGGCATGCGCCAACAGTGAAGTTCCTTATCCTGCATGGCCGAAACGATGAAGCGGCCGTCCGGACTCCAGGAGACCCCGGTATGGGAACCGTGCCAGGACAGGCCGTGTGTCTTTTCTCCCGTTACGACCTGCCAGACGCTGATCCCGCCGTAATGGGATACGGCGATCTTGGATCCGTTGGGCGAGAAGCTCAGGCCCGTCGGCGTGCTCGGATGGTCGTCCAGATGTGCCAGCGGCACGCCGTCGGCGCCGAGAACCACCACGGCGCGCCCCTGCGCCACGGCCCGCAATCCGGACCGGGCATGGACGGCCAGCTGCTCCACCCATACCGGCTTTCCGGTCCAGATCGTCGCCACTGCGCCGTCCGGCGACACCCGGACCAGCCGCCCGTCCTCGGTCCCGCAGAGCATCGCTTTCTTGTCCACATCGGCATGCGCGCAGATCGCGACCGCGCCCAGGGAGACCCGGCGCCCGGCCCCGCCCGCCAGAGCGCGCGGCGTGCCCTGAACGGCCGATCCGTCGCCCAGGATCGCCATGGCACCCAAATCGGCCGTCAGAAAGGCGGCCCGTAACACGAAGGCGCCGTACTCTCCTTGGGTCAGACGCACCCTCTCGGAAACGACCTGCCCGCCATGATCGACGTTCATTGCGAAACCGCGCAGGCGAGAAAGGCCTTTTCCAGTTCCTCGGCGTCCAAATTGCGGCCGATGAAGACCAACCGGCTGTCGCGGGGCTTGGCGCCCCAGGGACCGCCCCAGGCGCTGTCCATCACCATATGGACGCCCTGGAAGACGTAGCGATTGTCCTGGCCGGCCAGGTTGAGAATGCCCTTGCAGCGGAGAATGTCCACGCCGCGATCCATGATGAAGGGCCGAATCCATCCGGCGAAGCGTTCGGGATCAATGGGAATTTGGGTCTTCAGGGACACGCTGACGATGCTGTCGTCATGGACGTGGTCGTCTTCCTCCTCCAGCAACCCCGGTTCGATGTCGAGGATCCGCGACAGATCGAAAGCGCCGCGATCCAGGATGGCGTCGAGACCGACACCGCCGCGAACCGATTCGTGAACCTTGGCGAACCGGTTGATGGAGGCGATGCGGTGCGTCACCTCGTCCGCCCGTTCGCGGGTGACCAGGTCCATCTTGTTGAGCAGGATGGTATCGGCGAAGGCGACTTGCTCGGCCACCTCATGCCCCTGGTCGACCTGATCGAGAAAATGAACCGCGTCCACCAGGGTCACGACGGAGTCAAGCGCCACCCGCTCGCGCACGTCGTCATCGACGAAGAAGGTCTGAACCACCGGCGCCGGATCG
>Ga0209475_10005444_pt1 | contig 10443 bp, 5 predicted proteins | sample tdDd471_FD_187128 | JGI IMG/M metagenome (GOLD analysis project Ga0209475, IMG submission 187128) | Marine sediment microbial communities from the Atlantic coast under amendment with organic carbon and nitrate - tdDd47.1 (SPAdes)... | ecosystem: Environmental > Aquatic > Marine > Coastal >...
TAGGATCCTGCTCTCTTAAAAAATCAAGTATTTTTTTAAATATTTTAAAATTAGTGCGAAAAGTTTTTTTCTATCCGTCCTGTATCATTGATATAATCACAGTTTATTTAATTACCGAGTTCTACTGTCCTAACTTTTTAAATTGAAAATAATTGCGAAAAATTCTCAAACCTCAACCCCTTAGTTCGATTGAAGTCCCCGGTATTTCTCTCCTAAAATAAATCCCAATCGTATTTTATTTTTTTTAAATTTATACCCGATCAAGGGCCAGTTAGTTTTTTATAGGAGCAAATAATATGCCGAGAATTTTAATTTCCAATGACTAGCTTTATTAACTGGGATTCCCGACGCACTCTTGGGATTTATTCAATTGATCAAGAACATAAGCAGATCGCTTTACTACTGAACGACTTGTACTACCTCTTGACTTGTGGAGATAAAATCATGTGTTCACGCTTAACAGGGATGCTGAACATGCTCTTGGAAATTTCCAGAGAACATTTTCTCAACGAGGAAAACATTATGGAGCAAGTCCATTACCCTGGTTTAAGAATGCATAAACAAGAACATTACTTACTGCTAGTGGAATTGAAAGATTTTATCCGTCAATTTAATTCGGGCCAGCTATATTTAACCACTCGGACACTTAACGATTTAAAAAACTGGTTTCTTGCTCACATCCATAGCAGTGATAAAAAATTTTCGATTTATTATCATAAACAAGACTTCAATGGTTTAGTTGCCCAACGATGTGTGAGAAAAATAAATTCTAAAATCTAAGAACTTCCCAATTAATTGTTCTAAACAATGAGAAAAGTCTGTAATTATTCAAGTTGTTAATTACAGAATAAGCGAAATAAACCGATTTTTTTTGTGAAAATTCATGAAATCATCTATTTATTCCTAGAAGAGACTACTTGGCACAACAATTGAAGTATGAATAAATAATAGAACGGATTGAAATGCGAGTTATTTGCACGCAAACAATTTAAAGCTCGATAAATTGTAGCCTGGCTACTGGTCAGACTTATCTTGAGGATAAGAAAATGATAATAAATGGTTTGCAAGGGGCCTATAATATTCTGCCCATAGAAATGATGAATCGGCAAAACGTTTATGTTTCCCATAAAGAATATGCCCAGCATTTAAAGAAAGGAGCCTTTATCGGTTTTTATAGTAAGGACAATAAGTTTATTGTAAATAAAGGATTGACTTCATATTATCGCCCTATTTTCAATAAAATTGCTGAATCACTATCAGGTTCTACAAAAGATTCAGCTTATCAAACATATAAAATCGCGACGATTGAAAAAAACTCAAAACAGATTCAGTTTGATTGCTTACTAGAACACTATTTTCCCATTTCTCATGCCAATCAAAACTTTGTAAAAATGGCAAAATTCGTTTTAGGCGTTGATCTTTTCATCGTGGATATGCATGGCCCCTATCTTGATATTTTTGTTCCAAAAGCCATACATAGCCTACTACCTCCCCTCAATAAAATCAATAAACCACTCACTCAGGCATCATCTCGATCGAGAATAAGTTCTGCCCCCCAATTCCCTTATTCGGATGCCCATTCAAGCCTTGATAATCTGGTTTATGTTGACTTTAAACAGCCTGAAATACCTAGCAATAAAATAAAACTAGCAGGATAATCCTTATGCAATATCGCTTTATACCGCATTTAGTTGGTCTTATTTTAATTGTTACTATTTTACTTATTTCAGGTCTTTTATACTTATCAAATATCAAAGAACATTCTCAACATTATCGAGCTGAAGTCTCCAATCGGCTTCATATCACTTCTGCCAAGTTAGAAAATCAATTTAAACTTAACCTTTCTTTGCTCGATAGTTTAGCCTCTTTTGTTGGATTCAATCATAAACAATTTGATCAAAGTGAATTTGAAAAATTTGTCGCACCACTGATACAGAATACTCCAGCTATTCGTAGCGTTCGACTATCACCAACAGGTAGGATCAAATATGTATATCCACGTTTTACTCATCACTCCAATCAAGACTATGAATTATTTTCTAAACAAGAGCTAAGAGATTCAAAAATAAACCAAAGCATTCGTATTAAGGGTCCCCAAAAGCTACCGCAAGGGGGGAAAGGATTTATCGCCAGTAAAGCAATTTTTTTTATCGATTCAGTGGAACAGAAACAAACTTTTTGGGGTTATGCGACCATTGTTATTGATTTAATGCCTATATTGAGCCGTGCTGGATTATACGGAAATCATGAAAATTTATTGCTCGCATTGCGTTCATTTAATGACGAAACCCAACAATATCGGGTTTTCTTTGGACCTTCTAGTATTTTCAAAGTCGATGCACTAATTCAGCAATTGAATATTCCTTTCTTATCCATGCAACTTGCTCTTATTCCTCAGGGAGGATGGAATGATCAGCATGGCAATGCTGATGCTTTTTTGGTTGGAGGTCTAATTATCGCATTCACTGTCGGTTATTTCGCCTTTATGCTATTACGCAGCCCGATATTTTTACGAGAACAATTAAATATTAGTTCAACCCAATTGGAACGAAAGTCTGATCAATTAAAATTTCAACAACAGCTGCATAACTCCTTGATTAATAATATACCCGACTTAATCTATTATAAAGATATTCAAGGCCGCTATATTACTTGTAATCAGGCATTTGCTAATTATTACGAAAAAAAGATCGACGATATTATCGGCAAAACAGATGAAGAACTAAATCTAGGAGAAATGGGCGGATATTTTCACTATATTAGCCCCGAGTTTCATTCCGGAAAACAACAAGAAAGAGATGAAGAATGGGTAGAAAAAATTTCTGGTGAATTTTTATTTTTAGATACGTTAAAAATGTCCTGTTATAACGCCTCCAAGCAACTCACCGGATTTCTTGGCGTTTCCAGGGATTGCACCGAACAACGCCTCACCGAAGACGCTTTAAAAATAAGTGAGGTCAAGTATAGCCAATTGATCAAAACCCTCAATGAAATAATCTGCGAAATTGAAATACCCTCTGGAAAAATTATTCATATTAGCGATGCGGCCAAAAAAATATTCAACCTTCCATTGTCGCAAATGACTCATATTGATTTTATCAAAAAATTTGCCACTGAAGCATCTCGTGATCTGTTAAATAGCATCAATAAAAAACACCACAGAAATATCATAACCCCAGTTTACGAATTTCAAGTGGTCGTTGGCGATAAAATCAAAACCTTGCGACATCGGGAGAGAGGTGTTTTTAATGCCCAAGGTAAATTATTAAAAGTCGAAGCCATCTGTAATGATGTCTCCGACGAAAAACGTTATGAAGCAGTTTTAAGAGTAATGGCTGAAGGCCTTTCATCAAAAACTGGTACCGCATTTTTCACCTCGGTCGTTGAATATATTAGCTCTTTATTCAACGCAGAACATGTTTTTATCGCAGAAATTGATGCTGAAAATAATCAGGCCAATAGTTTGGTTTATGTTCTTAATGGTGACATTGTTGGGAATATTTCATACGACTTAAAAAACACGCCATGTAATGAGTTAATTAGTGACGGGAGCTGTTATTTCGACAATGTTAATAAAATGTTCCCAGACGATGTGATGTTGCATGAACTACACGTCAAGTCCTATTTAGGTGTTCCCTTACTATCTAACAATCAGAAAGTCTGTGGATTATTGGTGGTTTTAAGTAAACATGACATTGAACAACCTAATCATGCCTTAGCAATTTTAGAACTTTTTGCGATTAGAGTTTCTGCCGAATTACAAAGAATGGAGAACGATAACCATCTTCGTAAACTATCAAGAGCCGTTGAACAAAGCCCATTAAGTGTTGTCGTCACCGATACCCAAGGTCATGTTGAATACGCCAATAATAGTTTCTATAACATTAGCGGCTACACGGAAGCCGAAGTTTTAGGTAAAAAAACTAGCATTATTCGTTCCGGCCGACAAGATAATCACTTTTATCAGGAACTATGGCAAACTATTTTATCCGGTGAGGATTGGCATGGACAGATGTGGAATCGTAAGAAAAATGGCGAAGAATATCTGGAATCAGTCTCCATATACCCTGTCAGAAATGAAGCGGATAAAGTCCAAAATTTTGTTGCGATTAAAGAAGATTTAACCGACTTCTACGAGACCCAAAAACATCTTCAATTGTCAGATGCAGTTTATAATACAACCACTGAAGCCATTATTATTACTGACCAAGAGAATAAAATAATTTCGACTAATCCGGCATTTTCTAAAATTACCGGATATTCTGCAGAAGAGGTGAAAGGAAAAAATCCATCGATTTTAAGTTCTGGTTTTCACCCCCCGGAATTTTATCAGCAAATGAATCAAACTTTAGCTGATGAAGGTAAATGGGAAGGTGAGATATGGAATCGGCGCAAAAATGGAGAACTTTATCCCGAATGGCTATCCATCGTAACCATTAATAATCCAAATGGTGAAATTCAACAGTATATCGCGTTATTTAGCGATATCACCAAGGGCAAGGAACAAGATCAATTAATTCATCGACAAGCAAATTATGACGCGCTTACCGGCCTTCCAAATCGATCATTATTTTATACTCATCTGGTCGAAGCGTTAAAAAATGCACAAAAACATTCATATTCTATCGTTATTCTTTTTATTGACTTGGATCGGTTCAAGCTAATTAACGATACCTTAGGCCATAGTACTGGTGATAAATTATTGCAAAAAGCCAGTAACCGAATTGAATCCCTATTACCGGATGCCTCAACAATCGCCCGACTCGGCGATGATGATTTTGCGGTTATTGTCAACGAAGGCTTATCTTTAGATAAAATAGTTGAAACCAGTAAAACCCTTTTGAAAGATTTGAGTGTTCCGTATTTAATCGATGCAGAGGAGTGCTATGTTTCGGCTAGCATTGGCCTATCCATTTATCCAGATGATACCGGCAATAATCAAGACATTGACCAATGTGCCAAAAATTTAATTACCCATGCTGAAAGTGCCATGTTTAATGCCAAAAAAGAAGGCGGTAATCACTTTCAATTTTATACCCCCAAAATCAATGAAAAATTACTTTTAAATCATCAATTACATAAAGAACTTTATCAGGCCTTGGCTAACAATGAGTTTGAAACGTTTTATCAACCTATTTTTAACAATAAAGAACATCGTTTTACCAGCGCAGAAGCATTAATCCGTTGGAAACACCCCAGCAAAGGTCTAATTACGCCTTTTAATTTTATTCCCTATGCGGAAGAATCAGGTCAAATCATCCCGATTGGTCTTTGGCTAGTAAAAGATGTCTGTCGACAAATTCAAATTTGGGAAACCCAAGGCCAGGAAACAATACGCATTAGTATTAACTTATCTCCGATTCAATACCTCGATTCAGATAGTATTGAAGAAATTTTAAAAATAATTACAGACAGCCAAATAAACCGTGGAAATATTGTTTTTGAAATTACTGAAAATATTAATATGGAGGAAAATCAAAGTTTAAAAGAGACTTTATACCGAATTCAAGAGTTTGGAATCAGTTTATCCATGGATGATTTTGGAACTGGATATTCGTCTTTAAGTTATCTCAAACGACTTCCCATCAGCATTCTTAAAATCGATAGAAGTTTTGTAAAAGAACTTGGCATGGAATGTGATACTACTCTAGTTAAGGCAATCGTTGCAATGGCAAAAAGCTTGGAGCTAGAAGTCATTGCTGAAGGTGTAGAAGATATTCAGCAGTTAGAAATCATCAATTCATTAGGCGGTGATTATATTCAAGGCTTCTACTATAGCAAACCATTACCGGCCAAAGAATTTGAAGTTTTTTTGGCAAAGTTCAAACAGAAAATGGTATCAACTAAAAGCTATATTGCCAATAAACAAAAACAGGAAAATGTTGAAAGTATCCATTGAGATCAAACTTAGCACTATCATTTTTGATAATGTTATTGTTCATTTTCTTCAATATGAGAACTTAGCCTAATAGCGATAAATCAATATTTTGTATAGTTCGACTCAACCTAGAAAACGCAGTTGACTTCGTAGCGAGGCTCACTTAAGTGCTGAAGATTAAGGATTTTATGGGTTATTTTGGTTTTTCTTGTAGTCACCCTACTGGTGAATCCAAAATGTTCCGGAAAATCCTTAAGATTTAGTGCTTAAGGGGGCCGCAGTAGATGGCAACTGCGTTTTCTAGGCTCAAGTATTAATTTATATGGTCAGCTGTTAAACAGGGTTAGAAAGAGAGGTTTAGTTAGATGTTAAAGTCATACACAAGAGATAACTTAGTCATTATTATTTTTGATAAAGAATTAAGTTGTAAACATTTTCATAAAATTAAACAGATCTATACTCAAGCTGAACTAGATAGTGAATTTGTTCTGGATTTTAGCAATGTCTCGTCAATCGATAGTAGCAGTATAGGCATCCTATTGGTTATGCGGGAAAGTTTATCAGCAGGCCAAGGAAAAATATCCTGTATCAACTGCCAATCCAATGTATTAGAACTATTTCGGATCTCAAATATGGAAAAATTATTATATTTTCCCCAGCTTGACTATGACAAAACTGCCTAAGCTTAGTCACCTTAAGCCACGTTATCTAAGCTAGGTTATCTAAGCGACGTGACTTAAGCAAAGCCACTGAGATAATTTTGATTAAACAAACTGTTAATTGACTATGTTTATGACCATTAAACCACCACCATTTTATTATACTGAGCTGATCGATAATAAAGCCAGTATGACCAAAATGACCAGCTTAATTGCGATAGTTATTCTGGCTTTATTAATCACGGTTTCTTTAACCTGGAATTTATTTTTAGTCAGCGACAAAACATACTCTCAAGTCTATAGCCTAGCCGATGCAGCCTTACAAAAGGACATGTCATACCGTAAATTTGTTTCCAGTGTTGGAGGAGTTTATATTAATAAAGAACGTGGCATACCTCCCAACATGCACCTTTCTCACCTAAAAAATAAAGAGATTACTACCCCCAATGGTGAACATCTGAGCCTGGTAAATTCCACTTATTTTATGCGTCTGGTTTATAATAATGATGAAGAAAATCAACATAGCATCCAGAGTCATGTTTCAGGAAAATACCCATTAAACAAAAAAAATACGGCCAATGAATGGGAAAAAAAAGCATTTCAACAATTTCAAGCCGGTAAAAAAGAATACTCTGTCATCCAAACCAGCAATGGTAAAAGCCACTTTCAATTAATCCGTCCTCGGTTTGCCGAAAGCAAATGTTTGGGCTGCCATAATAATCACGACTATAAAATTGGCGATGTTATGGGTGGGGTCAGTGTGTCAATTGACTACGACCGTTTCCAACAACAAGCGACGATACACTCTACCGTTCTTATTTTCGGTCATATTCTTTTTGCCGTCCTCGGACTATTAGCCATAAGAATCTATTTCAATAATTTATCACAAAAAGAAATTAGCCTAAAACTATCCAGTAATTATGATTCACTGACCAAACTACCCAATCGTGAACAATTTACAAGCTTACTGGATAAATCCATAGCTGAATCAAAACAATCGGGAAAACATGGTGCAGTAATACTCATTGATCTGGACCGTTTCAAAAATATTAATGATTCACTAGGTCATTTGGTTGGGGATGAGTTAATAAAACAACTGGCAGCTCGAATGTATAAAACCATCGGTCGGGATGGAATAATTGCCCGCTTGGGTGGCGACGAGTTTGTTATTTTGCTGCCCGAATTAAACAAAGATTTTGACATCGCAACCACTACAGCAGAAAGCTATAGTCGGCGTTTAAAAACCAATATGATGGAAGCTTTTACCGTAGAAAATAATCAGTTATTTGTTACTCTAAGTATGGGGATTGTCTTATTTCCAGAACAAGGAGAAAGTAAAAGTGATATATTAAAATATGCCGATAGCGCAATGTATCTAGCCAAAAATAAAGGACGTAATACCTATCAGCTATTTCTTCCTGAGTTAAAAACACAAGCCAATAAACGACATGATATTGAAGTCGACCTTCATCGAGCCATTACCAACCAAGAATTTGAACTGTATTATCAACCGCAAGTTGACCTCAATGGTCAAATCGTAGGAGCCGAAGCGTTAATTCGATGGTTCCACCCTAACCAAGGTTTAATCTCCCCCGCAGATTTTATTCCAATTGCTGAAGAGACCGGACAAATTGTAAAAATTGGTCATTGGGTGTTAGAAACCGCGATAAAACAGTTAAAAATTTGGCAAAGTTCCAAAGCTTGTGCAAAAAATTTCACCCTATCGGTTAATGTCAGTAGCCAACAATTTTATCGTAGTAACTTTATTAAAACCATTATAGAACTTATCGAAAAAGAACAAATCGATGCCCATCAACTAAAATTAGAAATAACCGAAGGAACAGTGGTAGAAGATTTCCAAGCAACGGTTAAAATAATGAATGTGTTAAAAAATTATGGTATTCACTTTTCTCTCGATGACTTTGGCACCGGTTATTCTTCGCTTACTTATTTGCAAAAATTGCCTTTGGATCAACTTAAAATTGATCAGAGTTTTGTCAAACACATTAATAAAAACAAAAGCAATGCTGCTATCGTTCAGACCATTGTTTCCATGTCAAAGGCTCTTGATCTTGAAGTCATTGTTGAAGGTGTCGAGGAGTTTGCTCAATTGTGTGAATTGCGAGCCATGGGTTGCCAATTAATTCAAGGATATATGTTCTATCACCCGCTTACTCTCGAGCAATTTTGCGATGAATTAAAATATAATCAATTTAAAGCCAATATCACTAAAACCTATTAATCCTTCATGAGAGTGAACGCTTAATAAGTCCAAATACTTGAGGAATTAAGAAAACCATGTAAAATATCCGTTTTTGTGCTTTGCAAAAAAAACGTTAACCTTATTATTTACTATTTAAAGCAGTATAAAAAATGAAACGGTATTTCTTTTTTATGCGCTGTTGGTTTTTAATCTATTTCTATATACTCTCTAGCATTGCCTATGGAGTGACAAATAATGTATACCATATAGGAATCAGCGCACCTGAGGGGCATCAACTTGCTATTCACAAATGGCAGAGTACCGCACTATTACTGCAAAATAAAATTCCAAACGCCACATTTAAAATCATTCCCATTGACAATTTTGAAAAAATAGAACATGCCCTGGTTCAAGAAAAAATTGATTTTTTAATTGTTGATCCCATTGCTTATCTACAGCTTAAAAGTAAATACAAACTCCAACATGTGGTTAGCTTGATCAATCATCGCGGCAAAAATCTAGCAACCCATTATTCTTCATTGATATTCACGAAAGCAATACGGGATGATATTGAGACGCTTCAAGACATTAATGGCAAAACTGTTATGGGCGCATCATTACATGATTTAGGGGGCTGGTTAATGGCACAACGCGAATTTAAAAAATATGCGATTATCCCCCGAAAAATTATATATAGCCCACACGGTAATCATGGCAAAGTCATTGATGCGGTTTTAAACGATAAGGCTGATATTGGTATTATCCGCACAGGAATTCTTGAACAAATGCGAGAAAATAATTTAATAATATCTGAGCAAATCAAAATAATTAATCCTCAAAAGGATTCATTTCCCCTTTCCCACAGTACCCGAATTTATCCTGAATGGCCCTTTGCTGTAACCCCACAAGTACCTCAACAGCTAGTTCGTGAAGTGATGATCGCACTCTATAGTATTGGAGCAGGTGATCAGGCGGCAATAGATGGTGGTTATACCGGATGGGGCAGCGCTTTAGATTATGGAGAAGTCGAGAATTTACTCAATGAATTAAATTTAATCCCGATCAAACATCACGATCAAATTGCATTTGCCAGCCTTTGGAAACAACATAAATGGTTAATTCTTTTTGCCAGTATTGGCATTTTATCCTTAATATCCTTTTTTATTTATCTCATCTGGTTAAACAAAAAATTAAAACTCACTAAAAAGAACCTGGCATTACATCAAGAAGAACTAGAATCGAAAGTAAGAGAAAGAACCTTTGGCCTATTGGAGTACCATAAATTTTCGCAAGATATTATCAATGGCGTATCAGATCCCTTAATGGTGGTTGATATGGATCTAAATGTGCTAACCCGCAATCAAGCTGCTCAAAAATGGGTAAGCAATGCCAAAAGTAAAAAGGGGCAACTCAAGTGTTACGAACTTTCTCACAATCGAGACCGACCTTGTGAAGGCATCAATATCCCCTGTCCTTTTATCGAAGTGATGCGAACAGGAAAAGCCTGTACTGAAATTCATGAAATCGAAAAAGAGGGTCAGATTATCACCCTAGAAGTTACAGCTACCCCCTTACACGACGAAAATGGCCAGTTAAATGGTATTGTCGAATCATTTCACGATATTAGTCAGCACATGCGTTTAATGCGCAAGCTCGGCAAAAAAGAGCAGTACTTGTCGACGGTAATGAATAGTGTTCATGAT
>Ga0209475_10005453_pt1 | contig 10429 bp, 5 predicted proteins | sample tdDd471_FD_187128 | JGI IMG/M metagenome (GOLD analysis project Ga0209475, IMG submission 187128) | Marine sediment microbial communities from the Atlantic coast under amendment with organic carbon and nitrate - tdDd47.1 (SPAdes)... | ecosystem: Environmental > Aquatic > Marine > Coastal >...
AGTGCTCAAGCAGCGGGATCGCGACTACACCATCGGACCGCAGTACTTCCGCCTCGAGGGCTCAGACTACGATCTTTTCGATGCCCGCCTTCTCGCCGAGTACCGCCTCACGAGCCTCTACTAGGGGTTTGTCCACCGCTCAGCCGAGGTTGGCGGCCCATGGTGGCTTGGCTCCGAGATCGTCCTGCAACGCCCTGACGGCCAGCGGACCCCGGCGTAAGGTGGCAACCGCCTCGGCGGCGGCGTAGGCTCCGGGGATGGTGGTGAAGTACGGCACGTTGGCGTCCAGCGCCGCTCGGCGGATCGACGGTGCGTCGCGGGCCGCCTTACGGCCGGCTGCGGTGTTGACCACGAGATCAATCCCTCCTTCGGCCAGGAGGTGAGGGATGTCAGGATCACCCTGACCCACCTTGAAAACGGTCCGCACCTCGGGGTAGCCCGCTACGTGGAGCATTTTCGCGGTTCCCTCGGTGGCGAGGAGTTCGAAACCGAGTTCCTCGAAGCGTGCGGCCAGAGCCGGCAGGCGAGTTTTGTCACGATCGGCGAAGGAGAGCAGCACCTTGCCCTGTTCGGGCAACCGCCAACCGGCGGCGAGAGCGGCCTTTGCAAAGGCCTCGCCAAAGGTACGACCACGACCCATGACCTCGCCGGTGGAACGCATCTCCGGACCGGGCAGGGGATCGACCCCCGGGAATCGCTCAAAGGGAAAGACCGGGAGCTTGACCGCCACCTCGGACGGCACCCCATCGTGGACCTCGAGTTCGGCGAGGCTCGCGCCGGCGCAGACCCGTGCTGCGAGCTCGGCCCAGGGCATCCCGGTTGCACGGGCGAGAAAAGGCACCGTCCGCGACGCCCTCGGGTTGACCTCGATGAGATAGACGACGCCCTCCTGGATGGCGAACTGGACGTTCATCAGACCACGCACACCGAGGGCGAGGGCGAGCAACCGAACCTGGCGTCGCAGCTCGGCCTGGAGTTCCAGGGGCAGACTCACCGGCGGCGTCACCGCTCCCGAGTCTCCCGAGTGGACCCCGGCCTCTTCGATGTGTTCCATGATGCCGCAGATGACCACCCGCTCGCCGTCCGCAACGGCATCGACATCGACTTCTGAGGCCTGCTCGAGGAAGTGGTCGATCAAGACCGGCCGGTCGGGATCGACGGCCGCGGCGCGTTCGAGATACTCGGCGAGCTCATCGGGGCCGTAAACGATCTCCATGGCGCGGCCGCCCAGAACATAGGAAGGGCGGACCAACACCGGATAACCGAGCTCTTCGCCGGCCGCCTCGGCTTCCTCCACCGAGGTCACCATGCAGCCCGGTGGTTGACGCAGACCGAGATCCCGTAGGAGATCGGAGAAACGGCCTCGGTCCTCGGCCCGATCGATGGCGTCGCGAGGCGTGCCCCAGATGGGCACATCATAATTTTCCAGATCCTCGGCGAGCTTGAGCGGCGTCTGACCGCCGAGCTGGACGATGACTCCCACCGGTCGTTCGGCGTCGCAGATATCGAGCACGTCCTCGATGTGGAGGGGGTCGAAGTGGAGCCGGTCGACGGCGTCGTAGTCGGTGGACACCGTCTCGGGATTGCAGTTGACCATCACCGCTTCGAATCCCTCGGAACGAACCCCGGCCACCGCCTCGACACAGCAGGCATCGAACTCGATCCCCTGGCCGATCCGCACCGGTCCGCCGCCGAGGATCACCACCGATCGCCGAGCTGCGGGCTGCTCGTCACGATCGCCGAAGCTGCCGTAAAGATAGGGCGTTCGGGCCTCGAATTCGGCGGCGCAGGTGTCGACCCGCCGTCGGATCCGGTGCAGCCCGAGATCGAGCCGGCGTTGTCGTTCGGTCTCGGGATCGCTTCCTTGAAGCCGCGCCAATTGACTATCGGCAAAACCGAGCCGTTTGGCGGCGGTGCGCGTGGGCTTATCGAGCTCCGGAGCCCGCAACACGGTCTCGGCCGCCACCAGGCCACCGATCCGACGCAGGAACCAGGGGTCGACCGCGGTGATCTCGATGAGGCGTTCCTCGGTCCAGCCGCGGCGTAATCCCTCGGCGAGCTCCCACAGGCGCTCGGGTGAAGGAATGGCGAGTCTCGCCACAAGACCGTCGTCATCCACCGCCCGAAGATCGGTGGGCGCCTCGAGGGAGTCCCGATCGATTTCGAGGGAGCGAATGGCCTTGAGCAGCGCCTCCTCGAAGGACCGGCCCATGGCGGCGACCTCACCCACCGCCTTCATGGCGGTGCCGAGGATGGGCTCGGCGCCGGGGAATTTCTCGAATGCAAAACGAGGAATCTTGACGACCACATAATCGAGCGCGGGTTCGAAACTGGCGGGCGTCGTGCCCGTGATGTCGTTTGAGATTTCGTCGAGACGGCGACCGAGGGCCACCTTGGCCGCAATCCTGGCGATGGGGAAACCCGTCGCCTTGGAAGCCAGAGCCGACGACCGCGAGACCCGCGGGTTCATTTCGATGATGGCGTAGCGGCCGTCTTCAGGGTTGACCGCGAACTGGACATTGGCCCCGCCGGTGGCGACACCAACGGCATCGAGGACGCAGCGCGCGGCATCGCGCAACACCTGGTACTCACGATCGGTGAGGGTTTGGGCCGGGGCAACGGTGATGGAGTCGCCGGTGTGAACCCCCATGGGGTCAATGTTCTCGATGGAACAGACGACGACAAACGCGCCCGCCGAATCGCGCATGACCTCGAGTTCAAACTCTTTCCAACCGATCACCGAGGTCTCGACCAGAACCTGGTTGGTCGGTGACGCGTCGAGACCGTGGCGGAGCAGCTCGATAAAGGAATCGCGATCGTGAGCCGAGCCTCCGCCCCATCCTCCCAGAGTGAAGGACGGCCGTAGAATGGCGGGCAGGCCGATGGTTTCGAGGGCCACCAGTCCTTCTTCAATGGAGTTCACGGTGACTGCCGGCAGCACCGGCAGGCCCGCCTCGGTCATGGCCTGACGAAATTCTTCGCGATCCTCGGCGAGCCTGATCGAACGCACCGAGGCGCCGAGGAGCTGGATACCGAGCCGCTCAAGAACGCCTTCCTCTTCGAGCTCCACAGCCAGGTTGAGAGCGGTTTGGCCACCGAGCGTCGGGATCAGCGCATCGGGCCGCTCGCGTTCGAGCACCGCGGTGACCGACTGCAGGGTCAGCGGTTCGACATAGCTCCGATGGGCGAGACGGGCGTCGGTCATGACCGTGGCCGGGTTGGAGTTGACCAGCACGACCCGGCAGCCCTCCTCGCGCAGAGCCTTGACACCCTGGACGCCCGAGTAATCGAACTCGCAGGCCTGACCGATCCTAATCGGCCCGGCGCCGAGGATACAAACCGACTCGGGGATGGCGGGCCGGCTCATGACTTCTTCTCCCGACAACGTTCGGCAAATCGCGTAAAGAGCCCGACAGCGTCGTTGGGACCCGGGGCCGCTTCGGGGTGGAACTGGACCGCCTCGACCCCGACCCGTGGCAGAGCGAGACCCTCGAGGGTGCCATCGGTGAGATTGATGTGGGTCACCTCGACCTCGCGTGGCAGCGATGACTCTTCCACAGCGTAGTTGTGATTCTGCGAGGTCACCAGAACACTGCCGGTGGCGAGCTCGCGCACCGGGTGGTTCCCACCATGATGGCCGTATGGCAGTTTGACCGTGCGGCCGCCCAAGGTCAGTCCGAGGAGCTGACAACCCAGGCAGATGCCGAGGATCGGCACCTTCCCGATCAGACCATCGATGAGTTCACGGGCGCCGTCCACCGCCGCCGGATCGCCGGGGCCGTTGGACAGCACCACTCCGGCGTGGCCGCCGCTGAGCACCTCGCGTGCGGAAACCGAAGGCGGCAGGACGCGAACCCGCAGACCCTCTGCGACCAGACGTCGCAGGATGGAGCGCTTGACACCAAAGTCGATGACCGCCACCGGTGGTCGATCGCCCGGGACCATCGCCGATTCGGATTCGGATGGAGACCGCCACGGCCCGCCGTCCCAGGCATAGGCTTCGCCGCACGCGACCTCACGGGCAAGATCGCAGCCGTCGGTTCCCCGCGCCGTGCGGGCTCGCTCGACAAGCACATCCACATCGGTGCCGTCGGTGGAAAGCACCCCGGGCACGGCGCCGGCGGTGCGGATGTGGCGGACGAGGGCGCGGACATCAAAGCCCCAACCGACCGCAACACCGAGCCGCGCAAGCCAATCCGAGGCGTTTTCTTCGGACCGCCACGACGACGGTTCTAAATCGAGGTCCTGGACGATGAGCGCCCGCGCCCAGACCCGATCGGACTCGGCGTCGAGGGCGTTGATCCCGACCTGCCCGACATGAGATGTCGTGAGGGCGAGAATCTGACCGTGGTACGAGGGATCGGTGAGCATCTCCTGGTAACCGGTCATGGCGGTATTGAAGACGACCTCACCGTCGATGATCGACGACGCCCCGGCGGCAAAACCGGAGAAGACGGTCCCGTCCGCGAGAACGAGGTGAGCAGGCCGTGGGCTGTCGAGCAAGCGGGGGAGGGAAGAATTCGTCACCATTCTGAGGCCGGAGCTTAGCACGCTCCGGCGCGGAATTCCCCCACTTGAAGAGGACGGGCCCACGCACCGCGAGCGGGCTCGCGTATCCTTGAACCACATGAGCGTATCCAATGACGTATCCGCCTGGGAGGCCACGGCCGTACTGGTTCGCCGGGCGCGATCGGGGGACGAACAGGCGTTTTCGGAACTGCTCCAGACCCACCGAGCCGCCATCACCTCGACCCTGGTGGCCTGCGGAGTGCGCCAACCCGAGACTGCCCAGGACCTCGCCCAGGATGTCGCCCTCAAGGCGTGGTCCCGCCTGTCGAGCCTCAATGACCCTCGGACGTTCAAGGCGTGGGTGCGGCGGATTGCGGCCAACGCGGCGCGGGATCACCTCAGGCGGATGGCAGTCCGCAAGGAAGATGAACTCGACGCCGCGTTGCACGTGGAGTCCGATGACGATCCTCACGAGAGCGCTGAACGCATCGCCGAGGCACGGCTCATGCTGACCGTCCTCGACAGCGAAGACCCCGAGGTCGTGGAGCTCCTCATGGCCAAGGCCAACGGCGAGAGCATCGAGAGCATGGCCGGCCGGCTCTCGCTCAGCGAGGGAGCGCTCAAGATGAGGCTCATGCGGGTACGGAAACGACTGCGGAAGAAACTCGTGGAGCTGCGGGTCGGGAAGTGAACCGCGTAGACGCAAGGGACGCCAGGACATCGGACCATCGCAAGCAAAGCCCACAGATCGAGCGACGCCAGGCCGAACCAGAAAGAACCGCTTACAGTGACAGCGCCAGAGTGTTAGCGCCTAGGCCGCCACCAGGGCTCAAGGCGTTTGCACAATGCGTCCCATGCGGCATCGGTATCGACAATGGCATCGCCACCGAGTTTGACGAGCATCTCGTCGGCGAGGACGAGGGCGAGCATGGACTCGACGATGACCGGAGCGGCGCCGATGGCGGTGACATCGGAGCGCTCCCACACCGTGGCCCCCGCTTCCCCAGTCGTTAGATCGACCGACGGCAGGCCCTTGCGCAGAGTTGAAATGGGTTTGAAGTAGGCCCTGGCAACCACATCCTCGCCATTGGTCACGCCCCCTTCGAGCCCACCGGCACGATTGCTGTCCCGATGCAGTTCGCCATCCTCGAGATGGATCGCATCGTGGGCTTCGGAGCCGAAGCACCCTGCGACCTCGATCCCGGCGCCGATGGCGGCGGCCTTGACCGAGTGGATGCTGACCAGCGCGTGGACGATCTGGCCGTCGAGCTTTCGGTCCCAGTGGGTGGGCGAACCGAGCCCCGGGGGCAGCCCGCGGACCACCCCGCCGACCACGCCACCCATGGTGTCGCCATCCTGACGCACGGCTCGGACCGCCTCAACCAACGCATCCTCACGATCCGGATGTGGTGTGACCAGGGGCGAGTCGAAGTCGACCCCGGCGAGCCCGTCCCAGCTCGGAGGACCCTCGGTCACCACGTGCGGCCCGAGCTGGAGCACCGCCGAGCGCTGGACGATTCCGAAGCGTGCAAGCAGTTGGGCGCAAACCGCGCCCGCCATGACCCGCGCCCCGGTCTCTCGCGCCGAAGCGCGTTCGAGCACGTTGCGCATGTCGTCGAGCTGGTTTGTCGCCGCGCCGCCTGAGTAGTCGGCGTGCCCGGGACGCGGCCGGGTCACGGCTCGGTTTCGCGCCTGCTCTTCATCGGTCGCCCAGGGGTCCATGACCGCGGACCAGTTCTTCCAGTCGCGATTTTCAAGCTCGAGCACGAGAGGACCACCCATGGTCCGACCGTTCCGCAGGCCGCCGGTGACGACGACCTCGTCTTTCTCGATGCGCTGGCGACCGCCGCGGCCGAAGCCGTGCTGCCGACGTTTGAGCCACGAGTTGATGAATGCCTCATCGAGCTCCAGACCCGCCGGCAGCCCTTCGAGGACCGCCGTCAGCCGTGGCCCGTGGGACTCCCCACCGGTAAGAAAACGAAGCCGCCTCATACCCGACCATCCCGGAAAACCAGGTCAAATGAAACCATGGACCAGTTATACGCGGTCCCGCTCAAACCGCCAAGATCGCGCGGGTCCGATCTCTGCTATGATCGCCTCGCGCCATGGCTGAAAGACCTCGGATTTCCACAATTCTGATTGTGGGGTGTGCATCGGCGATCACCCTCGTTTCATCCTTTGCCGCGGCGCAGCATCAGAGACTCACTCTCCTTCACACATCTGATCTCCACGGCAGTGTGCTCCCCTGGGACGACTTCCAGAATCAACCTTCCGACGGTTCTCTCGCCCAGGTTTCGACCCTCGTAACTCAGATTCGGAATGAGGTCGACCACCCTGTTCTGGTCTTCGACTCAGGCGACACCATCCAGGGAACGCCGTTCGAACAGTTCGTCCACGTGCGTTGGGCCGAACCGAGCCCGACCATCGCGGCCATGAATCGTATCGGCTACGACGCCATGGCGGTGGGCAACCACGAGTTCAATTTCGGGCTCGATGTCCTGCGCCGGGCCGAAAAGCAGGCCGATTTCCCATTTCTGAGTGCCAACACCATCAACGAGGCCAACGGCCGGTCGTCGTTTCCATCGAACATGGTCATCGAAGCCGGCGATCTTCGGGTAGGGGTCGTCGGACTCGTGACCCCGAACATCCCGGGATGGGAGCGGCCGGAACACTATCGCGGACTCGTATTTGAACCGATAGATGTAATCGCCCGCGAACAGGTGCGGCTGCTGCGCGAAGACGAGGGCTGCGATCTCGTGATCCTCCTTGCCCACACTGGTTTCGAAAACGACCTCAAAGACGGTTCTCTCATCGGCAACGAGCTCGAAGATTTTGCCTCCCGGTTGTCCGAGGTCCCCGGTGTCGATCTCATCCTCACCGGTCACACCCACAAAGACATTTCGCCCCGCGGCCTCAACGGCGCCATCGTGTCACAGCCCCGGGCCCGGGCCCGAATGCTCACCCGGATCGATCTCGAACTCGAGCACAAAGACGGCAAGTGGCGCATCGCCGACTGGGAAGGCCTCAACCTGCCGCTAAAATCAGTCTCACCGGATCCGGAGATCCAGCGACCCATGGCCGCCCTGCATCAGCGAGTGGTGGCGGCGCTCGAGGGGCCCGTTGGCACGGTCACCGACCCCGTCAGTGTGGCGGGGTGCCGCCTCGGCGACTGCGCCGCCCTCGATCTCATCCACCAGGTCCAACTCGAGGCTTCGGGCGCGGATGTTTCTCTCGCCTCGCTGCTCACCGATCGCACTCCGGACCTCCCCGTCGGGGCCGTGACCTGGCGTTGGATCTACTCCTTTTACGTCTATCCCAATACTCTGGTGAAGGTTAGCCTCACGGGCGCCGAGATCCGGGACATCCTGGAACACGCCGCCCGTTACTACAGCGGTCTCGAATGCGACCCGACCGGCGAATGCACGCTATTGACAGATGCCTCTGTTCCGCACTACAACGTGGACACGATGGCGGGGGTATCTTATCGCGTGGATCCCACCCAACCGGTGGGCCACCGGGTGCGCGATCTGCGCATCCATGGTCGCGCCATCGATCTTCATCAGGAATTCACACTCGTCTGCAATAACTACCGCGCCGCCGGTGGTGGCGGTTACCCGCATCTCGCGGAAGCCGACCCCGTCTGGCGGTCATCGGATGAAATGACCGACCTCATCGGTGATTTCATCGAACGGTCCGGTGCCTGGGAACCGGAGGTTGACAACAATTGGTGGATTGGACCCGCTTTGACGGCGGAACGAGCTCAAGCGGCGACCCCATGACGGGGAGTCGACAATATTTTTCGGTTTTATGAGGCAGGAAGGAAGGAGAGTGGTATGAAAGGTCATCGATTTATTATTGGATGCGTGGTGCTGGCACTCCTCGTGCTGGCGCCGCAGACCCTCTTGGCGCAATCAAACGCGTCGAAGGGGCAGATTTTCGGCACCGCCACCGACCCCGAGGGCTCGGTGATGCCGGGTGTGACCGTCGTGGCGACGAATTCAGACAGCGGTTTTTCCCGCAGCGCGGTTTCGGATGCGAGCGGTTTCTACCGCATGGATCAGATGCCGGTGGGCAATTACGAGATCAGAGCCACTCTCTCCGGCTTCCAAACCCAGATCTTCCGCGATGCCTATGTCAGCCTCGGATCATCGTTGCGGATGGACTTCGCCATGGCCCTCTCCGCCATCGAGGAAGAGATCGTGGTCACGGCAGAAGCACCGGTGGTGGAAACCACCAACCCAAACGCCTCGGCTTCCGTCAGTGACGAGCAGATCGCCAACCTGCCGCTCAACGGCCGCGATTTCACCGACTTCGCACTCCTGACGCCAGGCGCCACCTATGGTGACACCGACGCCGTCCAGGGCGCCCGCGGCGGCCTCAATGTCGGCGCTCGTGCGATCCAGAACTCGTTCAACATCGACGGCGCCAACAACCAGTCGAGCTTCTTTGGTGAGGAACGCGGCGGCACCCGCCCGCCCTTCACCTTCTCGCAGGCGGCGATCAAAGAACTCCAGGTCGTCAAATCCGACTACGGCACCCAGTTCAGCTCCTCGGGCGCGGTCATCAATGCGATCACCAAGTCCGGAACCAACTCCTTCCGCGGCGAGCTCTGGACCTACTACACCAACGACAGCATGGTCAGCGCCACCGCCGGCAACGATCAGGTCGATTCCCGCGAACCGACCGAACAGTCACAGCTCCAGTACGGTTTCGCCATCGGCGGTCCCATCGTCCGCGACAAGCTGCACTTCTTCGCCTCGGTGGACGCCCAGGACTATAAGATTCCGATGTTCGTCAACTTCGATGAGTTTCCATTCGACCGCATGGCCGACTGGGAAGCCCTCACCGGACTCGACTTCGACACAGAAACAGGCGGGCAGACGAGTCCCACCGACTTCGGCGAAATCGGGACCACCAACGATGCGCTGGTCTTCCTCGTCAAACTCGACTGGCAGCTCGGCACCGACAACCTCCTGACCATCCGCGACAACTATTCAACCCAGGAAGGCAAGAACCTGACCTCGGGTTACGACAACACCGGCCTTTCCAACAACGGTCTCGAAGAGAACAGCTTCAATTCGCTGGTCGTGTCACTCAACTCGGTGATCACGGACACCATCTTCAACGAAGCCTATCTCCAATGGTCGGTGGAAGAGCGGCCGCGCGGCGCCAACAACACCGAGATCCCCGAAGCCGGGATCTATCCCTACCTCGCGACCTGGGGCCAGAACCAGTTCCTGCCCAATTTCTTGGATGAGAACCGAGTCCAACTCATCGACAACATGACCTTCTACTCCGGAAAACACACCTTCAAGGTCGGCGTCAATCTCGACTTCGTCAGCTTCGACGATGGTTTCTTCCGCTACGGCGCCGGTGCCTACTCCTACAACGAGTGGGAAGGCGAAGAAGAGGGTTTCCTCGACGGCGGAACTCCTTACTCCTACACCCAGAGTTTCTCCGACACCGACGGTCAGGTGAAGTTCGACAACAACTACTATGCGGTCTACTTCCAGGACGAGTGGCGGGCGACCCCCAGCTTCACCCTGACTTATGGTCTGCGTTACGAGTTCCAGCAGCACGACCAGCCCAAGGAGACCAACCCTCTCTATCCGCTCACCGGTCAGATCCCCCAGGACAAGAACAACTTCGCGCCGCGCGTCGGCTTTGCCTGGGACATCAACGGCGACGGCAAATCGGTCTTCCGCGGCGGTATCGGGATGTTCTACGACAACACCCCGACCCTGCTCGACGCCAACGCCCTGCTCACCAACGGCATCCGCGTAGTCCGCTACTCGGCTTATTGTTTTTGGGATGATAACTGCCCGATCTGGCCCGGCACCTGGAACACTCCCGCGGATGCCGGAGATGCGGCCAGACCCGACATCTTTGTCTATGACCCGTCGTTCGAAAACCCCGAGAC
>Ga0209475_10005456_pt1 | contig 10423 bp, 11 predicted proteins | sample tdDd471_FD_187128 | JGI IMG/M metagenome (GOLD analysis project Ga0209475, IMG submission 187128) | Marine sediment microbial communities from the Atlantic coast under amendment with organic carbon and nitrate - tdDd47.1 (SPAdes)... | ecosystem: Environmental > Aquatic > Marine > Coastal >...
GTCTTAGAGACTCACTACCACGGCTTGTTTCTAAGTCAGAATAGATATATACTGCATCATTGTCTTCAATTGACAACATCTCATAATGGATATTAGCATTTGCCAGTGCACGTTCAACATCTTTAATAATAACACCTAGATAAGGTTCAAGAACTATATACCCTGCGAATTGTTCTCTGCTATCTTGCATTGGTATAGTGACAGTAAATGTAACTTCCTTAACCCTTCTTGAATGGTTAAAATGAGAAAAATAAGCATATAAAATTTGTTGATCTGCACCAGACTGATAATTTTGAATCATAAATTCTTCTAAATCTGCACCTTTAGGTTCACCAGCATATATTGGCTCACCATCTGGTGTGATATAAGTAATTGCAGCATATTTTTGAGTATTGTTTATCATGTTTTGATACATTTTCACTAAATTCTGCTTATTAATATTAGTTAATTCTGTATCCTCTTCTAAATATCTTACTGTAAGAGCCTCAACATTTAATGCATCACCTACAATATTATTATATTGTGCAGCAATTTGAATTTCAGCAATTTCATATAAGTTATTTATCTCTATTTCAGTTTCTTGTCGCCTATCTAGCTCTATAGATCCAACAATACTACCTGTGATAAATACAACTGCAATGATGCAAACTATTAAATACCTTAATATTAACGGTATTCTCCTACGCGAACTATTAGTTGATAATTGATTCATAGAATATAAAACCTCGTATCTATATTTTTAATATAGCCTTCTTCTCCCCGTATTATATATTATATATCTATATATATAAGCACATATTTCCTAAGCTTAACATTTATTATACATCTCTATTTAAAAAAATCAAAAACATTTTCCTTTTTTTTTCTACATTTTATGATATACTATTATAAAATTTTTGTTATGCATAAATATACATTAAGGTGAAAATTATTGTGATGAACTATAGTCTTGAATTGGCAACTGAAAAAGATGTTGCACAGATTAATAAAATAATTAACTATTATATAGAAACTAGTGGAGCAAACTGGAGTTGGCATCCTCGTTCTCTAGATGAAGCAAAAGAATGGTTCCTGTCACATAATTATAGTATACATCCTATTTATGTAGCAAAGACTGAAGATAATATCGTAATAGGCTACGCTTCACTATCATCTTTCAGAGGTAAGGATGGTTATTGGCCTGTAGCAGAAAACTCAATCTATTTACATAAGGATTATATTGGACAAAATATTGGTAATAAGCTTATGGAAATACTTCTTAATCATGCATATAAATCAAAATTAGAAGTAGTAACAGCATGGATTGATTCACAAAATATATCAAGTATTGATTTTCATAAAAAATGGGGATTTGAAGTAGTGGGACAAATGAAAAACATTGGATACAAGTTTAATAAGCGACATTCTGTGACCATATTACAACTATCTGTAATAAAGGAGGAATTATGATTACTGGAGCACAAGCAATAGTTAAATGTCTTGAAGAGAAAAATGTAGATTATATCTTTGGTTATCCAGGGCTAGCAGTTTGCCCTATTTATGATGAGTTAATCAATTCTAAGATACAGCATATACTTGTTAGGCATGAACAACATGCAGGACATAATGCAAATGGATATTCTAGAATAAGCGGAAAACCAGGTGTATGTATGACAACATCAGGTCCAGGTGCTGCAAATCTGATAACTGCTCTTGCAACAGCACATACAGATAGTATTCCTATAATAGCAATTACTGGTCAAGTAACAAAAGATTTAATTGGTACTGATAGCTTTCAAGAAGCAGATATTTTCGGGTGTACTCAACCTTTTGTCAAGCATAGTTATATGGTAATGGATGTTAACGATATACCAAAAGTTATAAATGAAGCATTTCATATTGCAAATACAGGACGTAAAGGACCAGTTCTAATAGATATTCCTATGGATATTCAAGCAAAGTCAATAGATGATTTTAATGTTGATCCAGAATTAAATATCCCCGGGTATGAAGTTCCAACATATGCAGATGAAGATTCATTAAAACACGTAGTAGAAATTATAGCTACTGCAAAAAGACCACTTATATGTGTTGGTGGTGGTGTACATCTTTCTAATGCAAAAAACGAAGTCTTTGAGTTTAGTAAGAAATTCAATATACCTGCTATCTCAACAATGATGGGAATAGGAACATTTGATACTTTATATGATAATTATTATGGTATGCTAGGTTCACATGGTAAGAAATATTCCAACTATGCAATTTATAAATCTGATGTATTAATTATCTTTGGTGCAAGAGTCGGGAATAGAGCATTTGGTAATCCAGAAGCAATAAATAAAAATACTACAATAATACATATTGAAATTGATCCAGCTGAAATAGATAAAAATGTCTCTGCGAACATTTCGTTAATAGGCGATATAAAATGTATCATAAATCAATTAATGGAATATGATTTAAACTTAGATACAAGTGAATGGATAGATGATTTAAAAAAACAGAAGTCTGAATATGTTTTTGACCATGGAGATCGAGATGGTTCTTTGAATCCTAAAGCATTTGTTCGTATGTTATCATTAGCTATGAAAGATGATTCTATTTATTGTGCTGATGTTGGTCAGAATCAGATATGGTCATCTAACAATGTAATAATGCGTGGCGGACGCTTTTTAACATCAGGAGGAATGGGAACAATGGGATATGCTATTCCTGCTGCAATAGGTGCAAATTTCGCTGCTAAAGATAAGCAAGTTGTAGCTGTATGCGGTGACGGCTCCTTCCAGATGAGTATGAGTGAACTAGCAACTGCCGTCCAATACGAGCTAAATGTTAAAATAGTAGTTATGAAAAACAATTATTTAGGTATGGTCAGAGAAGCTCAAATCAAATCTTTTAAGTCTGGACCAAGTGGAGTATGGTTAGGTGATGATTTATTAGATATCTGTGCATTAGCTAAAGCATATAATATTAAGTCAGAAAAAGTTTATTCACTTGATGGTGCCAATGAATCTATAGACAGAATGCTAAGCAGTGATGGATTATACTTACTAGAATGTTTTGTAGATCCTGAAGAATCATCATTGTAATTAATAAAATTTAATAAATATAGTATCAAAGTCACCCCTACTAACGTAAGATAGTATGAGGTGATTTTATTATGTTATGGTGGCTTAAGAAGATATTTTGCAATCCGATATTCAAATATATCGGTTACGCTCTTATAGGCATAGGCATTATTATATTAATTATATTTGTTCCTATTCAATTTTGGCTAGCTATACTTGGCATTTTACTTATTATTTTAGGTATTCTTATACTTAGTTTTTAGGTTTTTTTGCCTATTTTACCCTCTTTTATTTTTTATGCTGTATTTTTATGACTATTATTTGAAAAGTATGTTTATTATTGTCGAATGCGTTTAAGTAATATTGACAAATTTCTATGTTCTTTGTATAGTTATTGTACAGAACGAGCGGATGTGTTCTGTTTGGAAGTATAATTAGTTTATACTTATGTATTGGGGGATGTGATATGGTGACGAATGAGCAAATTAATAGGATTAACGAATTATCTAAAAAATCAAAAACCGTTGGATTAACGCCGGAAGAAGAAAAGGAGCAGTTTGATTTAAGACAGCTTTATATTAACCAAGTCAAAAAAAATATGAAGTCGGTCTTAGATAATACTGTTATACAAAACCCTGACGGTAGCAAGAAAAAACTTAAACACAGTCCAAGCAATAAAAGGAATAATTAATGCAGGGCGACGACGTAGAGTTTATAGATATTTTAGATGACAACATTTCCTACTTTATTCGTTGTGAACATTTGGCAAGGTATATCTATGCAAGTGAACAGATTCGCAAACGAAAGGCGCGCTTAGTTTTAGACGTTGCATGTGGCAGCGGTTATGGCAGTTATGAGATTGCTAAGTATGCTTACAAAGTAGTATCTATTGACAAAAACGCACCTTTAACCAAATATCTTAAGTCTAATATCAATTATCATCAAATTGATTTGAATAAATATGATATTTTATCTTGTTTAGATTCAAATAAAAAGATGGATGCTATTGTATGCTATGAGACTTTAGAACATTTGGACAAGCCAAAGGAATTTCTTTTATCTCTTGCAAACGTGGTTAAGAATAACGGATTACTTTTTATTTCTGTGCCTAATGGTGAATATGAAAAGACCGATGAAAATAATAAATTAATAAATCCCTATCATTTGCACAGTTTTAGTGATAGCAAAATTATTAATATGCTAGAAGAATGCGGATTTATTATTAAAAGAATGTTATTTCAACCAACTTCTGCACAATTGTACAGAAATGAAGCAAGAGCATTAAGAGATCTTATGCTTGATAAAAATTACGCACACAAAATGTCTCCGGACACTGATAATATACATTATTACTCAAGAATATATGCATGGCCCGACGAAAACAAAGGGCAGTCATATTCTATTATGTTTATGTGCGAAAGGAGGTGCTAAAAAGGTCGATAGAATTTCTTTGTTAAGGCTTAAATATAAATTTAAGCAAGTCTTAGTAAAAAGAAAAAGGTAAACTATTGAACCTAACAAAAGAGAGGGTGAAAAAATGAATTGGATAGAAAAACAGATTAGAAAAATCGATGGACGAGTAGAAGAAAATAAGATAAAGATAATAACTTCAATTACTTATGAGGACTTAACAAGAAATGGCTCATGTACAAAAAACGACTTTTTTGAAGCACAAAATGTAAAAAATTCCAGTGAGATTCATCAAAGCACTAGGAATAAGATGAAAAATGTAATTTCGATAGCATATGACATGGTTGAAGATTTATAATTTTTTTCCTTGAATTTAGCTATTTATCAACATTTACCACGGTTTGAATTTCTATTATTTCATAGAATAATAAACGAGATTGAACAACGTAAATATGTTTAATCAAAATAAAATCGGAGGTGAAAACAATGGCAAATTCTAAATTAGTACCAGAAGCACGCGCAGCACTTAATAACATGAAATATGAAGTAGCAAATGAACTAGGTGTTAAATTCCAACAAGGCTACAATGGAGATTTAACTTCACGTCAAGCTGGTTCAGTGGGCGGCGAAATGGTAAAACGTTTGATTCAACAAGCTGAAAGTAGCATGAGTGGTTCATCATATAACGGATAAGAAATAATTAATTTGATGTAACTATATATAGGAGCTGTTAACCAGCTCCTATATTATTTTGCAGAAATATTGAATAATGCTATTATATACTTTATAATGTATTAGTTAGTATAAACAGAAGGAGAAAATTATGGATAGTAAACTTGATGGTAAAATCACAAAATATCTAGAAGATAACAAAGAATCCTTTATTAAAGACTTGCAAAAGTTGCTTTCATTTAATTCTGTAAATGCAGAAGCAGTGGATAACAAACCTTTTGGCGTGGAAGTTGCAAAAGCTTTAGACTTTATGATGTCATTATGTGATGATGCAGGGCTAAAAACAACAAACTATGATTATTATTGTATGGATGCTGTTTATGGAGATAGCGAAGAATCTATAGGAGCTCTTTGTCACTTAGATATAGTACCTGCTGGAGAAGGTTGGGATTATCCTCCTTTTGAAGGGAAAATGGATGGATCATTAATGTATGCTCGTGGAGTTTGCGACGATAAAGGCCCAGCTATCGCGATATTATATGCTGTTAAAGCTTTAATGGATGCAGGTGTGAAAATAAATAAAACTATAAAATTAATATTTGGGTGTGATGAAGAAACTGGTATGAGTGATATGGCATACTACACAAGCAAAGTTAAAGCTCCAGATTTTGCCTTTTCGCCAGATGCTGAGTTTCCTGTTATATTTGCAGAAAAAAATATAATGCATGGTGAATTTACTGGTACTATTCAAGGAAAAACAAGCTTAATTTACTTAGACGGCGGTACAGCATCAAATGCAGTACCAAATAAAGCTGTTGCAAAAATCAAGTACGAAACTTTACCTGAAAACACAGAAAAGATTTCATATTCACTAGATAATAATATTCTAACAGTTGAAGCATCAGGAATAGCATCTCACGCTTCTTTACCTCATGAAGGTGATAATGCAATTAGCACCTTGTTAGGTGCTTTATCTAAGTTGCTACCTGATAATGATTCGGCTTTGCCATTAGTAAAATCATTATACAAAAGCTTATCTGCTACTGATGGAAGTGGTATAGGCATTGACTGTATGGATGAAGCCACAGGTGCCTTAACATTGAATCATGGAGTAATTACACTAAAAGATAATGATATTTGCTCTCACTTTGATATACGCCACCCTGTAACATTAGATCCAAATGAAGTAATTTCAAAACTAAGTACAGATCTTGAAGGATTTACTATAAAAGAGAGTAATATAAGTGAAGGTATATATTTGCCTAAGGATAGCTTTTTAGTAAGTACACTTCAAAATCTATACAGAGAAGTTACTGGTGATATGGATAGTGAGCCTGTGTCAATGGGTGGAGGTACTTATGCTAGATGTCTACCCACTGCAGTAGCTTTTGGTCCAAGGTTCCCAGATGGCAATGCAGGTGGTGCACATACAATTAATGAATATGCAGATATTAATGAGTTATTAAAAGCAGCAAGATTATATGCACATTGTTTGTATTCATTAGCAAAATAGGAGAACATAAAAAAGAGACTATTAAATATTAATAGTCTCTTTTATTGTTTCTATATCATATGAATTATTTTGTAATAATAGTATATCTCAGTGTGCTAATTCATTGCTATTATTCTAGGATGTATTATAGGTTATTTTGTAGGTATTTGCTGATTTATGAAATAATGCAAATTAAATTAACTTTCTTGTAGTTTGCTTCTTCAGAAAACACTTTTTAATCTAGCTTAAGCTTGATACTTCATTGTACTCATTTTTAAGTGTATCAGTCAACTCCTTAACAGTGATAATCTTTTCAGTCCTATATGCATTTTCTCCCGCAAAAGCGAATCCGTTTTTCATATTCCCTTTTTTGGCATTTGCTAATGCTAGTGCTATACAATAAGGACTATTTTTATAATCACATGTGACTATGCAATGATATGGACACTTATAGGGTGTTTTTTCTCCAGCAACAGAGCTTTTCATAAAATCATTTATAATAGCTCTTCCTGGCATACCGACAGGACTTTTTATAATGCCAATATCTTCTTTTTTTGCATCAACATAGCATTGTTTAAATTCATCAGATGCATCACATTCAACAGTTGGTACAAAACGTGTTCCCATTTGTACACCTGCTGCACCTAGTTGCATAATGTTATATATATCTTCACCAGTATATATTCCCCCTCCAGCTATTACAGGAATATCCTTATTTGATTCTTCTTCTATAGGTTTAATTTGTTTTATAACATCCATCACTAAATTTTTAAGAGAAAATTTCTCGTCATTTAGCTGTGATGTTTTAAATCCCAAATGTCCTCCTGCTTTAGGGCCTTCTACAACAACTGCATCTGGAGCGTAATTGTATTGACTCATCCATCTTTTAGATATAATCCTTGCTGCTTTACCAGAAGAAACAATTGGTACAAGTTTTGTCTTTTTGTTACTCTTTAAAAATTCTGGAAGATTAAGTGGCAGACCAGCTCCTGAAAAGATAATATCTATTTCTTCTTCCAATGCTGTTTTAACCATATCAGAAAAATTAGATAAAGCCACCATAATATTCACTCCGATTATACCATCAGTTAGCTCTCTTGCTTTTCTTATTTGCTTTCTTAAAGCTCTAATATTAGCTTCAGCAAAATTTGTATAGTAATCAGGTTCTGACATGCCAATGCCTGCTGTTGCAAGCACTCCTATCCCACCTTGGTTTGCTATTGATGAAGAAAGTCTAGACAAAGAGATACCTACCCCCATTCCACCCTGAATAATGGGGAGTTTAGCTTTTAGATTTCCAATTATTAAATTTTTCATATTAGAGGTTTCCATTTGTAATTACTCCTTAACCTATTATTGATTTAGTTTTAATTACTACATTCTATCTTTTAAATAACTATATATCAAGTTTTTCAACTCAATGTACACATTTGTTCTAATATTTGACACTATATTGGGTATTGTTTCCTATAATCTATCATTTATAAGGTTTATTTTTGCTAAAATAGAATAAAAGTGACAATCATTTTAATTGATAGTCACTTTGTAATGAATCATACTTTTTATAATCAAAACATATTAAAGTATTAATTCTAAAATTTCATTCAACTTAATTTCATAAAAGAAAGTATCAGCCTTAACTTCAATCAGTTTATTCTTAATGCTATCTTTTTCATAATTTGCCTCACATAATACATCTCTTAAGTCTTCAATATTCCTACTTGCAAAAAAATCACCGTAGAATTGTATATCTTTAATTACACCTTTTTCTACATAAGAACATACATTAAGCTTGCCACCTGCAAGCCTTTTTTCTTTTGTTCTATTAAACTTAGGTGTTTTACCCATATTCCATTCCCATGTATCAAACTGCTCTTGTTTGATTTCATTAACTCTTTTCATATCTTTTTTAGTAAGAGTATATGTCTCCATACCTTCAAGTAAGAACTTTAGCATAACATCTCTAAACTCTATACTTGATATTTTTTTAGGTAGGTAGTCTGCAACATTCGTAACCCTTTCTCTTACAGACTTTATTCCTTTTGAAATTATCTTTTCATCTTCTACATTTAACGCTCTTACCAAGGCTTCTAAATCAGTATCGAACAATATAGAGCCATGATGTAAACTCACCTTATTGTCATGAAATTGAGCATTACCAGAAAACTTTTTTCCATCAATTAAAAGATCATTCCTACCAGATTGATATGCCACTACCCCTATATTATCAAGGGCATTAATAATTGGTTTTGTGTACTTGCTGAATTCAATCTTATTAGTACTTGGATTTTGTACTATAAAAGAAAACTGCCATCCATTCATATCCGTATAGATAGTTCCACCACCAGTAATTCTTCTAACTACATTTACGTCATTTTGCTTTGAATAATTCATATTTATCTCTTGGTAAGGATTTTGATATTTGCCAATCATAAGAGTTGGGCTTGTTCTCCAAAAAATAAAATACTCTTGTGCTATATCAAGCTCATACATCGCATATTTTTCTAAAGCAAAATTAAAGTTAGCATCTGTACTATGATTATCAATATATATCATCTTACATCCTCCCTTGCTTTTTTACTTCTTCCATTCCCTTAATAGCATTATAGGAACTACGAACTAAAGGACCACTTGCTACATATTTAAACCCTTTTTTCAATCCAATTTCTTTATACTCTTCAAAACGTTTCGGTTCAATATACTCACAAACTGGTAAATGCTCCTTAGTAGGCTGTAGATACTGCCCTATAGTTAAAATGTCACAGCCAACACTTAATAGATCATCCATTAGTTCGCTTATTTGCTCATGCGTCTCACCTAGTCCAACCATAACACCACTTTTTGTAAATATATTTTGATTTATTTCTTTCACTCTTTTTAACAGTTCTAAAGATCTATTATAAATTGCCATTGGACGAACTTTATCATAAAGATATTTAACTGTCTCAATATTATGATTTAAAATATCTGGTTTCTTATCTAGCACTACTTTCAGTGAATCAAGATCACCTTTAAAATCTGGAATTAATACTTCAACAGTGCTATCAGGTAAATATTTTCTTAAATAATAAATTGTATTAGCAAAATGATTAGCTCCGTAATCCTGTAAATCATCTCTGGTTACACTAGTAACTACCACATGTTTTAATCCAAGCTTTTTAGCAGCTTTTGCTACATTCTCAGGTTCACTCTCATCCAAAGAGGATACCTCACCTTTAGATACTGTACAAAATTTACAGTTTCTTGTGCAATTTTCACCTAATATCATAAATGTTGCAGTTTGGTTTTTGAAGCATTCTCCTCGGTTTGGGCAATTGGCATCTCTGCAAACTGTATGAAGTGAAAGAGTTTTTAAAAGATCTTCCATCTCCTTAATTGCTCCAAAATTAGTTTTTACTTTTAGCCAAGATGGTTTCATAGTTTAAATAATAATTCCCTTCTATAATTAAATACATAGCTTCATTATACTTATATGTATTATATTAAACAACATTTTTTAGATTTTTAATGTTAAATAGCAATATATATATGTAATTACAATTTATATAGCTTACTACTATCCTTTAGTTAAGTATATAGCACAAAAAGTGACAGCTTTAATTTGCTGTCACTTTTATAATTAACTTATATTTTTCTAAAAGCAAGCTTATAATCAGAAATATATATTTCTATGTTTTCATCCTCTTTTATCTCATCTTTCAAAATTGCTTTACCAAGCTGTGTTTCCACATAACGCTGTACATACCTTTTCATAGGTCTTGCGCCAAACATAGGATTATAGCTCTCATCTGCAATGTATTCT
>Ga0209475_10005460_pt1 | contig 10420 bp, 8 predicted proteins | sample tdDd471_FD_187128 | JGI IMG/M metagenome (GOLD analysis project Ga0209475, IMG submission 187128) | Marine sediment microbial communities from the Atlantic coast under amendment with organic carbon and nitrate - tdDd47.1 (SPAdes)... | ecosystem: Environmental > Aquatic > Marine > Coastal >...
GACTTGCTTTTCTATCAGCGCACGAGAATTGCCTACGTCAACCGCTGTGCCTTTCGAGCAGGGTGATATTTTTGTGGCGGCGACGGTGATGGATGATCCTGATGATGATCACGCGGGTACCGGCCGTATCCTTCAATATGATGCAGACCTTCAACTCAAGGGGACACTGTGGGTGCACGGCACGCGTCATAAAATTGGTGGGCTGATTTTTGATGTCGATGGCACGCTCTGGGGGTTCGCGCAGCTGACTCCCGCTATCCTGCAATTTACGCCCGATGCCAAACAGCTGCCCGCCCGTAAATGGTCGGATCGCTCATTCAGTAGCGTAACCTTCGCGCCAGATGGCACTTTGTATTTTGGCGAACATCTGGCGGGCTCCAGTACATCTGCGGGTCCTAATTTATCAACGACCTTCAGTTTACTGCCGGATAGAGATGTGGTGGGTGATGGCTGGGTGTTCCACTACAACCGCGATGGCAAAGAACTCGGTCACTATGAAACTGATTTTCATCCTGTGCCGCCTTTCCTCGCGATCACGAGTACCGTACTCGCGGATGATGGCAAACGAATGGTCTATGTGTCAGAAAACGGCAACCGGATCATGCAATACGATCTTGTGAACGATAAGCAATTACCGGACCTTGCTGTTTTCGGCCCCGACTCAGGTGTGCCGATGGTGCTGGTGATGGCGGCGTTTCCTGATGGCCGATTGCTCATCTCGACGAACCTGGGGTTCATCATCGTCGATCAGAATAGCGGGGAGGTGCTGGAAAACCGGTCGCTGGGGGGCATGGGCTGGGCGGCTATCGCGCCGGCAGTTGATAACGAACATGTAATTGTGGGTAATTTTTTTGACGGTGAAATTATCAAATACCGATTGTCCGATGGGGAAATTGTTACACGCAATAACATCGGGCAAAAGTTTTCACTTTCAGGAGTCGCGCAGTACCCGGGTATCAAGTAATCCGCAATTTCTGAGTTTATTTTTTGCCGGTCGTCGTATCGAAAAATTCCTGATAATCGGGTGCGACATCCTTTTCCATCAGGTGATTCATATACATATTGGGTGCTTGAAATGCTTCCGCGTAAGTCAGGTAGCGCCAGCCTTCCGGCTTGCGACGGAATACGGCTGAAACCCGGTTGTCTGATGCAAAAGGTTTAGGCTGGAAGATCAGTTTCATTTCGGTGCGCATCCAGTAACCCGCAAACGCGAGGTCGGGAGCGAGCAAGCGTGCCTGTATGTCGTAGAAGCGCACGCGGATGGCCTGCGTGACCTTCGGGCCGCCTTTGGGGTCCAGGTAAGCATTCAGTTGCTCCCAGCCCACGAACCAATTGTCCTGTTCGCCGGCCAGGTAGAAGGGTTCACTGTCATCGGTGTCCCACAGTTCTTTCAGGCGCGCGGTGTCCTGGTTGTCCCAGAGTGTTTCGGTCTCTCTTAATAATTGTGTGATTTCAGCTGTGATGTCCGTGGACGTAGATGTTTTGCCGGCAGCCAGCGGTGCAAGCGCCGTTCCGGAAATGCCCGCCAGTGCGCTGTAAATAAAGTATCTGCGTTGCATGGTTGCGGCCTAACGCTTGAGGGGCGGAATGAGCACGATGGGTTGCCCTTTGTTAAGGTAGGCGTCGTCCGTATCATCCAGATTGTTATAGCTAATAATGCTGCGCAGACTTTTTACGTAGTCGAGTCCTCTTTCAGAGTAGCTGCTTAATGCGTCGACCAGTTTATTGCCGCTGATGCGCTCGTTGTTTGCCCTGAGTTGAGCTCGCTTGGTGCGAAATTGCGCGTAAGCGTTATGGGTATTCAGATTTCTGGCATGTGCCTGAACTGATTGCAGCGGCGCATCGAATGCGGCAATTTTGTAGTCGCCCCGTCCACTGCGTTGCTGTTCAGGGCGAATGCCCTGACCACCCCAGGTCCACTGGCCAAACAGAGCGTTACCGGTGAATGCAAAGCGCGAGGTCCCCCAGCCGCTTTCTTCAGCGGCCTGCGCGAGCACGAGCGATGGAGGGATGACATCGACGCGCTTTAGCAACGCTTCGCCCAGTTTCGCTTTGTCTGCATAGTCCGCCGGGTCGAGCCCGTAATCTTGCAGCAGATTCGCGAACCATTCACGATCAGCTGCGGTGCCTGAATCAGGTTGTGCGAGCAATGCCTGCAGTTTTTCACGGTCTTGCAGGACCAGTTCATTGTTTCGCAGCGCCAGCGGTCCAATCGCCCTGAAAAAAAGACGTTTCTTTAACGTGACATCGATTTCCTGGCTGGTCTTTTTGCTCCATTGATCCGAGATCTCGGTGAGATACACGCGCGGTACCACGCGTATTCCAGCCTGCCATGCTTCGCTGGTGTAGCCCAGTTCATCAAACAGGGCGAGCGCGTCTTTGTAATTATCTATTTCTACAACGCGCGGTTCCGCATCGTTGCCCGTGGCGGCTGAATATTCGGCTGCATTTACGCAAGCAACTATGCAGGTCAAAAAAATCAACATTAAAGCTCGCATGCATTTGCTCCTGTATAAAGGCGAGGTCGTGCCAGAGTTTATAGCGACGGCGAAGCCGATCTGTACAGATGTTTTAACCGGCCTGACCTATTTGTTATTGGCCTTTGCGTCTATGTGCTTGCGGAATTCGCCTGCTGCACTCGTCATCTGCGGTCCATTCCATTCTGTTGGCGCTTCCAGGTACTTGGGATAATGCTTCTCAGTGTGGTCAAGTATATAACGCGGCAGTTCGGTTACGCCGCCGAGTAGTTTGACGCATTGACTGTGGAAGGTCATGAAACCGGGGCTATTTCCCATCTGCATGAAAGGTAGCCAGCCCGCGACGCGTGACCATGACAGGCTGCACTGCCCTGAAGTGATGTCGGGGTTAAGGACATCACTTCTGCGACCCTGAATGCCCCAGAGTTCAGCATGTTGATCCATATTGCCCGACGAATAGAGCGGGTATTCATCCCGCTTTAACTCGGCCGGTTTGAAGATATAAAAGTCCCACTGAAATGCGATGACATCACCATAGGCGACGTAAGGGTAAGGCGGTGACAGTACAGGGTTGCCTTTGCGTGAAAACACACCGTTGACAGGATCATTGGCGATGTGGAATACCTCAACTTTTTTTCCGCCGAGGAATGGATTACTCCACTCGTTAAGGATTTCGCCGGTATCCGGGTCCATGTAATAGAGGACTTCACGATTATAGATGCGCCAGCCTTCTTCAACTTCCTCAATCCGGCCCGCACCCAGCCCAAAGGTACGGAAGCAACGATAGTTGCCTTCCTGTGGCACCATCGCCCAGACCTGCCCGGGGAATGCAAAAAAGAAATCCTTGCCGCTGATGTCGCCGCGGATTTTAAGCATGGCGTTGAAATTGGTTTCCGGATCATCAAGATCCAGTTCAGGATCCGGTTTCTGGTTGGCATTGGCCGGCAGTTTAAGCATGCGCATGGTCATGGTAGGGAACTCCATCGTTAAAGCTTAATGCGAGACTAGTGGCAAATGCGCCTGATGTCATGGCCTTGAGGGCCTAACCGGGATCGGCATCCACCATTCGGGCACTCTCCCAGAATTTCCAGAGGAAGGCTATGTAGACGCCGGAGTTTGTCTCCGCTGTGTACAGTGTGCTGTTGCGGTTTCGTGCGCCCTGATATAAACCAAAACTAACCCCGGTGCGGAGCTGAAACTTTTCGTTAAATTCATGCTTCAGTGAAAAAGCGAGCTTGGTGCCGAGATAGCCACCTTTGGCACTGTATTCGGGGCGGTTCACAGTGGCATATTCAGGCGCGACCCCGTAGAAAAAATCCATGTATTCATTTCCGGCCCATTCCGGAGTAATGCGCGTGGAGAATTGGGATTTTTCCCGGAAAACAGGCGCGACATATTTTACTTCGCTGGAGAAAATAAGTCCCCGCCAGGTGGGGTCAAGCCCGTCGAAGGAGAAAGCGCCGCGCAGCTGCAGGGCAAGAAAAGCATTGCCGATCTTTGGCTGCTTCACAAACTGGAGCTCCAGTTCCGGGCCTGCCTCCGCCAGCAGGTCAAGATCCGGCATGCCGGTGCGCGCGTCGATATCATCGCTGTCGACGGGGAAGTTCAGGCCGAAATCGATGTCCAGCTTGATGCGATCCCTTCTGAATATGCGGGTGGTTACCGGCTTATTAGCGTCCGCACCGACCCGAAGTATCTTGCCGCGATAGATAGGAAAGGGTAACGGTACGATATTCACCTGCGATTCTTCAGAAGCGGGATAGGCGGGCCCGTAGCGAGCGAAAGCCGCGAGGTTCATTTCCCATAATGGTTCCTGTTCCTGTTCCTGCTCCTGTACCTGTTCCGGGGCAGCATCGTTCGGATTGTCTGCTGCTGAAGCAGTCGCAGCGGTGAAGACTGTCAGTGCGCACAGGAAAGGGAAATTAAGACGCGTCAATATATGCATATGCCTATGCAGGTTCACAGATAGAATAGGCTGATGCAAGATTCTTTTGAAAAGATCGCTACGGCAGGCTTTTCGTCGGCCTGCGAGCGCAATAAGCGACCCATACTCGAAGTAATGCGCACATTTTTGTCGGTGGGACATCGGGTGGTAGAAGTTGGCAGCGGTACAGGCCAGCATGCTGTTTTTTTTGGCACAAGTTTTCCCGAGGTCAGCTGGCAACCGGCCGATACGGGTGAGTATCTGGCGGGTTTGCAGGTGCGACTGCAGTCCGAAGCGCCGGACAATGTATTGGCGGCGGTGGACCTCGATGTGCGTATGTGTCCGTGGCCTGTTGCCGACTGTGATGTGGTGTTCAGTGCTAATACACTGCATTTTATGAGTGCCGATTGTGTCCGTGATTTTTTTCGGGGCGTGGAGCAGGTTTTGCAACCGGGTGGTTATTTGCTGGTCTATGGGCCGTTTAATTATGGTGGCGAATATACCAGTGTCAGCAATGCGGATTTCGACGTCTGGCTCAGGGAGAGTGATCCCGACCGCAGCATTAAAGATTTTGAATGGGTTGGCGAACTGGCCAGCGCTCGCGGCTTAAGCTTAGTGAAGGATATCCCGATGCCCGCCAACAACCGGGCACTGCTGTGGGTCAAACTGACCGGGGTATGACACGCTGCGACAAGACTTGTCTCCCGAAGGCTGCAATACTAAGCACTGTATTGTTTACGGCACTGATTGCGATAGGAAGATTCGTGAAAATTTTGCACTTAATTGAGAAAGGCGCTGGCCTTAATCAGGCGCCCGACGGCTGCCTGGAAAGCTTTTTATGGTTGCTGGATGGCGAAGAGCAGTCGGCTGACTATGTGGCCCTGCACAAGCAGAAATCCCAGCGTTCCTGGAAAGGTGGCCGAATCCTCGGTGTGCGTGAAGCCACTGAAGAAGAATTGACCACGTATATTGATAGTGCACCCAGTAAAAAGGGTCGCATGATTGTGCAATTTGAGCCCATTCGTGAATACAACGGCCGGCCCGGTGTGGCCTGGGGTGGCAGTCGCAAGGGCACCATGGCCTATAAAAGTCTTGAGGTTCGTGACGATAGCGATTCTGCGGAACTGCTGAACTAGAATCGATGCACCGGAACGCTGGTCCGGTGTATTGCGTCAGCTTTTCGGTTTCGGTGGGTTGTTTTGTTTTGCTTTCAAAAATCGTTCTTGCCGTTCTTCCAGTTCTAGCCAGCGATTCGTGAGTGATTCCAGATTCGCATTTGACTGGTTTAGTTCATCCAGAACCGGTTGCGTTTCTTCGTAGGATCGATTGTAGAAAGCGCTGTCAGACGTTTTTCTTCCCAATTCCTCAATCCGTCGTTCCAGTTTCTGAATGTCTGCAGGAAGTGTGTCCAGTTCACGTTGCTCTTTGTAGCTGAGTTTACGTGGTTGGCTTTTCTTCTGGGCGCGGCGTTCCTCCTGAGCTGCCCTGCGTTGGGTTTTTTCGGGGTTTTCAGTTTCGGCAAGCTTGTGTCCGCGCTTTAACCAGTCGCTGTAACCGCCGACATATTCATGCACCTTGCCGTCATCCTCGAATACCAGGATGCTGGTGACCGCGTTGTCCAGAAACTCGCGATCGTGGCTAACCACGATTAATGTGCCCGCATATTCCGCCAACCGCGCTTCCAGTACTTCCAGTGTTTCAACGTCGAGATCATTGGTTGGCTCATCCAGTACCAGCAGATTACTGGGGCGTGTGAACAGACGGGCCAGGATTACGCGATTGCGTTCGCCGCCGGACAATATGCGAACAGGCGTCATGGCGCGTTTGGCGCTGAAAAGAAAACCGCGCAGGTAGCCGACTACATGGCGTTCTTTACCATTTATCGTGATGTAGTCACGGCCATCACCGACGATGTCGGCAACCGACTTATTGGGATCGAGTTCGCGGCGCAGTTGGTCAAAGTAAGCGATCTCGAGATTGGTTCCGTGCTTAACCGCGCCTTCCTGTGGTTCCAGTTCGCCCAGCATCAACCTCAGAAGTGTACTTTTGCCGATACCGTTGTTGCCGACCAGACCAATTCGTTCGCCGCGCATGACACCGAGTGTCAGCTTGTTAATGACTTTGTGATCACCGTAGGCATAACTGACGTTGCGCATCCGGATTACTTTGCGCCCGGAGCTTTCGGCTTCATCAATGCTGATGTGTGCACCCGGTCCGCGTTTAATGCGTGCAGCTTGTTTCTCCCGCATAGCCTGAAGGGTGCGAACACGGCCTTCATTGCGGGTACGCCGCGCCTTGATACCCTGGCGTACCCAGATTTCTTCCTCGGCCAGTTTCTTGTCGAAGCGGGAGTTTTCTTCCTGCTCGGCATGCAGTGCTTGATCCTTGCGGCGCAGGTAAGTGTGGTAGTCGCAGTCCCAGCTGGTTAGTTGCGTGCGATCCAGTTCCAGAATTCGAGTCGCAAGTCGCTGCAGGAAGGCGCGGTCATGAGTAATGAACATGACTGCACCGGGCCACGATACGATTCGATCTTCCAGCCAACTGATCGTAGCGAGATCAAGATGGTTGGTGGGTTCATCGAGCAATAGCAAATCAGGTTGGCTAACGAGGGCGCGGCCCAGTGCAACCCGCCGCTGCCAGCCCCCGGACAATTCATTTATTTTTTTGTCGGCGGGTAAGTCGAGGTCGGTGATGACGGTGTCGACTCGTTGCTCTATATTCCATCCGCCGCGTGCGTCGACCTGCTGCTGAAGCTTTTCGAGTTCGCGCAGTCCGTTTGCATCCAGTTGCAACGCTGACTTTTCGCGGTATTCGTCTGCGAGCGCCTGCACTGCTGCCAGCCCACTCGTGACAATCTCTCGAACGGTCTGGTCAGTCTCGGCAGGCAGGCTCTGAGTCAGCTGGCTGATGCCTATGCCTGAGCGAAACTGAATGCTGCCGTGGTCCGGCTCCAGTTCGCCGGTAATGAGTTTCAGCAGGGAGGTTTTGCCGGCGCCGTTGCGGCCGATAAGGCAGACGCGTTCGCCTGCCTCAATAGACATGCAGGCCTCACGAAGTAAGACGTGCTCGCCGAATTCCAGTCCTACTTCATCAAATCTTACGAGGCTCATAATTAGTCAATCTAAATTTTGCGTAAGCGTGGTTAACGTGGTGGGTCGCAGCAGGTCCGACCTGTGTCGCGATGGCCTGTCCTGAGACCCGCCGTAAATACTTCCCTGTAGGCTTGTGCGCCCGCGTCCATGCGGGCGACAGTCTCAGAACAGGCCATCGCAACACAGGTCTATTCTGGTTGCCGGCGCATTGTGGGACCGCCGCGGTAACAACCAGTAAAATTGGGAGGTTGACCGCTGCCGTTAGCTGGTTCAGCCAACTCAGGCGGCAGAATCATAACAGTAAATCTGCGCGGAACAGCCAATACTGCAGGTATTAGTACTACTGTTTAAAGCGCCTTTGGTCCGGGGGTATTGTACGCAGCGAGTTAAGCGGCCGAGAAAAAGCATACTTTTTCCGGCATTAATTCGGCTAAAGGTTTTTTCAGCCGCCATGCTGACGCCTGAAAAAACAGCCTCATTGAAGACCGCAGGGAGCCATCGCGGAGTGCAATACCCCCGGACCAAAGGCGCGTTGTGTGACCGCGCTGAGAATTGTCCGATTGAAACGTAAGCAAACCAGCCGTCAGATTTTCTGGTAAAAGTATATTCAGTGATGAGCAGCAAGAAGTGGAGCGAATGATGGACACCTATCAGATTTGGCTTTACGCACATGTCCTGATGTTCGTTTACTGGCTGGGTGCAGACCTGGGTGTTTTTACGCTGGCACTGGCGCTAAAGAACCCAACCTATACCGTGGAGCAACGTGCATTACTGATGCGCATGTCGCTACTTATAGATATGACACCCCGTGCAGCGATGGCATTAATCGCGCCGGTCGGGTTGCATCTGGCCGAGTCGCTCGGTCTGGTCAATGTGCCTGGTTGGCTGACCCCGATCATCTGGGTGGTGGCCTTTTGCTGGATAGTCGGTGAGATCGTCGCCTTCAGGAATATGGGCAAGCCGATCATGATGCGTATCTATATGGGCACCGGGACGCTTTTCGTGATCGTGTTTGTGACCTGCACCTGGTATGGCATCCAGTCGTTGCGTCTGGGGGAGCCGTTCAGAGCGGACTGGCTGGCTGTCAAAGTGCTGCTATTTGGTCAGGTTTTCCTGATTTCTTCGCTAATGGCGCTGTTTTACGCACCGATCGAGACGATTTTGGAGCAGATGAAAGCGGGTGGCTCGACGCCTGAACTGGAAGCACGGCTGTGTAAGCAAGTGAACAGAGGGGCCGTGGTCACCGTGATTCTGTTCCTGTTGCTGGCTGCCATTGCGCTCATAGGGCAGACAAAGCCCTTTTGACGTGTTTTTCTTGCCGCAACGCGAGGCAGTGACCCGGAAAGACCGTAATTAGGGTAAACAGTACTGTCACCGCGCGAGGCGCTACTCTATAATTCGCGGCTTCCCGGGCAATCGCCCGTAAGCAAGTTCATCCCCGATCGGTTGCTCGTGGCCTGTGCCACGGGTGCTAATGCCGAGTAAGGATGAGCTCGTTATATACGAACCTTCAGGCTAAACTTATGTCCTCCGTCGATCGGCTGCGCAATATCGCCATCATCGCCCATGTTGATCATGGCAAGACCACGCTCGTGGATCAGTTACTGACCCAGTCCGGCACGCTTGGTGATCGAGTCGAGTTGCAGGAACGCGCGATGGATTCCAATGACATTGAACGTGAGCGCGGCATTACCATTTTGTCCAAAAACACGTCGCTGAACTGGCGCGAATACCGTATCAATATTGTTGATACACCGGGACACGCCGACTTCGGCGGTGAAGTCGAACGCGTACTGTCGATGGTCGATTGTGTGCTGTTGCTGGTCGATGCTGTCGAAGGGCCTATGCCGCAAACGCGCTTTGTGACCCAGAAAGCATTTGACCAGGGACTTAAACCACTCGTGGTTATTAACAAGATTGATCGTGATGGGGCTCGACCCGACTGGGTGCTCGACCAGACTTTCGATCTGTTCGATCGACTCGGTGCTACGGACGAACAGCTGGATTTCCCGGTCGTTTATGCCTCGGCGCTGGACGGGTATGCGGGTCTTGAATCAGACGTGCGTTCCGGTGATATGGACCCGCTGTTTGAAGCCATCGTTAAACACGTTGAAGCACCGCAGGTAGACCTCGACGGTCCCCTGCAGTTGCAGGTATCCAGCCTGGATTACGACTCGTATACGGGTGTGTTGGGTATCGGCCGCGTTACGCGTGGTCGGATAAAGCCTAATGCGCCGGTAGTTATTGTTGACTCCGATGGGCGTGAACGTAATGGTCGCGTGCTGGAACTATTCGGCTTTAATGGCCTGGAGCGCGTAAAGCTCGAGTCAGCTGCAGCCGGCGACATCATCATGTTTAACGGTATCGATCCGCTGGATATTTCTGACACGCTGTGTGATCGGGAGCATGCGGAGGCAATGCCGCCTCTGACGGTGGATGAGCCGACGATCAGCATGACCTTCCAGGTTAATAAATCGCCGTTTGCCGGAAAGGAAGGCAAGTTTCTTACCAGCCGGCAGATTCGCGAGCGGTTGGCGCAGGAGATCAAACACAATGTTGCCCTGCGCGTTGAAGATACGGCCGATCCCGATAAATTCAGGGTGTCCGGGCGCGGCGAGTTACATCTGTCGGTCCTAATCGAGAATATGCGCCGGGAGGGTTATGAACTTGCAGTGTCGCGGCCCGAAGTGATTCGCAAGGAAGTTGATGGCGTCATGCTCGAGCCATGGGAACAGCTGACCGTCGATTTTGAAGAAGACTATCAGGGCGCAGTTATGGGGCGACTGGCCGACCGCAAGGCCGAACTGATCGATATGGTGCCGGATGGTCGCGGCAGGGTGCGTATCGATTATCGTATTCCGGCGCGTGGGCTTATCGGTTTCCGTACTGAGTATTTGACTTCGACCGCGGGCACAGGACTTATTTAC
>Ga0209475_10005463_pt1 | contig 10413 bp, 9 predicted proteins | sample tdDd471_FD_187128 | JGI IMG/M metagenome (GOLD analysis project Ga0209475, IMG submission 187128) | Marine sediment microbial communities from the Atlantic coast under amendment with organic carbon and nitrate - tdDd47.1 (SPAdes)... | ecosystem: Environmental > Aquatic > Marine > Coastal >...
GGTGCTGCGTTCAATGCCCATGACTTTTCGACCGTACATGTTTTTCTCTTTGATAACGTCAAATATGCCACAGGCTTTCTCGTCTGCATCCGAGAGTAGTTCGAATGGAAACTTGTGTTTGGCTTTGAATTTTTCATGCGAGGCAATACTGTCTCTTGAGATGCCAAGAATGACAGTGTTGGCCCGTTTGAATTTTGCGTTACTAGCCGCAAAGTCCTGACTTTCGGTGGTACAACCCGGGGTGTTGTCTTTGGGATAAAAGTACAGCACGACATTTTTACCGCGCAAGTCTTTAAGGCTAATCGTCTGGTCACCGGTAGCCGGTAATTTTAGCGCGGGTACAACACGCCCGAGAGTAGCAGTTGGCATTTTTCAGTCCTTTAAGAGTCGTTAGTTTTATGACCGCTTATCGTTGAGCAGGTTCTATAACAGCATCAAGATTTTGCGATTCGCAATATTCATGAAACTCTTCCCGGAGTGTCGCCAAATGGGTTGAGCGTGGAATGCTGATGGTCATTTGCACGGAAAACATGGCCGAACCGGTATGAGGTGCGTTGTATAAGCGCGTATTCAGGTCGGCAATGGTCAGGCTGCGGGACGAGAAGAAGTTGGACAGGCCTGCGACGATGCCTTCCTGATCGAGTGCTATGACATCAACGGTGTAGGGCGCAGCAGCTTCCTCACCGGGGTGTGCTTCAGTGGCCCGCACATTAATGGTCAGATCGCTGCTTTCTCCCAGGCTGGTCAGCGACTCTTCGACTTTTGAAATGGCGTGCCAGTTGCCTGCAACCAGCATGAGTACAGCAAATTCTGAACCCAGGGTGGTCATGCGGCTTTCCAGAATATTGCCGCCTGCGGTGCTGATGGTGTGGCTTAAATCACGTACCAAACCAGCGCGGTCTGTGCCGATAGCGGTAACTGCGAGTAATTTTTCCATGTTTCGGGATCTTGTTATTGCAGGTTTAGGATGACTCAGAAGTGTACCTGATGTGGGGCTGCAAAACCCCGGCCCATCCGGTGCGGGAGCAGGCGGTTCACAGACCGGATTACCGGTGGGGGAGATTAACTTGCGCCGAAACGGGCAGCTAAGTACTATCGCCGCTCTGATAAAGGGCTTCACGCATATGTTTCAAGGTAGTTTAGTTGCACTGGTGACACCGATGACCGCGGATCTGGCAGTTGATTATGCCGGTCTGGAGCGTCTTATTGAGCACCATATAGCATCCGGTACGGACGGTCTGGTGATCGCCGGTACTACCGGTGAGTCGGCCACGTTGTCGACTCCCGAACATATTGAAGTCATTCGTCGCGCCGTTGAAATCGTCAACGGGCGTTTGCCGGTGATTGCCGGAACCGGCTCAAACTCGACAGCCCAGACCATTGAGCTCTCCAAAGCTGTTGGTGAGTTTGCGATAGATGCTTATCTGGTTGTGACTCCGTACTACAACAAGCCGACTCAGGAAGGCTTGTACCGCCACTTTATGGCTATCGCTGATGCGGTTGATAAACCGGTGATGTTGTACAACGTGCCCGGCAGAACGGCTGTAGACCTGTTGCCTGAAACCGTTGCCCGGTTGGCAGTACACGACAATATTTTTGGTATTAAAGAAGCTACCGGTGATCTTGACCGCGTTACTGCTATTAAGTCTTCATGCGATGACGACTTTAAGCTGTACAGTGGCGATGATGCTACGGCCCGTGAATTTATGTTGCTGGGTGGTCACGGGGTCATTTCGGTGACATCAAATGTGGCGCCCGGGCGTATGCATCAGATGTGTGCAGCAGCGATTAGCGGCGACGCTGATAAGGCAGCTGAGCTGGACGCGCCATTGGCCGGTTTGCATGACAAATTGTTTGTTGAGGCAAATCCGATCCCAGTGAAATGGGCGGTTGCCCGGCAGGGTTTGGTGGATGGCTTTTTGCGGCTGCCGTTGACGGAATTGAGTGACGGTTGTCAGGCCGATGTTTTGGCTGCGATAGAGCAGGCGGGCGTTTGATGTCGATGGGCCGGATTTTGTTGCTTGCGGTATGTGTAGCGTTTCTGAGCGGCTGTGCTGCTAAGGGTCGTTGCCATAAAGTCCGTGAGTATCAAAAAGCAGAGCCGGGCAAAGAGATAACTGTGCCGGAAGGCTTGGCTCCTTTGGAGCAGACTGACAAGATCGTTGTTCCTGAAGGTGAGAGGAACCAGAGTTCAGTGCCGCGTAAGGAAAAATGCCCGGAGTTTCCACCGGAGTATTTCCGCCAGCAGTAGTAAACAATTCGTTTCGATTCCGGAGAGATGGCTGAGTGGTCGAAGGCGCACGATTGGAATTCGTGTGTACGTTTATAGCGTACCGAGGGTTCGAATCCCTCTCTCTCCGCCACTAAAACAAAAAGAGCCCCCTTTATGGGGGCTCTTTTTGTTTTATCGTCTAGAGAGGGATGCGAACCCTCGGGTTTAGTCTACTAGGGGTTCGACTCGATTCCGGTGAGGCGGGTAAGCACGAGGCGGGGAGACTGGGCAGGCGCGGAGCGCCAAGCAGCCATCCCGGCCAGCGAAGGTTCGGGCTGGAGCGGGTGGTTGCGAATGAACATTGTTGTATTAATTAGAGCCCCCTTTATGGGGGCTCTTTTTGTTTTATCGTCTAGAGAGGGATGCGAACCCTCGGGTTTAGTCTACTAGGGGTTCGACTCGATTCCGCTGAGGCGGGTAAGCACGAGGCGGGGAGACTGGGCAGGCGCGGAGCGCCAAGCAGCCATCCCTCTGGCGATATCGGATTCGAGCTGAAGCTGTCAATGGCCCCGGACTTTTGTTGTTTTGAAAATAGAGCACCCAATCGGGTGCCTTTTTATCTAGTAGTAGGAAAACGGGCGGCGAATCTTTCAATGTCAGGGTTTCGGGTTACACTGCGCCAATGATGGTCGAACAATTCCAAACGCTGGCCCGTTATCACGCCACCATGAATCAGCAGTTCTATGCGGCTTGCGGGTCGTTGAGCGAAGAAGATTTATTCGCTGAGCGCAAAGCCTTCTTCGGCTCTATATTCGGTACTTTGAATCATATGCTGCTAACAGACCGCATGTGGATGGGGGCATTCACCGGTAATTCCGTGACCTACGGCGGCTTGGATGAAATTTTGTATCCGGTATTCGCTGAGTTGCGCGTTGCCCGGGAAGAAACCGATGCGGCTATTGCAGAGTGGGTGGGCGTACTTACCGAGGCCGAATTATCGGAGCCGCCGGCTAACGGTATGCCATACCCGCTGTGGTTAACCGTTACTCACTTCTTTAATCATCAGACGCATCATCGCGGACAGCTTTCACAGATGCTCAGTGAATGCGGCGTTGATTACGGTTTAACCGATCTGCCCTGGGTTCCGGGCGCACATAAGTAAGCTGCAGTGCGGCTCTTTTATTTCTTGTAAAACTTAAGCACTTTTTCTTCACTGCTGTCCGGTGTTTTCTCGGGGTTTTTGCTGCAACTGTTGCAGTCACTGCTATTTTGCTTGTTCAAATAGCGCATGACGGCAAAAGTCACCACCATGGCAACCAGTGCGAGTGCAATTATTTCCTGATTACTCATGTGTTTTTAACTGAATACCTGATAGACGAAGAGGGCACCCAGATAGCCCAACCCGGTCATGTAGCACCAGGCAAATATAGGCCATCCCCAGCCACCGGTTTCACGACGCATGATCGCCACTGTGGCCATGCATTGCAGGCAGAACGCATAGAAGATCATCATGCCTATCGCCATCGGTAGTGTGAAAACGGTCGAACCATCCTGATGTTTTGCCGACTGTAAGCGGCTAATCAGGCTTTGGTCGGTCTCATCGACTTCGGCACCAACGGCATAAACTGTGCCGAGAACAGCGACGACAACTTCACGCGCGGGGAAGCTGGCGATAGCACCGGCGGATACTTTCCAGTCCCAGCCCAGAGGCCTGAATACAGGCTCAATAACTTTGCCCATACGTCCGAGCAGGCTTTGTTCGAGCAGTTCGGCTGACTCAAGGTTGTCCAGATCGGCCACCCGTGCCTCTAATGCGGACCCCGCAACCTGAGTTGCAGCAATAGAGCGGAGGTTGTCGTAATTGGCGGTAATTTCGGCGGGGCGCGGGAAGTAGGCCAGAGCCCAGATCACCACCGCAACGGTGAAAATGACCGTGCCGGCCCGGCGAATGAAAATACGCCCGCGGTCGACGAGTCGAATGAATACCGATTTCAGATTGGGCAGACGGTAAGGGGGTAATTCGATCATGAAGCCGGGAGTCGGGCCTTTCAGTTTGCTGCGCTTGAGGAGCAGTGCCGTGAGCACACCACCGACAATGCCCAGTAAATACAAGCCGAGTAAAACCAGTCCGTGCAGATTTATTAAGCCGCCGGCGTATTCCTGTTTGGGTACGAATGCAGCGATCAGCAGTGCGTAAACGGGCAAACGTGCCGAGCAGGTCATGAATGGTGCGGCAATAATTGTTGCAATCCTGTCACGCGGGTCGGGAATAACGCGGGTGCCCATAATGCCGGGTACTGCGCAGGCAAAGCTCGACAGCATGGGAATGAACGACTGCCCGGACAAACCAACAGAACGCATGAGCCGGTCCATCATGAACGCTGCGCGGGCCATGTAGCCGGAGTCTTCAAGGACAATGATGAATGCAAAAAGAATCAGAATCTGTGGCAGGAAAATCACTACGCTGCCGACGCCGGCGACTACCCCGTCTACCAGTAAGCTTTGAAGTGCCCCTTCGGGAACCATGCTGCCTACGAGTTCGCCGGTTAGTCCTGCACCTTCATCAATCAAATCCATCAGAGGACCGGCCCAGGAGAATACGGCCTGAAAGACGGTGGCCATAATGACAATAAACAGAACCATGCCCCAAAACGGGTGATTGGTGATGCGGTCAAACAATTCGGCGATAGTTTTTTTAGGTGCGCTGCGGGTCTCAACCTGTTTGACAATGCTGTCGATTTTTTCGTATCGCGCAAAGGCTTCCATTTTTGCCAGCGATCTTTCCGCTGTCCGCAACGCGTCTCTTAGTTCGAGCAGTTTGGTTTTGGTCGAGGCGCTTGAGTCATCGATCAGGCGTTGCTCTGCGTAGCCATTGGCATCGATGAGTGCGCGTTCGACTTCGTAATCGGTGACGGTATGGCCGGCGTCTTTTAGTTCTGCAGCGAACTGTTGAGCTGCAGCTTTGACTTCAGGAAGTGCGGCTCCGGCCTCGGTGGCCTCGCCTTTTATAGCATTAGCCAGATGGCTTTTAAGCTCGTCCATGCCGCTGCCACTTGTGGCGGTAAACGGAATGACGTCGACTCCAAGCTGTGCAGAGAGTGCGTCTGCGTTTATTGAGATTCCCTGACGTGCAGCGATGTCTGACATGTTGAGCGCTGCAACTACCGGGATGCCCAGCTCGAGAATCTGGTCGACCAAAAACAGATTGCGCCGTAGGTTGGCGGAATCGACAACGATCAGAACGGCGCTGGGCAGATTCAGTTCATCGATGAGTCCGAGGAGCACATCACTGGCAACCATTTCATCCGGGGATTGAGCCGATAAAGAGTAGCAACCCGGTAAATCAACGAGCTTGGCTTTTCCTGAAGGAAGCTTGATGTTGCCTGAATGGTACTCAACAGTAACGCCGGGGAAGTTGGCTGTTTTCTGGCGCATGCCGGTGAGCGCGTTGAATAAGGTGCTTTTGCCGGTGTTGGGGTTGCCAACAACAGCGATTACCGGAAGTTTTTCATCGGCACCGGTGTTGTGCTTATTGCCGGCGGTCTGCTTCAGGCTGCTTTGTTTACTGATGGACATGCTTTATGAGTCCGGCTGAATGCTGATTCGGCGAGCTTCGTCTTTACGCAGTGACAGCGCATACCCCATGACTTCGATTTCCAGCGGGTCGCCGCCGAGTGCCTTGCGGCTCATGCTGACGGGCGTGCCATCAAGCAGACCCATAGCCATCAGGCGCTGTGCGATAGGGCTGTCTTCGTTGATGTCAGTAATGACAGCACTTTGGCCGGGCTTTAATTCATCGAGTGTCATGCTGGAACTCCTTATGGGCGCATATTCTAAATAAGAAGCATTATCAATAACAAGCGAAACTTGCCGGTCGGGCACGGATGCCCGGGTTGCGCAGTGCGGCTTTGCCGGGATTTGAGGAGGCGGGCCTAGCGGCTGCCGTTAGTTTTAAGAGACATGAGCTCTTCTGAGTAGGCTTTAACAAACTCTTCATTGAAATGGGCTGGCAGCTTGGAGCCGCTGTCTTCGGTGAGTTTTTCGTAGGCTTTAGCGTACTGCTCGAGGAAGTTGCCGGTTTTGGTCGAGTCTTCTGAGAAGGCCCGTTCGATGGATTCCGGGTCAAATTGCTCAATGTATCCGCCGACAGCACCCGACATCGCTTTGACCATGGCGCGCTGGTGAAAGGCGAGATCACGGAAAACCTCTCTTACAGCATCTTCGGGGCCCATGTTTTTGCCCATGTTGGTGCTAAGCAAATATTGCAGCGATTCTTTCATGCCGCTCACCAGGCGTAACGGATTCTTCAGGTTGTCATGCCCGGTGGTGGAGGTGAGTTGGTATTGCTCGACAAAGTCGGAGCGGCTCATGTTCAGGCCGGTCAGTCCGGCCGTAAATTCCCGGATGAGTGCACCGGCCTGGTCCAGTAAATCTTCAGCAGCACGCGCTGACAGTTCTTCAGGATGATCAATGCCGGCTGCTTTCATCAGTATCGCGACTGCTTCAGACAGCACGACTTCACGGCCGGCTGATGCAATGCTGTGATTGTTGGTGTCGCTGATAGCAGAGACTTCGCCTGACGCGTCCGATAGTTTCAGATGGTCGGTTAGTGTCAGGTCTTCAAGATTGTCTTCGTCAAGCAATGGCATTTCCATTGACTTGTCTTCTTCGACCAATTGAGCCCGGACGATTGAGTCACGCATGGTGTCTTCTGTGACTGTCATTTCGTCATGCACGAATCCGACTTCAAATTCGTAATCACCCATACGCAGGGTGTCGCCGTCTTTTAGCTTGTAGGGGTTGCCTTGTCCGATCGGCACATCAGAGCCATTCAGAAAAACACCGTTGCGGCTGGTATCTATTAAATAGAAAGTGCTGCCCTGACAGTCGACCATCGCATGCCGGGCCGACAGATAGCGATGCGCATCCGGCAGCGCCCAGTCATTGTCCAGGCTGCGACCAATAGTGCCTCCGCAGCCCACGAATTCCTTTAGGTGATTCGGGCCGAGCGAATTGCGTTGGTCGCTAACAATTTGAAGACGTAGTGGCATAACTTCCTGTCATGGCTCCGTGGACCTCTACGCTATGTAAAGAACCCGCAGCCGGATTGAGCTTTAGTGTGCTAATTCTGAGCTAAGCAATCTCTATAAAATGCGCGACAGGTCACAATTCTGATTTGCAACCGGAGGCTGTAAGAGGCATCCCGCTGAACCCCTGAAGGGGGTATAATGCCGCCCTCAGTCGCTGCCCGGGTTGCTGCAGAAGCGGAGCGTTCCTCCGAAAATAGCTAAAACACTGGGTATTGGCGATTTGAGCCTCATTTTTGAATGGTTTTCTTGCGGTTGCAGCAATTTGCTGTGACTCACTCCGGATATTGTTGGTTTATGTCTCACACAATTTTTAAAATCATATTTATGAATCAGGGCAAGGTTTACGAGATCTATGCCCGTAGCGTTGATCAAGGCGTCATGTTTGGTTTCGTCGAGGTGGAAGAGTTGGTATTCGGTGAACGCAGCAGCGTGGTTGTTGATCCCTCTGAAGAGAAGATTAAAACTGAATTTGAATCAGTAAAGCGCACCTACATTCCGATGCACGCTGTCATTCGCATCGATGAAGTAGAGAAGGAAGGCGTGAGCAAGATCAGTTCTTTTGAAGGCACGAATGTCACTCAGTTTCCGATGCCTATGTTTGGCCCGGATAGTGGCGACTCAGGTCCGTAAGGCTATTTGCCTTTGTAGTTCCGATTTATTTTTACTCAACTTAAAAGTGTAATTTGATGTCCGTGATGCGACTTCCGGGGCCACCAGCTCTGTCATCATTCCGCCAGGAAAAACTCACCGCAACGTTGCGTGAAATAGATTCCGGTGTGACTTCTGTAACAGCCCGGTTTATTCATTACGCTGAATTGTCGCAGGAGCTGAATGCCGAAGAGGCTGAGCATCTTGCGGAGTTGTTGAGTTACGGGCCGCATTATCCGGAGGGCAGTGAAGCTGCAGAGCCGGTAACCGTAGTGCCCCGTCTGGGCACCATTTCACCGTGGTCCAGCAAGGCTACCGATATTGCGCACAGTTGTGGTCTCGACGCGGTCGTTCGCATTGAGCGTGGTGTTGCCTACAGCATTGCCGGTGCGGCTAATCCCGACGCATTGTTGCCGGTCTTGCATGATCGTATGACTGATGCGGCGTTTATCGGTGATTTTGATTCTGCGGTGATGTTTGCCGGTCACGAGCCTGCACCTGTAGACCGCGTGCCTTTGCGGGCCGAGGGCCGTGAGGCGTTGGCTCGTGCCAATGTCGAATGGGGCCTCGCCTTGTCAGATGACGAAATTGATTATCTGGTTGAGCGTTATACCGAATCAGGTCGTGACCCCAGTGATGCCGAATTGATGATGTTTGCTCAGGCGAACTCCGAGCATTGCAGGCACAAAATCTTTAATGCCGATTGGATTATCGACGGAAAAGAACAGGATAAAACACTGTTCGGCATGATTCGCTCGACCCATGCGGCAAACCCTGACGGCGTGTTGTCGGCTTACAGTGATAATGCCGCCGTGTTTGCAGGTGGCCGAGGCGGTCGCTTGGTCGCTGCCGGTAAGGAACGTTTGTACAGTTATTATCAGGAAGACATCCATGTCCTGATTAAAGTTGAAACACACAATCACCCGACAGCCATTTCACCTTTCCCGGGTGCCGCTACCGGCTCCGGTGGTGAGATTCGTGATGAGGGTGCGGTTGGTAAAGGTTCAACACCGAAAGCCGGCATGACCGGTTTCTCTGTTTCACATTTACGTATTCCCGGTCATGAACAACCCTGGGAGCAGGGCATCGGCCATCCGGACCGTCTTGCCAGCCCGCAGGAAATCATGCTGCAGGGGCCTATCGGCGGCGCTGCTTTTAATAACGAGTTTGGTCGTCCTAATATTCTCGGGTATTTCCGTACCTATGAGCAGGTGGAGAATGAAACCACTGCCTCGGGATATCACAAGCCCATCATGATTGCCGGTGGTCTGGGCAATGTCCGTGCGGGTGACGTAGATAAGCCCGACGTGCCTTTGGGTTCCAAACTGGTTGTGCTCGGCGGTCCTGCAATGTTGATTGGTTTGGGCGGTGGTGCAGCATCATCTATGGGCAGCGGTACATCGAGTGAGGACCTTGATTACGCGTCGGTGCAGCGGGGTAACCCGGAAATGCAGCGCCGTGCACAGCAGGTTATTGATGCCTGTTGGCAGCGTCCTTACGCCGGCGAGCAGAGCCCTATCGTCATTATTCATGATGTCGGTGCAGGCGGCTTGTCGAATGCGGTGCCTGAAGTTGTCGATCACAGTAAGTCGGGTGCCACGATTAACTTGCGTGATATCCCGAGTGCCGAAGCAGGCTTGTCGCCCTTGGAAATTTGGTGCAATGAGGCTCAGGAACGCTATGTGTTGGCGGTAGATCCGCAGCATCTGAGTTTCCTTGAGGAAGTGTGTGAGCGCGAGCGGTGCCCTTATGCGGTTATCGGTGAAACTGATGACAGCGGTCAGCTGATTGTCTTTGATGAGTTGAATGACAACCGGCCGGTCAATATGCCCATGGATACACTGCTCGGCAAGCCGCCGAAGACGGTGATGCAGGTTGAAAGCAGTGAGCGCGATATTCCGGCTGCTGAGCTCGGTGGTATTGAGCTTGCCGAAGCCTGTAAGCGTGTTCTGCGTTTCCCTACGGTGTCGGATAAATCTTTTTTGATTCACATTGGTGACCGTACCGTCGGCGGCTTGGTCGCGCAGGATCAGTTGGTAGGTCCCTGGCAGGTGCCTGTGAGTAATGTGGGCGTGACCGCCCGCAGTTTCGATTCGGAAGCCGGTGAGGCTATGTCGATGGGTGAGCGCACCCCGGTCGCCAAGTTGAGTCCGGCTGCTTCAGGTCGACTGGCTGTTGGTGAAGCGTTAACGAATATTGCTGCTGCAGCTGTCGACAAGATTACCGATGTCCGGCTTTCGGCAAACTGGATGGCGGCCTGCGGTTACGGTGCCGAGAACCAGGCTCTGTTTGATACGGTCACGGCAATTGCCGATGGCTTCTGTCAGGAGTTGGGATTGGCGATTCCGGTGGGTAAAGATTCTCTGTCGATGCGTACAAGTTGGGACGAGCAGGGTGAGCAACATACCGTTTACGCTCCGCTGTCTTTAATTGTAAGTGCATTTGCACCAGCTGAAGATATCC
>Ga0209475_10005465_pt1 | contig 10412 bp, 7 predicted proteins | sample tdDd471_FD_187128 | JGI IMG/M metagenome (GOLD analysis project Ga0209475, IMG submission 187128) | Marine sediment microbial communities from the Atlantic coast under amendment with organic carbon and nitrate - tdDd47.1 (SPAdes)... | ecosystem: Environmental > Aquatic > Marine > Coastal >...
CAAATTGTCGTGTGCCAAGACCATGAGTTCATCGCAGCTGAAAATACCGCTAAGGGTTGGAAGAATCGCTTAAAGCAAGCACTCAGTGAACACAAGTTTACCTTACTTTATCAACCTATCTATTCATCATCCGATATTTATAAACATCTTGAGCAACAAACTGACAATCACGTTTGGCAAGGTATCGACGAAATTTCTCCGACAGAATACGAAGTTTTAATTCGATTAGAAGATCATGATGGAGAGCTTTTATCTGCAAATGCTTTTTTGAGCGACGCAGAGCGTTTTGATTTAATAGCCGACATCGATCTTTGGGTGTTAAAGCAAGCGCTATCAAACTTAACCAAAGCTCAGCTCGCCAAGCCAGTGAATATTAATTTCTCGGCGCATAGCTTAATCGATGACACGAATGTAAAACAAATAGAGTCGTTGCTGACGGAATACGCAGACGTTGCACAACTTATTCGAATCGAATTAAAAGAGCATCATATTTTGCATTATCGTGAGGCGTTAGCGCCAGTGATGGAACGATTGGTTGATTTGGGCTGTCAATTTCAAATAGATGATTTTGGAAGAAACTTTAGCCTATTTTCACGACTTCGCGAATTGCCAATCATGGGAATCAAAATCGACGGTTTATTCACGGCCAACATCGCTTGGGATCCGGTCGATAAAAAATTACTGCACTCAATGATTGAAGTCGCGCGAACCAGTCAGATAAAAACCACAGTCAAATCGATTGAATCGCTCGATTCGCTAAAACATATTGAACATGGTGGTGTCGATTTAATTCAAGGGTATTTGCTCGGAAAACCCATTGAAATAGAAAGTTAATCGAATAACGCGGCTCTCATCAATACGGGCACATATCAATAAAAAAAGCCGCGCTAAGCGCGGCTTTATCTTAATGCTCTAGAATGTATCGGTTACTAAGCAGCGGCTTTCGATGAGCTCTTTTTCGTTTGCTTACCAGTGCGAATGTATTCTTTCGAATAATCATCGACTTGAATCGCATCTGAGCGAGCCGCTTCAAACACCATGTATTGGTCAGCTTCTTCTTGCGTTAACAAGCCAGCTGCGACAGCAGTCGCTACCGTTTCTTCAACATTTCGTCCAGAAGTTAACTGACCTTCTTTCATTGCTTTACGAAGTGTTTTCTCAATCGGTGCAACCGCCAACATTTTAATAAAGGCGTCTTCGACTCGACCCGCTGCATCTTCCGCCGATCCAAGGTAAGCATCAACGGTAATTCGATCACGAAGACCATTGTCACTCAGCATTGGCTTAACGATTTGACGATCGAGTTTGTCACTCGGCATTTTAAACTGTTTGCCGTAAGGGAAAACAATCCATTTCAGAGCCGTACCAAGACCTTTCACTGGGATGTTCTCAAAGAAGCCCATGAATGCTTTCTGAATTTCGAACAAACTTTTCTGAATACACCACTCTACGTAAGGAAGGTCTTCTTGAGGTCGACCATTATCTTCATAGTATTTGAGAACCGTTGACGCTAGATACAGTTGCGATAACACGTCACCTAAACGCGCAGATAAACGCTCTAATCGCTTGAGATCGCCGCCAAAAATCATCATCGACAAATCTGAGACCATGGCCAACGCAGAACTCATTCGCGTTAACTGCTGATAGTAGCGTCCTGTTTTATCAGACACCGGTTTAGGCGCGATTCGGCTACCCGTCAAACCTAACGTTAAGGTTCGAATGAAGTTACTCACACCATAACCTACATGTCGGAAAAATAAACTGTCGAACTCTTCTAAACCAGCGCGTTCGTCGCTGTTTGCCGCCGCTTGCATTTCACGGAAAACAAAAGGATGACAACGGACTGCACCTTGACCAAAGATCATTAGGTTACGCGTTAAAATATTTGCGCCTTCAACGGTAATCGAAATTGGCATCGACATGTAACCGCCGGCCAAGTAATTGCGTTCACCCATAATGACCCCACGGCCACCGTGAACATCCATCGCGTCAGTCACCACTGAACGAGCCAACTCAGTCATATGGTATTTAGCGATGGCCGATGCTACTGACGGTTTAACGCCCAAATCGACCGCGCCAGCAGTCATATTTCGCATGGCTTCTAATTGATAAGTATTACCCGCAATTCTTGCCATGGCTTCTTCAACGCCCTCAAAGTGAGCAATTGACGTTTTAAATTGTTTACGCAACATAGCGTAAGCGCCGGTCATTCGATAGCTTAATTTACCAGTTGCTGTCGCTGACGCCGGTAGCGAAATACCACGACCAGCCGACAAACACTCAACCAGCATCCGCCAACCTTTACCTGCGTAATCTTTCCCGCCAATAATCCAATCGAGTGGAATGAAGACATCTTTACCGCTGGTGACACCATTCATAAAAGCTTGGCCCATTGGGTAATGACGATTACCAGCAACAACACCTTCGTGATCGGTTGGGATCAACGCACACGTTATGCCTAAGTCTTCTTGCTCACCAAGTAAGCCTTCGGGATCGTAAAGTTTGAAAGCCAACCCAAGCACCGTTGCGATCGGTGCAAGCGTAATGTAGCGCTTGTTCCAATTCAAACGAATGCCGACCACTTCTTCGCCTTTGTATTGACCTTTGCAAATCACACCACTGTCTGGAATCGCACCGGCATCTGAACCTGCTTCAGGTCCCGTTAATGCAAAACATGGAACCTCTTCGCCTTTGGCTAAACGTGGTAAATAATGATTTTTTTGCTCGTCCGTTCCATAGTGCAACAATAACTCAGCAGGGCCTAGGGAGTTCGGAACCATTACCGAAACACCCAGCGCGCCGCAGCGAGTTGCTAACTTTTGCACTACCGTCGAATGGGCAATCGCAGAGAAACCTTTACCACCGTACTCCTTAGGAATAATCATTCCTAAAAAGCCTTCTTTTTTCATGTAATCCCAAGCCGCTTTAGGCAGGTCTTTGTCCTCGTGAGTGACTTTCCAGTCATCCACTAATGAACACAACTTCTCAGTTTGCACGTCCACAAACTCTCGCTCTTCTTTTGACAACTCAGGCTTTGGATAGCTCAACATTTTTTTCCAATCTGGATTGCCTTTGAATAACTCACCGTCCCACCAAACGTCACCAGCTTCTAAGGCATCTTTCTCGGTTTGATTCATCGGTGGCAGTACAGACTTGAACATTTTGAAAATCGGCAAAGTTACTTTGTCTTTACGCAAGTCATGTAAGAAGTACAACGCGGCAAACACACCTAAGAAAATCCAAGGTAAAATGGCCACGCTCCAAATTAAACCACAAACTACTAATACTCCGGCGGCGAGTGCTAGACCGGTGCCTGTTCGTAAACGTTTATAGGCACTGACCCAGAGAACAACAACTAACGCCAGTATTTGTCCTAAGGTAATCATGACTTAACTCCAATTAGCTAACATTTTTAAGTGAATGAATGGGTTCAGCGCGAAATCCTGCCGCTAAAAACGGTAATAAGCGCTCAAGTGTTTGTTCTAAACTGACTGACTCACGAAAGTCCGATGCCGCAATGTCACGCAACGCGTCACTTCCGGCCAATGTAAAGATTACGGTTCCCAGCATAAAGTGTAGACGCCAAAACATTTCATTGTTAGTCAAATCCGGTGCTGCTCTATGCAATAACGACGTAAAACGCACCAAATAGGCTGCATAGTGTTCCTGCATAAATCGACGCATATGACCTTGGCTCTCTGCATAGGCTCTTCCCAATAACTTCATGAAGTTTGATGAGCCGTGTTGTCGACGATCGTCTACGGTCATCAGCGGCTTCACGAGTGTATGCAATACTTGCTCAACGCTGGGAGCCGCTGTAGAGCGCTCCAACGGTTGCATTTCCGCATCTAAACCTTTCACGAACCCTTGCAAAAATCGGTCAAAAACCGCCTGGATTAACGACTTTTTTGAACCGAAATGATAGTTCACCGAAGCGAGATTCACATCGGCTCGGTGAGTGATCGTACGTAAACTGGTCTCTGCAAAGCCTCGGTCGGCAAACAGAGCCTCAGCCGCGTCTAAAATTCGATTTTTGGTCGATTGCTTACTGGTCATTAAACAGGGAGTTCCAATAAAATTTCTATTAAAAACAAAAACTTGAGGCCAACAACTTATTTTTAGCCTTGCGCTGCCCAGAAAAAATCTAAACAAGTGTTTGAAACATACGTTCATTTTAGGTATCTGTCAAGCCATACGGCACCGGCAAATAGCGGGCGATTCAGCTATGCATGCGATTAATTAGACAGAACTTCTGCATTTGAAATCTTTGTCAAATTGAGTTTGCACAGCAAACCACCATTGATGATCTATACTTGAGAAAGACTGCATTTCGACAGGGAATTGAACTCGTGGAACAATCAGGAAATCCGCTATTGGATCTATTGAAGCTTAGCACGGCACAATTGCAGCTTGGTTTAAAGGAGTCTGAAGAACCCGTAGAGCGCCTTACTCATAGCTTTACCCAACTTGCCGAACTGATCCAAACGCTGACTCATGAACCGACCGACTCAGCAACCAAAGACCAGCTAATTCAACAGTTGCAATCTCAAATTCAACAAAGCATTACCGCTTTTCAGTTTTACGACCGATTAGTACAACAGTTGCAACATGTAACCCATCATCTTCAAGAAACGACTGACTTATTAGCCGATAGCCATGAGTCAATGGAATTAAGGCTGAAACAAAAATTACAAGCCATCGGAAATGAATATTCCATGGAAAGTGAGCGTGAGATTTACCGTTTGATTCTAGCGGGTCGATCAGTCGCGACCGCCTTAAGCGAATACCAAGATAAAAAAACATCCAATCACAACGAAATTGAACTCTTTTAAACCCGTTATAGCTCAACCAATTTAACCATTTAAACCAACTTAACCAAACGCATGTTCCTGATTGGAACTCGCAGCGCTTCCTTCAAACAGGCCTGTCAAAAAAAATCCTTCATACAATTTCCCTTCAACAATTAATCTTCCACAGAACTGCCCTTCTTCAAAACCGTCCTTCAAGAATTTCGACCTAAAGACGTTCAACCTCGTCTATCTATCGATACCTCCTTATCAACCTGCATCGATTTATTATAATCATCGATCTTTTTATTCTTGAGCATCTAATTTTTTGATTGAGCCTTGATCCACTCGACTAGCTCTTCAAGCTCGAATGGCCAATTTAACTCTCTTTGACCGTATTGCAGTACAGGAATTGAATGCCCGTATTTTTCAGTTAACAGCTCATCGCAGACAATATCTATTATTTCAAGTTCGACACTATCGTCAAACAAGCTCTGTTGCTTGGCGTAATAAAACATTCCTATCGCCTGCTCACATAAATGGCAGCCATCGGTCGAAAACAATTTAACTTTCATAGAGACAGACTCTCAAATTTATCGATGTTATTTTTTTGAAATAAGCCAACATTTACCCATACTTTGAAGTACCAAGCAAATTAAGGCGATTTTTATTCAGACTTTTCGCTATTTTGACGAAAAAGCATTCACTTTTTCTGCGGGTATCCGTATAATCGCCGCGCATTTTTTAATCACAGAGGTATACTCAAATGGCAAAAGCCAAGAAAGCTACTAAAGCAACAACTAAGAAAGTTACCAAAACAGCAGCAACTAAAGCTAAAAAGGTTACTACCAAAAAAGCGACTGCTAAAAAAGTTTCACGTAAGCCAGCTGCAAAAAAAGCAACAGTATCGGCATTACAAGTTGCCCAAGTTGCTTTTGACAAAGCTCTAGCAGACTTAAACAAAGCAGCAACTCAAGAGTCAGCGGTTGCGGATAAAGCGCTTGCTAAAGCAGCGAAATCAGCTAAAACTGACGCAACCAAATTAGCAGCAGCTAAAACCAAGTTGAAAGCGGCACAAGCTAAAGCTAAAGCGAAAAAATCAGCTGCGGCAACTAAAGCAGTAGCAACCAACAAAGCGAAAGTAGCTGAGTTGACTGCAACTGCAAAAGCTAGCAAAGCAGCCTTAGCTGAAGCGAAAGCAGCCGTTAAAGCAGCTAAAGAGCAAGTTAAAGCCGTTACTGCGAAAGTAAAAGGCATTGCAAAGCTAGATCAAGAGTTAGTTAAAGCTGCCGCTAAAAAGGCGACCAAAAAGTCAGCGAAAAAGCCTGCTAAGAAGAAAGCCACCAAAAAAGCGGCTAAGAAAGTAGAAAAAGTGGAAGTCGTTTCAGAAGCACCTACGACTGAAAACACAGCTGCCTAAGCTGTCTTGTTACTGAACTACCTTCTGACTCAGTTACCTTACGAGCTAATTTTAACATTAACTCAAAAGTGACTGAGCACATAACAAAAAAGGCCGCATATGCGGCCTTTTTTGTTATGTGCTCTCAACCCTTAGTTTTTCGGCTCGATTAGCCAGCTACGATGTAAAGGCTTACGTACAAAGTCTCTGCTGGTTGTTTCTCGCGTTGTTTCTCGCATAGAGAAGCTTTCATCTGGCTTAAACATCATCTTAAATTTCTTAAAGTTATTGGAGAATAAAAGCTTTCCACTCGGTGAGAGAAGACGACAAGCTTTTTCAAGAAGTACCCTATGTTGCTCTTGAATATCGAAGTGTCCGTCTAACCGCTTTGAGTTAGAAAAGGTGGGTGGATCAATAAAAATCAAATCAAACGTCATTCCTGCCGTTATCGCTTTATCCAACCATGCCATACAATCATCACGCTCAAATACATGCTTTCGAGTATCCAGTTTATTCAACTCAAAGTTTCGCTCAGCCCATTTCAGGTAAGTATTCGACAAGTCAACATTGGTGGTTGTCGCACCGGCTAGGGCTGCTTGAACACTGGCAGTACCGGTATAGCAAAATAAATTTAACAACTGAGTATCAGGACGAGACCAGGCAGCTAGCATCTGACGGGCTTTGCGATGATCTAAAAATAATCCGGTGTCTAAATAGTCTGACAAATTCACTTCAAACTTTGCCTGATTTTCAGAAACAATATGCACCGCTTGCCGGGTTGATTGACGAGTATATTGTTGTTCTCCCTTCTGACGAGTTCTGGTTTTCACAAAAATTCGCTCGGCAGGAACGTCTAATAACCCAGAAACCACGGTTTCAATGTCTCGTAAACGACGTCGCGCTTTCGATGCATCAACCGTTTTTGGTGGCGCATACTCTTGGATATGCACGGAATTATCGTAGATGTCTATGGCGGCTGCGTATTCGGGTATTTCGGCATCGTATAAACGATAACAACTCACTTGCTGTTGTTTTAGAAAGCTCTTTAATGAAGCTAGGTTTTTCTTGATACGGTTGTTCAATGCTTGCGCGTGGGTCGACAAGGTTTCTTGGTAGTTTTCTGCCGTTACCTTCCCTCTTGGTTCAACAAAATTTTCTGGCTGCAATTCGAGCTTTAGAAGCTCACATTGAATCGGTCCATTCATCAGTCGATAAATTTTAGTCGCGCGAATACCCAGCGCGTGACCATGTTCTTTGTCGGTAGACAAAACTAACGCACTGTCACCAACAAACTTAGCTTTTAACCATTGCCCTAACGCTTGATAAATACGACTGACTCGTGCTCGTTGTTCCAATCGTTCGCCATAAGGAGGGTTCGTTACAATAACGCCGCTAAACTCCCTCTCAGGGCGTTCACTTCGTTCAAAAGAACCACAGCTCCAAGAAATATATTCTGAAACGCCAGCGATGCTCGCGTTGTTTCGCGCGATCTCTAAAACCTGTTGGTCTAAGTCATTTCCATACAGCTCTACTTGGGTTGAGTCTTTGGCTTGTTGATAGCGTTGTTGCGCTAAGGAATGTTCACTTTCCCATAAATCGGCTTGATGCCGCTTCCAACCGGTGAATCCCCAATAGGTTCGTTGCAGTCCTGGCGCTTTATCTAAAGCCATCATCGCTGCTTCAATGACCAGTGTTCCTGATCCGCACATAGGATCGAAAAACCAAGCGGATTGTTGCAATTTATTTGGCCAGTCGGCGCGATATAGCAAAGCTGCCGCTAAGTTTTCTTTCAACGGCGCTTCGCCAGCTTTTTCTCTGTAGCCACGCTGATGCAAACCCTTGCCCGACAAGTCAATGCATAAACTGGCTCGGTTCTTGTTGACTCGACAATGAATGCGCACATCTGGAGTATCGGTTTCAACCGATGGACGATCGGAATAGGCTTCTCGAAAATAATCGACAATCGCATCTTTAATTTTTAATGCGCCAAATTGTTGATGCTTAATAAATGACCGGCGACTGACAAAGTCCACCGCAAAGGTTTGATCGACTGAAAAGTGGATATCCCAAGGAACATTGACGCATTGCTCGTAAAGCTGATCTTCATTAGCGCAATCGAACTCAGCGATCGGAAAAAGCACTCGATTGGCTAGACGAGACCACAGGCAAATTCGATAAATTTCAGGCCAGTCAGCTTCAACGATAACCTGAGTTAAGCCTTCATTGGCAGAGTCTGCGCCTAAGCTTTTCAGCTCATCGACTAATAAGTATTCAAATCCTGGCGGGCAGGTAACAATAATTTGCGGCATTTTAAAAGAAAGGTTGCAATAAAAAATTCATATGCGTATTATACGCGCCTCGTCACCGAAGTACGACGATTAATTACATTGATGCGGGGTGGAGCAGTCTGGTAGCTCGTCGGGCTCATAACCCGAAGGTCGTTGGTTCAAATCCAGCCCCCGCTACCAATTTCTATGACGGCCTTCTCTATCTTCTCCACGAATTTCCCAGTACCCTTCTGGCTTCTGCCGCTAATCTTCGATAAGAGTTTTAATTTTTTTGTGTTGTAAAACAGCATTCGATAAATAGGATCTATCCATGGTTTATTCGACTGATGCTCATCAATAACGCCTTTTTATCGCGCCCGAGGTTTTGAATTGGAGCCCTAGTATGAAAGCAACAGCAAATCTATCCGGGTAACAACCCTTTTAAATGTGCCACAACGGAACGACCAAGAGCACTAAGTGCATATCCGCCCTCTAGCATAGAGAGAACTCGACCCGAACAATGCTTCTCTGCAAAATCGCGAATTTTTTGACTGACCCAAAAGTAGTCATCTTCAACCAAACACCACTGCGCCATTTCATCTTCAAGGTGGCCATCGAACCCAGCAGAGACTAAGACTAACTCCGGCTGAAAAGCTTCAAGAATTGGAAACCAATGCTCCCAAATCTTTTCTCGAAACTCCATACCTTTTGCACCTGCTGAGAGTGGCACATTGATGACATTGCTCGATGTATTGTCGAGTGAAGTATAGGGATAAAACGGGTGTTGAAAAATAGAGCAAAACAATACTCGATGATCGCCGCTCACAATATTCTCCGTACCGTTTCCATGATGTACATCAAAATCTAAAATGGCCACTCGACTTAACGAATACTTCTCTAAAGCATACTTTGCCGCCAACGCAATATTATTAAAAAAGCAGAAACCCATCGCTCGATCAGCTTCTGCATGATGACCTGGCGGACGAACAGCACAGAAAACTTTTCGCTCTTTATCCGTCATCAATAAATCAATGCCCTGTATGCCAGCACCGGCTGCTATCAATGCCGCCTCTAAAGAGTGTTTATTCATGGAAGTGTCAGGATCGACTTGCGCGTAACCTTGTTTTGGAGACAGGCTAAAAAGACTGTCGATATAGTTACTTTTATGAGCGAGAGACAAAAGTTGTTTATCGATGGGTTCGGCTTCTAAAAATGTTAAGCTGTATTCTAAACCACTTGCGATCAACTGATCGGAGATTGCATCAAGACGAGCGGGACGCTCTGGATGATGTTCTCCCATTTCATGGAGCCGGCACTTATCGGAATTTATAATAATCACAAGTCACTCCCTATAATTCGAGAACTAAATAGATTTCATCGACATCTCCATCTAAACGCCGTTGAAACCCATAATGCTCAAAGACTTTTAACATAGGACGATTATCTGGACGCACATAGGCTTGCATTTTGCTCAGTCGACGCGATTTTGCAATATTGATCATTTCATTGAGCAACGCTTTGGCCATTCCTTTTCCGCGTTGACTTTCTTTTACAACGAAAGCTACCTCACAACTGTTGTCTTGTCGATTATAATAATACCGACCAACACCTTCAATTTGCTCGCCATCGTCGATTCGCTTTATCAAACACAAAGCCAAATCTTTCTGTTGATCAACACTCACTAAATTACATGACTTTTCACGCGATAACTCAGTGACGGTATGGTTATAACGCATTAATAATGTTTCTTTATTATGAGAATAAAAAAATTCTTGCAGCTTACGTTCATCCGCTGGATACAACGGGCGTAAATACATCTCCTCTCCATCAAATGTCATTGGCTTAATATCAAGAGCGCCAAGCTCCGGGACATTAGTGGGGGTTTGTTCTTGATACTCGGGTACCCAATAATGCTTTCGCACAGACTCTAACAATTGCTGACGAAATTTCGGATGAGCA
>Ga0209475_10005468_pt1 | contig 10405 bp, 4 predicted proteins | sample tdDd471_FD_187128 | JGI IMG/M metagenome (GOLD analysis project Ga0209475, IMG submission 187128) | Marine sediment microbial communities from the Atlantic coast under amendment with organic carbon and nitrate - tdDd47.1 (SPAdes)... | ecosystem: Environmental > Aquatic > Marine > Coastal >...
CAGAAACCATACGCCTCAAGAAACTTCTCTCTCAGGAGCTGCCGGTGTCCCAGGCAGGTCCCCAGATGCGGCATGCCGTCCGGCGAGCCTTGATTTCGGGGGATCCCCAAAGGATGAAACTGGTTGGCAAGGTTGTCGTTGGCGAACTTTTGCGGCGGGGCGATCTGGTGCGGGTGGCCATCGAAAGCCAGGAGGCCATCGGCGGGCCCTTTTGCCTGCTGAAAGGATCCACCCAACTGGTGGATCTGGGCCCGCTGGATGGGGCCACCTATGATCTGGACGCGCCTTTGTGGCGACCGGCCGTAGATTCGGCGCCGGAGACTCCAGTTTCCGCCCCCCCTGCAGGACCCGGGGATTTCCAGGATTTCACCGGTGTTCTGGGTGTCATGGAGCAGGCTCAGGACCTGGATCTGGGCGCGCCCCAGGCCGGGGAGGCCGGATCCATCCTGGCCGGCATTCTGCGCCTTCTGAGCCGGTTTACCCCGCAGTTCCGTCTCTTCGCCATTCTGGACGGCGATGATCCCATCCCCGAGCAACAGCAATTGGTTTTCAATGCGTCCAGTCCCGAGGTTTTGACCCGCTGGCAAGGCGCCCGCACGCCGGGCCATGCGGTTTTCATTCCGTCGGTGGCCGAATTGCCGGGGTGCATCCTCTGTCAGGACGGATTGCCCAGCGGAGCGGCCAACGTGGAGGGGGCCTTCAAATTTCAGATGGCCGTGGCCGTCCCCATCTGGAGCCATGGACCCGGCGAGGTGGGCGACCCCCTTGAGGCGGGCCTGCTCTACCTGGTGGCTGACCAGAGCTGGCCCCGGGAGCAGATCCTCAAACTGGGCCGACGGCTGTCCAAATTTGTCACCCGCCGTTGGCGTCATCAGCATGGTGTGATCCAGGCCATCAACACCGATGCCCTGACCGGGTTGTACAACCGGGCCTTTTTCGACAACCAGTTTACCATCGAACTGGAACGCGCCCGGCGTACCAACCATCCGCTGACCCTGGTCATTGCGGATCTGGATCATTTCAAGACGGTCAACGACGAACTGGGACACCATGCCGGCGACCTGGCCCTGCAGATGGTGGCACGGCGTCTGCAGGAAGAGTTGCGGCGCATTGACCTGATCTGCCGCATCGGGGGGGAGGAGTTTGCCCTGGTTCTGCCCGACACCTCCCTGGAGGCCGGCAAGGAAGTCATGACCCGCCTGTTGAACGCACCCTTCCGTACGGAATTCCTCCATGAGGAGGAGCGGCTGGATCTGAAGGTCACTTTCTCCTTCGGCGCGGTCACGTTCCCGGAAGCCGGCACCGACGCCTTTGAGCTCTACCGCAAGGCCGACGCCATGCTCTACCTCTCCAAGGATCTGGGCCGAAACCAATGCCATTTCTGGAGCAGCGAAGGCGACCATCAGCAACTCCTGCCCGGCTCCTAGACGCCTCAGCAAATGTCTTCCACCTGATTCTCCGCGCGGGCATTTTGCGCTGGGCCCTGACCTGGTCCGTTCTTCACCTGGCGGGCCTGACTCTGGGCGGGTGGACCGAGGCGCGCGTTCCTGGACGGCAGCTTCCCGTCCCCGGCTGGGAAGTCCTGACCCGAATCTCAGCCTTGAGCCCCCTCCTGCTGACGGTGGCCCCGCCACCGCTTGTGCCGCTGGTGTGGGGCGGCGTCTTTTTTTCCGGGGTGCTTTGCGGGCGGCAGGAAGCGGGGCAGCGACGGGCGCGCCCCGCGGTGACCTGTGCCACGATCTACCACCCGTCCCACCGGGTGGGGCACCGGGGAGGCGCGGTGCTCCGGGTGACCGGTTGGCCGACGCCCGGTGCCCGCGACACCTGGCGTTTCCCGGCCCGGGTCCTGCGGTACGTCGCGGACGATGACGCGGAATTCCCGGAGATCCCCGTCCGTGGGGACGGGGCCCTTGTTTCCGTTCCCGGTCCATCGCCCTGTCCCGGGGATATCCTTTCGGGTCGCGTGGAGATTCGGGTTCCCTCAACCGCCGATCTGCCGGGGTCCTTTGATTACCGGCAATACCTCCGGGGGCGGGATCTGACTTGGACCGCGGTCCTGGAGGCCCCCCAGCCCCACGAGGCCGAGGCCTGGACCCGGGTCCTGAAAGATCTGGTGGCCCCGGTGCGCCGTCATATCCTGGGAGCCCTGGGCCGGCTTCTGCCCCCGGGGGAACGGGACCTGGCCCAAGCGGTTCTGCTGGGGGCCAGATCCTCGTCCAGCCGACAGGCCAGCCAGCCCTATGCCGACCTGGGTCTGGCCCATCTGTTCGCCGTCAGCGGTTTGCACGTGGGTATTCTGGTGGGGATCCTTCTCTTGCCGGCCAAGGTCCTGGATCTGCCGCCGGCCGTCCCACTGGGCCTCCTGATATTTCTGCTCCCGCTGTACATGATTCTCACCGGCTTGCCGGGGTCCGTGGTGCGCGCCGCCCTGCTGGCGCTGGTGGCCACAGGGGCGGCCCCCGCGGGTCGGCGGTCGGATGCCCTGCATCTGCTGGGCCTGCTGTTCTGGGGGACGACGGTCTGGTACCCCGGACAGGTGCTGGACACAGGGGTTCGGCTCAGCTACCTGGCGGCGGGCGGGATCCTGTTCGTGGTGACCCGGGGAACGCAGATCCCCCTGCCGCGGGCCCGGGCGGTGAAGGCCACGGTCGCGGCCCTGGCTGTCAGTCTGACGGCCATCTGGTTCACGTTGCCCCAGGCGGCCCTCTCCTTCGGCCGGCTGCCCCTTTTGGCTCCGGTGGCGAACCTGGTGGCCGTTCCCCTGTTCGGTCTGGGGGTGTGGGGGTTGGTGTTGTCGCTGGTGTTCGATCTGGTGCCCGGCCCGTGGGGCGGAAACCTCGCCGCCCTGACCTGGCTCCTGTTGCGGGGATTGTCAGGCACGGTGGCGCTCGGGGCCCTGAAGGGGGCGGGATATTCCCTCGGTCTGGGGCCGCCGGGACCCGGGGCCATATTGCTCTGGCTGGGAGGGACGGGGATGCTGAGCCTCGCCCTGTTCAACCCCCGACACGGAAGGGTCTGGATCCTGGTGGCCTTGTGCCTGGGCCTGACCACCTGGCAGTTCCAGCGGTCGGGTCGCCGCCTCCTGGGCCCGCCCGACCACCTCAACGTCCATCTGTTTGACGTGGGGCAGGGGGACGCCATCCTGATCCGCTTTCCGGACGGCTTCACTACCCTCATCGACACCGCCGGCCGCTATGGATTTCGGCCCGGGCAGACGGACGGCCCGCTGGCCCGTCAGGTCCTGCCCTTCCTGGCCCGGACCGGGCTGAAGCACCTGGACCTCGTCATACTCACCCATGGCCACGGCGACCATACCGGAGGAAACCCCGCCCTGAGCCGGCAACTGGCGGTGGGCCAGTGGTTATGTGGGGGCCACTCGGCCCGCTCGGTGAATGATTCCACCAAAATCCTGCGTCCGGGGCCGTTGGCCGGAGACATCCTGCACACGTCGGGCCCCTTCAGCCTGCGCCTGATTCACGCCCCGCCTGACTCCGGCGGCCCTCTCCACGAAAACGACCGGAGCCTGATCGTGGCCCTGGATCATGACGGACGGGGCCTGGCCGTCTTCAGCGGGGACCTGGAAACCCACGGGGAAACCGAATTCCTGGCCGAAACCTCCGGCGGCAGGCCCTTTCAGGTCTTGAAGGCGGGCCACCACGGCAGCAACACCTCCGGGTCCGGCCCCTTTCTGACGGCTCTGGACCCGGGTCTGGTCCTCATCAGCTGCGGCGTGGACAATTCCTATGGGCATCCCAACCACGGCCCGTATGTGGTGTCCGGGGACACGCTTCCCCAACTGAGGACCGACCTGGAGGGATCCATCCACCTGTCGTGGGACGCCCGGGGACGAGGCCGATGGTCCAATCACCGCCGAAAGGGCCAATTGCCGCCCCTTCCTTGACACTTCAGGGGACCCGACCTAGAATGCCGCGACGTAACGCGACCTTTTTTCCCACCGCCGCCGTCGGCCAACCACAAGGGTGTGTCCATGGGAGCTTTGCGCAGTACCCGTGATCTGGGTTTAATCCCCGACTATGATGGAAAAGTCCGAGACATGTTCGATCTGGGGGACGCCCTCTTCATCGTTTCCACCGATCGCATTTCCGCCTTCGACGTCATCATGAATGATCTGGTCCCCGGCCGCGGTGTTGTGCTCAACATCATGAGTCTGGCCTGGTTCGACCACTTCAAGACCCTGCCCAACCACATCATTACCGCCGACCCCGCCGAATTCCCGGCGCCGTTCCGGGATCATGCCGCGGAGCTGGGCGGCCGGTCCGTCCTCGTTCACAAGGCCGAGCGCTTCCCCGTGGAATGCGTGGTGCGGGGCTACATCGCCGGGTCGGGCTGGAAGTCCTACCAGGCTGACGGCACGATCTGCGGCCACCGGCTGCCCGAGGGTTTGCGTCTGGCGGAGCAGTTGCCGTCCGCCCTCTTCACGCCGTCCACCAAGGAGGACGAGGGGCACGACGAGAACATTCCCTACGAAACCGTAGTGGAGATGATCGGGGCCGAGGATGCGGCCACGCTCCGGGATATTTCCCTGCAGCTGTATACCCAGGGCGCTGACTTCGCGCGGCCCCGGGGCGTGATCCTGGCCGATACCAAATTCGAGTTCGGACGGATCAACGGGGAAGTGGCCCTCATCGATGAGGTCCTGACGCCCGACAGCAGCCGGTACTGGCCGGCCGAGGCCCACCAACCCGGTCAGGAACCGCCCAGCTGGGACAAGCAGATCCTGCGCAACCACCTGGAAACCCTTGACTGGGACCACGAACCGCCGCCGCCGGCGCTGCCCCAGGACATCCTGACCAAGACCCGCGACCAGTACCTGGAAGTGCTGCGCATCCTCTTTCCGGCCATGGCCGAGAAATGGCAGGCCTACCTGTGAAACGCGCCCTGTTGAGCGTGACCGACAAGAGCGGTCTCGCGGAAGTGGCCCAGGCGCTGGTGACCCACGGGTACCAGTTGATCGCTTCGGGCGGCACCGCCGCGGTCCTGCGGGACGATGGGCTGGACGTCCAGGAAGTGAGCGACCTGACCGGGTTTCCCGAGATCTTCGGGGGCCGGGTCAAGACCCTTCACCCGTTGGTGCTGGGCGGGGTGCTGGGGCCGGATGCCGACGCCTTCGTCCAAACGGCGGAACTCGGGGTCCATCCCATCGACGTGGTGGTCGTGAACCTTTACCGGTTCACCGAAGCCTTGGCCGACGGGGCGGATGACGCGGCTGCCGTGGAAAAGATCGATATCGGCGGACCCACCCTGCTGCGGGCCGCGGCCAAGAATTTCAGTCGGGTCACGGTGCTCAGCGACCCCGATTTCTACGCCGAGTTCGCCGCGGAACTGGCCGACCATGAGGGCGGCACCAGCCTGGAGTTCCGGCGCCGCATGGCCGCCGGCACCTTCCGCCTTTGCGAGCAGTACAACGACGCCATTGCCGACTGGATGGAAGACCTCACCGGCGCCGCGGCCAGCCACACCGAACTGCGGTACGGCGAGAATCCGCACCAGGCCGCCACCCTGATTCTGCCGGCGCCCCTGCCCGGCCAACCGGACCTGTCCGCCGTGGGTCTGACCCAGCACGGGGGCAAGGAACTTTCCTACAACAACATCGTGGACCTGGTGGCTGCGGTGAAGCTGGTCGGCGATTTCGACGACCCCTGCTGCGGCATACTCAAACACACCAACCCCTGCGGCTTCGGTCTGGGGGCGGGCGTCGTCGGTCTGGAGCGGGCCCTCAAATGCGACCCCGTGTCCGCCTTCGGCGGGGTGTTCACCTTCAACCGGGAGGTGGACCTGGACACGGCGGAGATCCTGGCCAAGCGGTTCCTGGAAATCATCGTGGCGCCCGGCTTCAGTGACGACGCCCTGGCCCGGCTGACCCGGAAGAAGAACGTGCGGGTCCTGACCGTCGATATCCCCGCCTTCCTGGCCGCCACCGAGGGCCGCAGTCGGCGGTGGGGCGGACTGGAACTGATTCAGGACGAGGACAGCGGTTTTCCTGAACTGGAAGACTGGAATCTGGTGGCCGGTCCCCCCATCGATCCGGACACCCGCACCGCTCTGGAGATGGTGTGGAAAGTCTGCAAACACGGTAAGAGCAACGGCATCGTGCTGGGTGACCTGACGGCCACCCTCGGCCTGGGCTTTGGACAGATGAGTCGCGTGGATTCCACCGAACTGGCCGTCCTCAAGGCGGGCAACCAGACCCTCGACTTGAAGGGCTGTGTCGCGGCCTCCGACGGTTTCTTTCCGTTCCCGGACGGGGTGGAAAAACTGGCCGCCGCCGGTGCCCGGGCCATCATTGCGCCGGGCGGGTCCATTCGGGATGACGAAGTGGCCGCCGCCGCCGAAAAGCTGGGTGTTTCCCTGGTGCTGACCGGACGTCGTCATTTCAATCATTGATCCGGCGGGCGGGCGGCGGTTTATTCATATCAGGCCCACCGCGGGAACTCCCTTCCGCGGTGCGGTTATGAGCCGTACATGAGTCCTGACAAACAGACATGGTTCCACCTTCGAGGGCCCCTGGTATGGGGTCTGTTGGTGTGTGCCCTCGCAGGTCTGACGATCAGTTCCGTCACAGCCGCCCCCCTGCAAACCCAGCGGGCCGAGCGACGGTCGGCCCAACGGCAAGTGCAATCCCTCCGCGACAAGGCCGCCCGCCCGGCCACCTTCAACCTGCTGGTCATTCCGGTGGATTTCCAGGATGCGCGCCTGCCGGCTTCCTACGATCCGCCCCAGACCCTCATGCCCCGTCTGCAGCCCGATGTCAGCGGAACCCTCCGAAATTATTTCCGTCTGGCCTCGGGCGACCGTCTGGCCCTGGACATCACCCTGGCCCCGCTGGTCCATCTCGACGGCTCCCGACGCGACTATTCCGACATCGGCTACCAGGGCTTTTCCCGATCCCGGCTCCTGGCCGAACAGTCCCTGCGGGCGGTCCGGGATCTGGGCCTGGATTTTCGTCGCCTTGACAACGACGGCCCGGACGGGCTGCCGGGCACCGGCGATGACGACGGGGAGGTGGACGGCGTCCTGCTCCTGCATGCCGGTGTGGGCCAGGAGAACGACCCGGAGGCGGGACTCATTCAGGCCCTCCAGTTCTTCCTGGAGGACCCCGTGACCAGTAACGGGGTGCAGGCGGGTTTCTATGCCGTGGCCAGCCTGGGCAGCGGTCTGGGCATCTGGGCCCACGAGACAGGGCATCTGCTGGGCCTGGAGGACCGCTACGACCCTCTGCTGCATCCGGTAACCGGGGGCGCCGACGTGCGGTCCCTGGGCGGGCTCGGCCGCTTCAGCCTCATGGCCTCGGGGGCGTGGGGACGGGGCGACGGATCCGACCCCGCCCTTCTGGATGCCTATTCCGCGTTGTCCCTGGGCTGGGCCACGGAAGTGAATCTGCCGGCCGCCTCGGGTGCGCGCGACCTGCGTCCGGTGCTTCAAACCGGAGAGGTCACCCGTCTCTGGACCGAGGGCCTGAGGACCGATGAATTCTACCTGCTGGAGACTCGCGACCCCAGCCTGACCGGCCCTTACGACGGCCAGATCCCCGGTCGCCAGCTCCTGGTTTACCACGTGGACGAATCGGTTCCCGAGGGCGGCTGGAAGACCGACGGCGACGGCTACCACCTGCGCGTCCGACTGGTGGAGGCGGACAACGATTTCGCTTTGGCCGAAGGCCTCAACGACGGGGACCTGAGCGACCTGTTCCCCGGGTCACTGGGCCAGACCCGTTTCGCCGGCGACACGATTCCTGCAAGTTGGGGGTACTCAGGCGCCACCCATGTGGAACTGGACGACATCACCGTCACCCAGGACGGTGTGAGCCTGACCACCTCCGCCGCCACAGGCCCGGCCGTCATCTTCACGGCGACCTATTCCACGGCCCTGGACGCCGTGCTCGATCTGGTGGTCACGGAAACCGGCACACCCTTGGCCTCCCTGCAGGGCGAGGTGACCGCGATCGCCGGCCATGTCGACGGGTCCTGGGACGGGTCAACCACCGCGAGTTTCACCTTGGCCCGGCATTCGGATGGGCGCTGGGTCCCTACGGACCGGCCGGTGTGGAGCCACGCGACCCAACCGCCGGCGGGCGCCGTCACCACTTTTGCCTACCGGTTTACCGGCCCCGGTCTGAGCACGGGCCTGCTGAGACGGGACTGGGCCTGGTCGTCCGCCATCGGGACCTTTGCCATCCCCGGCAGCGGCTGGACCGTGGAGTCTCCCGGCGTGGACGTCTTCACCACCTGGCATGAATGGACCACCGCGCCCTGGCTGACCCGGGATGCCACCCCGGTTCTGGCCTGTACCGGATCGGTCTTCGACTCGTCCGCGGACTGGCCCGATGTCCGGTACAACAACCGCGCCTGGGTCCGTCGCGTGTCGCCGCCACTGGGCCCGGAGATCACCGGTGTCCGCCTGGTTCACGCCGTGGAAACGGAAATTCTGCACACCGGGACAGCCATGGACGGGGTGCGCGCCGCCTGGCGAAGTGAAACCGGCGAAAGGGTCAACCTGCCGCCGGTGGACGGGTGGGATCAGCACGTGTCTTCCCGGACCGCCAATGCCCTGGCGGGCGCCGGGGTCCTGGCCGATTCCCTGCTCACCTTCACGGAGGGCGGCGTGGTCTGGCGCACGGATGTGTTCCCTCTGCCCTCAGGCCCGGGGCCCTGGCAACTGGAACTGACCCTGGCCAGCAATTCCGTTTGGCGGTTTCGCGGGTGGATTGTTGCCGAAATGACCGGCTTGACCGGCCCGCTACCCGACAGCGCCTTTCCTGTGGACTGGCGGTCCGATACCGGGTTGTCCTGGTCCTGGCCCTTTGACGATCCCGGCGATGATCCTTTTACTGTTCAGAGGTTTGATCCGGAGGCCGGGCTATGGGTCGACCTCCTGCAGACATCCGATTTCCAGGTCCCCACGGGGGCCCTGACCGCCGGCCTGCCCGGTGGCCCCAGCCGGCGGCACGAAGTCCGCGTGGTGGGGACCCAGACCAAAGGCCCATTGTCCACGCGCCCGGTGGTGGTTTATGCCGATGGCGGGAAAAGCTCCGGGCCGGTGCTCGGCGCCCCGCGGCCCAACCCCTCCACCGGAAGCGTTCGCCTGATGCTGGACGTTCCGGACGGCACCCGGGCGACGATTCGGATTCATGATGTCCGCGGACGACGGGTCCGGTCTGCAACCTACCCGGGGGGCAGCCACCTCTTCGTCTGGGACGGCCTGGATGACCAGGGCGCCGAAGTGGCGGCGGGAACATATTTCATCCGGCTGGAAGGATCCGGCCAGGTTTCGACGCGCAAGGTGGTGCTTCTCAAGTGATGATACGAATATTGACGGTCCTGACCTGTGTCGGGGCCCTGCTGTCTCCGGCTGCGGCCGGCCCCCTGCATGACCCGTTTCTGGAAGCCTTTCAGGTGGGGACATATGATGACCCGAAAACAGTCGATACGGCGTACGGCTATCCCGCCGGCCTGCTGACGTCCGCCGAGCCCGACCCGATCTGGATCGACGCCGCCCTGCGCGTGCTGTCGGGAGACCCGGCGTCCGGTGGCCTCACCCGGATGTATCTATCCTTGAATCTGGCCCCGTCCCAGGCCCAGGCCTGGCTGGACGATCAGGCCGCTCGGGTCAACAACCTCCTCGGAACCGTCGACACGCAAACCACCGACGGGGCGTTGGCCTATGAGAACCTGGCCCTGGGGTTTTTCCAGGCGGTGGAAACCGGGGACCTGCCGGGGGCGTCCGACTTGTCCGAGGTCATTCTGGACCGGGCGGAAGCCCTGGACCTGCCGGGGCGTGTGCGTTTCGTCTGGCAGTTGCGCCGGGGACTGGCCCGGCGTCTGGCCCATCCGGATACCGCCCCGGAGACGGCGACCTGGCCGGGGCTGTTTGAGCTGGGGCCGTATGATTTCAGCAATGCCTGGGCCCTGTGGACCGCTCACTGCCGGGATCAGAAGCTGCCCCCGTTGCCCGCGGAGTGGCATGCCCGGAGCAAGGCCTTGAAACTGGCCGGCCTCCGGCGATCCTGGTTGGCTTCCGAAGATATCTCCGGCAGCGCCTTTTCCGCCGACCTGAAATCCGGGTTGGGGGCCAAACTGCTGAAGGATTCGGATCTGGCCGCTCACCTGAAGGCCCATGGTTCGCCGCCCGTGGATTTTTCGGCCCAGGGGTGGTGGGTCGGCGGACAGCGCACCCATCGGCGTGGGGAATCGGGTTTCTACGAAAGCCTGGCCGCCCGCGACGATCTGCGCGATGGCTGGCGCATGGATGTGTGGCGGCGGGCCTCGGAAATCCATCTATTGGCCGGGCGCTGGACCCGCGGCCTGGACGCCCTGGACCAGGCTCTGGTCTTCGCTGCAGACGGGGCCGCCACCGACGGACTGCGCAAACGGCTGTGGCAGTGGAC
>Ga0209475_10005473_pt1 | contig 10401 bp, 7 predicted proteins | sample tdDd471_FD_187128 | JGI IMG/M metagenome (GOLD analysis project Ga0209475, IMG submission 187128) | Marine sediment microbial communities from the Atlantic coast under amendment with organic carbon and nitrate - tdDd47.1 (SPAdes)... | ecosystem: Environmental > Aquatic > Marine > Coastal >...
ATTAATTGATGGTAAGAGAATTTGGGCTGACAAAAATCTAGCTCAAATCTAAACTGACAGACACCAATTGAAAAACGGGTAACTGTCAGATTAAGTCTGAGCTAGTACAAATAAGTGTCATATTTTAAATGCTGTGTTTGGTTGCAGCTTACAAAATGGCTAACTCGAACTAATTGAATTAGACGCCAATTTACCTTAGAATTAAGTTCGTGAGCTACCGGACCTGTTGGCATGAAGCCTCCCCCGGTAGACATACGATAGAGTTCGAAAGCCCGCGCTTAAGCGGGCTTTTTCTTATCTAGGCATCTATATCCAGAATATCCTCTTTTAAACCCATCATTTGGTCTTGCCCAAAAGGCCATTGCTTCTCAGACCGTATTATACATCTTGAAAACTTAATCCGTTTTGCTGACAACTTCAAACCGGATTGGGTGCCCAGTTGATTCCGTTTTGGTGGTAAGTTAAGAGCGTATTATGCAAATGCATATACTGGCTGACTTGGGCACTGAATTCGGTTTTAACTGTTCAATAGTTTCGGTTTGAGGTTGTCAACGATACGGCTAAAGTTGTCATTAAGCACTAATGAGATGTTTGATTCAGATAATCATTTACGGTGAGCTCGAAACTATATTGTTTGTACTTGGTTGGAGGTAAATACTTGCGACTGTCACCTTTAATAATGTTCATGAGTTCTTTCAGTCTTTCAGGCAGTTCATCAAAACTATCATCATCAAACTCTTTTGAAGGCAAGTTACGAAGTAAGGTTTCTATTTCTGTTCGTTTGAAATAAGTACTAATCCAAAATAAGAACTCAAGTTGATCGTTTTGCGATGTACCGCACAGTCCCCTTTGATAAGCATGCCAGGTCACACCCGAATTTATCTCGCCTTCTAAACTGAACATGTCAACCTTGATTGGCGTTTTATGATTTATTTGCAGAATAGCCTTTTGAAACTCATTACTCTCACAGGGCAACGGTAGAGGATTGCTTAAATATAAGTTGTTGATTAACCGATAGAATTGATTGGCGAGTAGTAACGATAAACGAGGACACCCATCTCTCTCAATAGACAATTTATACTTCGGTACTGATTGGTGATTAATTAATCTTTGATAGTTAGAGTTGGGACTAGGGCTGAATAGACTTTGAAGAATGATGATATCATCATCCTTGAAATAAAAATCTGTACTTTAAATAATTCGCATAACGTCAAGCTAAGCAGACGAAAGTCGGAGCAAAAGCGCCGCTTTTAAGTCTGCTTGTGCATTCTATTAGAGCATCATTCTCGAATATCTATTCGAACTATACGAGGATATGTTTTATCCCACGAGGTAATACACCCAGAAACATATCCTCCAATTTTTGAGTTAGATTTAACCGCAGCGAGTAATGCTGAGTACATTTCTTTGAAAAATTTATTGTTTTCATCCAGTGTTAGTGGTGTTTTAAAGTCGCAAGTTTCTGTGTGAGAAGGAGTTCCCTCAAGAAATAATCGAATTGTACCAGAATTGTGAATCATCAAATTTTCAATTTTCTTTTCGCCAAAATAGCTAGTAGCAGCTGCAAGTTGAGAAAAAATAAGAAGCGTTGTTATAGACAAAATTTTGAATTTCATTAAGAAATCCGTAATTAACATTCATTGTTATAACTTAGGGGATAGGTGCATAATCAGCTAATCATTCGAATTTTACCATCTTGTAGTCTTGTAAGAAATCCGAATCTTCGTTTGCCAGAACGATAAAAAATAAGTGGAATAAGAGAGGATACCCATCACTCTAAAAGACAATCTATACGTTGCAGTTTATTGGTGGTTGTTTAATGTTCGAAAGTTAGATTGGGGTTACGTATCAAATGAGATTTTCTATTCACCTGAAAAGATAGGGCTTGCTCTCTACTAGCTTCCTTTCTCAGTTCTATTTAGTCAATTCGTGAAAAGCGGTGGGTGGCCTCTACTGGTTGATTGATCGCAGCCAAGCGATTAGCCAATGACGGCAGACAAGGAATAACCTCTATTTTTCAATGCTCTAGCTGCCAGTTACAGTGGCATTTCAGCGGTCTTGATAACTGTATTCCAGGTGACTTATCACAGCGTTAATCCGAGTCGCTGTGATCGCCACAAAGTGTAAAAAACTCAAAAAATAATATTGACAACAAACTGGCATCCGGTTTAGATTATTCTGCAATTAAAGTTTTAATAGGTGTTCTGAGCGCCTATTGATTTTAATGTATAAATTTCAATTTACTTGTCTAGAAAAGGAGGGCCGCATGTTAAAGAAAGCTTATAATGCTAGCGTGTTTCGCTCTTCCGAATTTTACCTTTCTGAATGGTTTGACGAATAGCCCCTGCGGTTTTATTTCTTCACAAAAAATCTCTTATGATCGAATAGCTTAGCCTCCGCCTCGTTGCGTCTGCCGGTTGCTGCCTGGAGTTTTTTTGTGTCGCTTGGCCCACGAATTGGCCATATCAATTAAAACAATAAAATCACAGGTGACAGAATAATGAACATCCAACAAAACTTTCCATTTCAGCGCTCGCTGTTAACGCTTGGCGTTTTGTCGGCTTTAACGCTGGGAGCTTTACCTCTTGAGAGTCTAGCCGCTGAACAAGAGAGCGAGCAATCTTCCGAACAAAAAGACAACAAAGTCACGGTAACCGGAACGCAAATTAAAGGCGTTGATTTAGCCGATGCCCAGCCGCTACTCACCATTACGGCAGAAGATATTCGCAATACTAACGCGACATCGATTTCCGATCTGCTTAAAGATGTGGGTGTTTTTCGCGGCGGTGAAGGCTCGTTTAATACCTCCACTTCCGGCGCATTATCGACTTCGACACCCGCCGGTATGGCAGCCGCCACACTGCGCGGACTTGGCGCTTCTTCAACTTTAACCTTGATCAATGGTCGACGTATCGCTGCTAGTTCTTTTGCCGCAGGCAACGTCAACTTTGTTGACGTTAACTCAATTCCGTTAAGTGCCATTGAGCGCATCGAAGTGTTAGCTACCGGCGCATCGGCGAGTTATGGTGCCGATGCAGTGGCCGGTGTAGTGAATTACATTTTAAAGAAAGATTATGACGGTGCCGAACTAAGTCTAAATTACGGTAACTCCACCGCAAGCAGCAATGAAAGTAAAAGCAGTATCACGTTTACTTACGGTAATAATTCTCACGATTCTAACTTTTTATTTACACTCGATTATTTCGAGCGTGACGGCTTTTCTTATGCCGATCGCGAGCAGACTGCGACGACATTCTTTCCGGTTTTTTCCGGTGGTATTTATTCAAGTGCTTATTGGCGCGACACGACGTCAGGCTTTTCGGAAGTCGATCCGGCCTGTCCGTCCGATCAGGTATTTTTCGATCCCGTTTATGGGGATGCTTTTTGCGCTTTTGATCCCAATCCATACTTCAACGTTTCAGCTCCCGTAGAAACGTTTTCGAGTTCTTTATCGTTTCGCAAAGATATTAGCGACCAAACCACTTGGTTTAGTTACTTACTGCTGTCGCAAAAAGAGTCTGAAGCGCAATCGTCGCCCAATCGTTTTCGCGGGTTAAATGACAGTCCGAACACGGCATTTGTCTCGGTCGATAACCCAGGATTTTTAGCCACTCCACAATCGTTTCAAGATCTGGTCGATCAAAGCAATGGCGACTTTCGCATTCGTGGCCGTTTCTTAGCGCCGCGTCGCATCGGCATTGAAACTGATACCTTGCATTTTGTCACCGGCTTCGAAGGCTCTATTAATGAGTGGGATTGGGAATCTGCGCTGACTTACTCAAAAAATGAATCAACACAAAAAGCGTTGGAAGGTATTTATAATCGCTTTACCTTTAATGCGGCACTGATGGGAGAGCTGTGCAGCGACGGCTCAACTAACTGTACGCCAGGTGTTGATGGTCTTTGGTTTAATCCGTTTAATGGACAAACTGGTAATGAAGCGGTTCTCGGTTTAATGGAAGAGTCGGTGACCCGTACTGGAACATCAGAAGCTTTGGGTGTTGATTTGAAATTTTCTGGCGTACTCGGCCAGCTCAATGGACACTCCATTGCAATGGCGACAGGTATTGAGTTCCGCCATGAAAAAATTGAAGACAACCCAGATGACTTTGCCGTCGCCAACGAAGCCAACGATTACATTCCTGCTGTTCTCGGTTTTGGCTCGAGCCGCGTAAGCGCCGAGCGCGATCAATACGCAGTGTTCAGTGAAGTGATTATACCGTTGTCCGATAGCTTTCAATTGCAGTTAGCCGGCCGTTACGATCATTATGATAATTTTGGTGGCGACTTTAATCCAAAAGTGGGTTTTAAGTGGGGACCTTCGGATAACTTTGTATTTCGTGGTTCATGGGCCACATCATTCCGCGCGCCATCGTTATCACAAGCCGGCGTTGAATTGCGCACCACGTCTTTCACTGCCGACTGTATTGCTGAAATATCAGAGTTCTGTGCCGGTCAAGCAACCGTCGGCGGCTTCTCACTGGAATACGGTAATCCTGATCTAAAACCGGAAACCTCTGAGTCCATCAGTTACGGTTTTGTTTGGAGCATCACCGATGACATTACCGTCACCGCCGATGCTTGGCAGTTTACCCATGAAGACATCATCGATGTCGATTTTGAAGGTGCCATTGTTCAAGCGCTTAACGATCCGGAAAACTTTGCTTATTGTGGATCGGTTCCTAACGGTCAATTGGGTATTGTGATTGATTCCGAATGGTGTGGTTATTATGGCCTGCCCGATGGCGAAAACCTAAGCGCGCAAGTACTTGAAGATTCGATTGCGGATGCTGCCTTTTTTGGTAATGGTGATGCACTCGGCACAAACTCAACGTTTCAGCTAAGCAATGTCGGCGAGCAAACCGTTTCAGGTTTTGACTTCACTTACACGCAAACGCTACGTACCGAATCAATCGGGCGCTTTACCTTATTGTTTGATTCGACTTATCTTGCGGAATTCGATCGCAATCGCTCAGCTTTATCGTCAACTGAAAATCTGGCCGGTACTTTTCGTTATCCACGGATCATTGCCTCTTTGAAGTTAAAGTGGAGCTACGACGATTACTTCGCGTCGGCTGCGGCTAACTATACCCATCATTATTACGATGAAGTGGGGTTACTTGGACGCCGTAATGCACCAGGCGAGTCTTATGACCCAAGCGATAGCAATTACGATCCTTATGATGCATTGGACTACATTGCGGAAAACCAAGGCGAAGAGGCTGTGCCTGCGCGTAATCGCGAAGTACCGTCTTGGACTGTGATTAACGCCAAGTTCGGTGTCGATTTAACCGATGACAGTACCTTAACGTTTGGAGTGAATAACTTATTTGATCGACACGCGCCGCTTGTATATGGTCGTTATTTGAACGCAGATATGTTAAACCATGATGTGATGGGACGTTACTACCGCATCAGTTACATCCAGCGTTTCTAAACAACTCCTGGTGGCGAGGCGGGGCTGGCCCCCGTCTTGTTTTAACGGTCGTTCTTATAAAAGTCATCGGCTGTTTTAATGAAAGCCGCTTTGATGATCATCGTATTGATAAACACCTTGTTTAATAAAAGTTTTAGGTTAAACTCATGAGTGAATCCAGTTCCCCTGCCAGTCAAGACGCTCCTGCTTTGTCTAAGGTTCCCGATACCTTAATCTTAATTTTTGCCATGGTGTTGGTGGCGTGGGTGTTAACCTATTCTGTCGTGCCGGGCTGGTTTGAAACGCAAACCGTGAGTTACCAACAAGGTGAACACACCATTGAAAAGACCGTGCTCAAATCTGGAAGCTATCGCTCTTTACCCGAAGTGCAACCGGCGCCGATCTTAGAAAAAGACAACGATGCCAGCTTACTGGCGTTTGCGTTTAACGGCATGACCTCGGGAGATAAGTACGGTGCGGCGATTGGCGTTATGATGTTTATCCTAATCGTCGGCGGTGCTTTTGGCATTATTATGAAAACGCAAGCAATCGATAAGGCGTTATTAAGATTGCTTGCGTTGATTAAAGGCAAGGACAGTGCTTTGGTGCCGCTGCTCTGTTTGGTCTTTTCCCTCGGCGGCGCAGTGTTTGGAATGGGCGAAGAGGCCATTGTCTTTGCTTTGATTATTGCGCCGATTATGGTGTCGCTCGGTTACGATGGGATCACCGCAGTGATGTGTACGTATGTCGCAACGCAAATCGGTTTTGCCACCTCTTGGATGAATCCATTTAATGTGGCCATTGCCCAAGGTTTAGCGGGCGTGCCTATGATGTCTGGCGCTGGCTTTCGTGTTGTTATGTGGTTTGTCTTTACGGCACTGTTAATGTGGTATGCATGGCGTTATGCATTGGCGATTAGAGCCAACCCGAAAAAATCGAAGAGCTTTTTTTCGGATGATTATTTTCGCGAGCATTCTTTACACAAAAATCATGATCTCAGCGATTTGCCGAGTCAGCGACTTGCGCTGGGCGAAAAGCTGATTTTGCTAACTTTAGCGCTGGGTATTGTTTGGGTCATTTGGGGCGTGATTGCCAAAGGCTATTATATTCCGGAAATTGCTACGCAGTTTTTTGTGATGGGATTAGTAGCCGGTGCGATTGCGGTATCGTTTAAAGTTAACGATTTTACTTTAAACGACACTGCGGCGGCGTTTCGTCAAGGCGCTAGCGATCTATTACCGGCGGCTTTAGTCGTGGGTTTTGCGCAAGGTATTTTAGCGGTGCTCGGCGGAACCGATCCGACCGAGCCCTCAGTTTTAAATTCCATCTTGCATGGAACCGCTGAGCTGTTTGCGAACTTTTCAGAGACTACGTCAGCCATTGGCATGTTAGTGTTTCAGTCGAGTTTTAATTTCTTCGTGACTTCAGGTTCCGGTCAAGCGGCGTTAACCATGCCGCTGATGGCACCGATTGCTGATCTTGTTGGCGTATCCCGTCAAGTGGCGGTACTGGCTTTTCAACTCGGCGATGGACTGACCAATATTATCGTTCCCACTTCCGCTTCTCTTATGGGCACTTTAGGTGTCACTCGCGTGGCGTGGGCTAACTGGGCCAGTTTTGTTGTTAAATTCCTGCTGGCTAATTTTTTATTGGCGATGGCCTTTATTGTCGTTGCCGTCGCCATCGCTTATTAAGGACATTTCATTTGTTAACATTGATTAAAAATGCCGAGGTGATGAGTCCAAAACCACTCGGCAAAAAAGACGTTTTACTAGTCGGCTCGAGCATTCATTGCATTGAAGACTCGATTGAACTGAGTTGCAATGCGATCGATATTGATATCATCGAAGCCAATGATCACTATTTAGTTCCAGGCTTTATTGATAGTTTGGTTCATGTAACCGGTGGTGGTGGCGAAGGTGGTTTCACCACGCGAACGCCCGCTGTAAATTTAACGGATTTAACCACCGCTGGCATCACCACTTTTGTCGCGGCATTAGGCACCGATGCCATCACGCGCACTTTGCCTGACTTAATTGCTAAAGTGAAAGCGCTTCGAGCGGAAGGGCTCAGCGGTTATTGTTATACTGGTTCTTATCATTTACCGGCCACCACATTAACAGATTCGATCACCCGTGACATTATGATGATTGAAGAAATGATCGGTGTCGGTGAAGTGGCGATCGCCGATCATCGCTCATCGCAGCCAAGCACAGAGGAACTAGCAAAGGTAGCGGCAGCAGCCAGAGTAGGCGGTATGTTATCGGCGAAGGCGGGCATTGTCAGTATTCATTGCGGTGATGGACCTTTAAAACTGGATCGATTGCATCAAGTGGTTGAAACCTCCGATATACCGATCAGCCAATTTTATCCAACCCATATTAATCGCAGCCAAGCCTTACTTGATGCCGGTGTTACTTATGCTAAAGCCGGTGGTTATATCGATCTAACTACTTCCACCACTGAGCATGCTCTGCAACAAGGCGAAGTAAAATGCTCTGACGCTTTGGCTTATTTAATTGAACAACAAGTACCGCTCGACAAGATTACCTTTAGCTCGGACGGTCACGCTAGTTTGCCGGACTTTGATGGGCACGGAAAATTGATCCAATTGCTCGTTGGCGATGAACGATCGTTATTTCAAGAAGTGCGCGATGCAGTAATAGAACAAAACATTGCATTGGACACCGCGCTGAGTGTGATTACGGCTAATCCGGCCCAAGTATTAAGTTTGTCGAACAAGGGACAGATCAAACAAGGATTGGATGCTGATTTGGTTTTGCTGAAAAAAAGCACGCTTGATATCGATTCGGTCTGGGCGATGGGTAAAAAAATGGTGGCCAATCAAACCGCCATTGTAAAAGGAATGTTTGAATGAAGCCTTCAGTGATTGGTTTGTTAAGTTTAACGGGCTCGCTGTTGTTAATGGCTTTTAGCGGTTCACTCCATAGCAATTTAACTTATGCCGTTGGCGATAGTCGAAAAAGCGAAAGTGGAAGCAATAGCGAAACCACAATAGAACAAGCAAAGCGCGACTTTGATGGGCATTATCAATTGCTGCTGGTCGGCGGTGCACTGAATACCTGTTCGAGCATGGCGTTAAAAAACTGCCAAGATCCCGAAGGTTTTCGTGCGGCGGCAAAAAGCAGTCGTTTTGCGCACTATGTTCAGCTGACACCGGATGCGCTCGCCGCGATTGCAGCGTCACCGTATTTTATTGAAAGTGATCAGATTAAACTCGAGCAACTGAATGCGGTTTTGCAGCAGATGGCTTCGCAACATGAAGAACCGCTTACTCACTCAGACTTCAAAGTTGCTTTTAAAAACGCTCAAGTGAGTAGCAACAAACAGCAATCAGACATTTCTTTCGGGGCAGCAACTCTATCAACAACTCTCGGATCACAATTGGTTTTTACTGCTCGACTATTTACAAGTGACTAATAGGGAGCAGAACTTACCTGAAACAGTTGGCTTAGCGCAAAGCCAAGATCTCGCCGGCCCTTATATTTTTCAGCAGTTTGTCGAAATGTCGAAAAAGAGTATGGCCAAAAACGTAAACCAAACAGCGGAAAAACCAAGGATTTTGGTGATGACCAGTTCCGCGCGAGATTCTTTTGAGGCGATTGAATTTTATCTTCAAGCGTTTGAGCAAGCTGGAGCCGATGCCCAATGGTTTCCTCTCGATTTAGCTTTGGCCACTGCGCTAAAAGAGCAGCGCTGCGATGAGTTAGAAAAAGTTCGAGCGGAACAATTGGCCAGTGTTAACCGTGCGGTTATCTATCCAAAGTGGACCGCGCTGCAAGCTTCCCTGTGTCAAATGCCGGAGCAATTGATGACGATGCTGCAACACGCCGATGGCTTATTTATTAATGGCGGCGATCAATCGTTAACCATGAACACTTGGCAGCAAGCACCGCAGTCATTGTACCAACTGTTGCATCAGCGATTTACGTCACAACATTTAGTAGTCGGCGGTACCAGTGCTGGCGCTGCTGTACAGTCTGGCGGCTTATGGCAGGGCCGTCCGATCCCAATGATCAGCAGTGGACAGTCGTACAGCGCTTTAAAATACGGTGCCATGGCGATGTCACCGGCCAAAGAAGGCTGTGACAAAGATAATTCCTGTCAGCAAGTTGACCCAAATGCATTAACTTATCGAGCAAGTGGTGGTTTAGGTCTTATCAGTGCCGGCATTGTTGATACCCATTTTTCTGAACGTGGTCGTCAAGCGCGTCTGATCATGTTGGCGGCCACCAGCAAGATCCCCTTTGCTTTCGGTGTCGATGAAACCTCGGCGCTGCAAGTGGCCGAACGCGGAGAGTTTATCTTTTTCCGGGCGATCGGTAAGCAAGGCGTTTGGTTATTTGATCTCAACCATCTCGAAGGTTCGGTGGATAGCCAACCGTTAGAACTGTCCAATATCAAAGCTCATTATCTGTCCTATGGTGATCGCGCGGTGGTCAATAAAGCAACCGGCACTTTGCAGGTTGAAATAGCCGCCTTTAAAAACGAGTTTAATAAACCGCAAAAAAAATTGGTCGAGCAGAATGTGTTGTATCGCGATCGTCTGCGCCAGCTCGCCAATGCCTTAGCGCTATCGAAACGTCAGCAAGCCTTGGGCTTTAGCCATCAAAATACTCCGCGCTATCGCATTACCCTAACTAAATCTGATGATTTCATCGCGCGTCTTGGCATTTATTCTATTGCCCAGCAACAGCAAGTCGCGGTGTCCTTTAGCCCGCTGTTGATGCGGATTGAAGCGCTTAATGAAAGGAAGTTAAACGAGGAAGTTAAACGAGGACATCCATCACTTTTAAAAGAGGACTGACTCCACAGAGAGGTTCTCTTTTCTATCTGAAGAAAGTAAACGAGGAGTAAACGAAAAGTAAACGAGGACATCCATCACTTTTAAAAGAGGACTGACTTCACAGAGCGGTTCTCTTTTCTATCTGATAAATAAAATAGCAGAAAGAGGTTAGAGTTTA
>Ga0209475_10005477_pt1 | contig 10399 bp, 9 predicted proteins | sample tdDd471_FD_187128 | JGI IMG/M metagenome (GOLD analysis project Ga0209475, IMG submission 187128) | Marine sediment microbial communities from the Atlantic coast under amendment with organic carbon and nitrate - tdDd47.1 (SPAdes)... | ecosystem: Environmental > Aquatic > Marine > Coastal >...
GTCAGAGTGTTGGAAGGCTGACGCATCAAAATATTGAAGATAGATTGTCAACTCTCCACGCTCTTGTATCCATTGGACTCGACAATAATCATAGCCAGATACTAATTCAAATGGTGTTTCAGGGATGGAATGCTCTTTCGATTTTGGAGCGACAGATTCTGCGATATTTAATGGATTGCCAACATAGTCACGACTAAAAATGAGCCATTCACGGAAGTACATCCCTCTATCAATTTGGCGAATAAGAGCCGTTAGCTGGTATCCATCACTTTCAATTTGGCTGATTCGATAATCCATCGCGTCTTGTGCTAATGATAAGATTTTCCTAGATTTTCCACGGTTATCAGCATCAAAATATGTAATACCGACCTGCGACCATTGTGCCCCTTCAGATGGATATAAGCGTTCAATTTCAACAAATTCATGATCTGTTTGAGCAACAAAATCTCCCAAACTATTTATTCGTTTAACAGACTCATCCAACTCGTAAGCATTGACCAATTCGGATGGCACTTCGGAAAATGGGCGTGAGAAAATCAGGACTTGTTTTTTCGTGCCTTCATATGTGGTGATGTGGTCATAAGATTGCGCTGTTAATTCGTCAATTGTAGCGAGCATTTCCGTAGCAGACATATGCTCTGTATATTGTGGTCGACCCACTACTTGATCGTCAAAATACATGACTGTGACCGACTGCCAATCGTGAAACGCATCACTACTAGACGCTTGTAACGTTTCATTACCGCGTTGCCAAAATCGTTTACGTTTTTCTGGTTTGGGTTGTTGTTTGGAAGATGAGTTACGCAATGCTCGTGGAATATACCGCACAATCTGGAAATATTGATAGCCAACAGATGGCACAAATTTCGGCGTTGCAGAGCTAAGTCGCTTAACTTCTGGCATGAAAATTCCCTTCAACATAGCTTCGTAGATTTTGATAATTGGTCGAAAGAAAATGAGTTTTTATAGGGTCTGTACCCATGTTTCCCCCTGCTTGATACACTCTTTGCAAGAGGGATAATTCTAAAGATATATGACCAACCACTTCATTATAGCATGGTGGCTATATTCTAAATAATGCGTGTAAATACCTTTGTAGCGAACAATATAAATGTATCCATAATTGCTTGCTTTAGGTCAATGATTTATGATACGTTGAGGTAAGTGGTTTTAGTAGGAGGTCATGCAATATGACATCACAACCCACCGCCAAGAAGAAAAAACAGAGTATCAATCGTGAGCTTATCGTTGGGGGTGGCGCGATTGTCCTTATGTTCCCATTAATTGCACTGGCTGTTATTGGTGCGGTACTAGGTACGATTGTGGGATTTGCATTGCTGAGCTTTACAGACGTCACGGCAATCAGCGCGCTGGTTATGTTGCTGATATATGGTATGTTCACCATGATCTTTGGCGTATTATTGTGGCGTATCACTCAACGAATTCGATTGCTCGTTCATCGTAAGCAAGACCTCAAAGCCGAACAAGAGCGTGTTGCAAATTTCGTTGATACTACATCTGCCGTAGATCGCCTCAAAGACCAAAACCTATCATCTGAATCATCCCAAGCAGACACCGATTCTATAACTTCATTAAAACGGGGTCTTCGGAGTTGATTGTATGGCTCAATTAGCTAAAAAGAAAAAACGGAACATCAATCGGGAGCTAAGGGTTGGTGGATGTATCGCAATTTTTACATCACCACTGATTGTTTTGGCGTTTGTATTAGGCATATATGGATTCTTGATTGCTCTTGAACGATTTATCAGCAACTCATCATTGAATTACACTCCGCCAGTGAGCTTATCAATGATGGTTGGATTTGGGGTGTTATGTCTCATCCTGATGGGAACAGGGTATAAATTTATACAACGCTTCCGCGCACTCATACAAGTCCAACAACATCTCAAAACCGAACAAGAACGTGTTGCCCAACTTGTTGACACATCATCCGCGGTAGACCGCCTCAAAGACCGCGACTTATCCCACGCGATACAACAAGAATCCCCAACCGAAAAATCGAATCGGGGATATGAGTCTTCTTTTTAAGGAGGTTGTACATTTGATATACGTTCTTCACCGTCAAACGGTTCAAAATTCATCTGTGCTATCCACCGATTAGGCTACGCAGTACCATCTAGCCCTATAACATCACTTTATGCGCGTGTTATAATCGCGCCCGTTCATGTCTTAATAAATATTGTCATGACATAAGTTTAAATAATGGAGAAAATAATTGATGCGGCGATGGACAGGACGTAGTTTCCTAATCACATTAACATTTTGCCTACTCAGTTTCCTGCCAGTTCAGGCACAAGAGAATTTACTATTAAATCCCGGTTTTGAATCCGATTATAGTGGACGGATGGGGCGCGGAGATTTTAATTTTGCGGCGGGATGGGATGGATGGTTCACCGATGCACCTCATACCGAAGCATGGATGAATGTCCCGCCAACGGGGTATCCGCATAGTGGCCCATTCAAGCGGTCTGGTACAAATGCTCAGAGTATCGCCAAAGGTGGGGGTACATTTACAGCTGCTGCGTTACAACGTGTTCAGGATATTCCAGCAGGTGCAGTCGTACGTGGTTCAGCATGGATTTATATCGAAAACAACAATGGTACAAATGCTCAAGTTCGCATCGGTGTTGGTAGCAATGTTGGCACAAATGTAAATGGTGCAATTACGTGGTCGGCATGGGAAAAACGCATCAACGGATTACACCAAATCAGCGTTGATCATGTGGCGACAGGTGGTGAAGTCACCATCGTCATCTATGCGACACAAACATGGCCCAATGACCCCAATGCCGTTTATATTGATGATGCGTCGCTGACGATTGTTGGCGAAGGCCAAGCCCCAGCAAGCAGTGGTGATAATAATGATGATAATATCGTTGTTCCGGTTGCCCCTCAATCGGACGGGGTGGCATTTGTTGTTCCGCAAGATAGTAGTAAGAATGGTGGCGTAACACATACTGTCCGTTCTGGGGATACATTGGCATCTATATCGGTCGCTTATGGCATAAAAGTCGAGAAACTTCTTGAGTTAAACGGTTTATCATCCTCAGTTTTGCAAGTCGGACAACAACTGATTATCTCAACACCTGAGCCAACAAAGGAGGTCGCTACGAAAGTAGTCCCTTCAACTACCGATACAGAAGGAACGGAAGAGGCAGAAGTTACCGACGCACCAGCTGAAGTAACTACCGAAGTTGCAGAACTCAGAAATACCGTAACACCTGCGTCTATAGAAATCCCAGCCGAAAGCCCTACCCCTTCGGACACACCAACAGAAACACCAATCCCTGATACAGCGACACCTGCGCCGACTGCCCCCGTTGCAGAAGCCGACGCGCAAGGGGTTGATCCAACAACACTAGAATCAGGTATCTGTATTGGCTTCTTTAATGACATCAATCAAAACGGTGTATTAGGGGCAGGAGAAAATTTTATCGCTGAGGGAACGATTAAGATCGTTAATAGTGACGAAGAAGAATTAGAAACATACATCACAGATGGCGAATCCGAGCCCTTCTGCTTTGACGAATTGGATGCAGGTCGCTATTCACTCTATGGGACTGCCCCTGAAGGATATGGTTTGACAACTTCACCTGTTCTGCGCGTCAATTTAGAAGATGATGGGGCAGTTTTGGTACGGTTTGGCGCAAAAGAAGGATTAGAAGTTCTAACGATCCCAACCGTTGATACACGCCCAACACAAATCCCACCCGAAACAGATAGCAACTCCTCCGGTAATCTCATGGACTTTAGTGGATTGATTGTCTTTGGATTGGCAGGTGTCGTACTTGTTTTGGGATTTGGTGCATCCATGTTCATGCGCCGTCGATAAGTCAATTTGCAGATGCTCAGTCACGAGATTATCTGCTAAGAAAACGAAGAATATGAAGGAATGTCGATTATGAAACATCTAAAATTGCTCATTATGCTCCTACTATTCAGCCTAACGGGTATCCTGACAATTGCCCAAGAGGACGGGCAAGTTTGTGTACGATCATTTGAAGACCGCAACAATAATGCTACCTTCGATGCCAACGAACCTTTGATTACACAAGGTGTTGGCGTGAATTTAATGGATGCGTCGGGCATAACAATAGACTCTAAATTGCTGGATGATTCACCTATAGCCGCGCAAGGTATGGTGTGTTTCCAACAATTACCAATGGGAGACTATACGGTGCTAATCACCAGTGCAGATTATTCGGCAGTCACTTTAACTTCGTTTAATGCGCTCGTGGTGGCAGGGTCAGTCCCAGTACGCTTTGATTTTGGCGGAAAATTGATCTCAGCTGATCTCGACACCAGCACATCTACCAACACCCCGACGACTGCTGATTCGCAAGCTTCTGCCATTCAGGGGTTATTATTTGGCGTAATCGGTGCAATTGTCGTCATGGGAATCATGATTATGGTTGGTATGTTGATTTATTTTGGGGTATTTCGTCGGCGACTCAATCGGCTTACCGCGTTACAAGGGACCGGCTCTTATCGTCCTGTAACAGGTCCAATGCCTGCCTATCAACAACCGGGGACCGGCTCTATGCCAGTATATCGCGAGACACCCCCCACCACAGGCTCTATGCCACCTGTCCAAGCCAATAATCCCTTATTAAACCGTGACCCTAATGAAGGTTCACCACCACTTTTCCTTGATGAAGATACCGATCAAATGGGAACAGTGAAGGAATAGACGACTATGGAAGGCATCATCGTCAAGCCTGTGCGTTATCTCCACGCGGATGAATTGGTGTTTATTAATGGCAAGGTTTTAAATAACCAGAAAATCTTGCGAGGCGAACTTCAAATCCGTGATCGTGAACGCTTAGAAGCCGCAGTAGCACGGTCGGCTTCGAGTGCGTTTGGCGAAGATGCCTATAAAACCATACAAGAAAAAGTTGCGGCGATGATGCACAGTGTCGTCCGTAATCATCCCTTTACTGATGGTAATAAACGGACTGCAACGGTTGCGGCTCTCTTCATGCTGGCGGTTAATGGCTATACTGTTGACTGGGATGAAAATGAAGCTCTTGAGATTGTGCTACAACTGGCACAAGGCACAATCGATATGCCTATATTTGCGGATTGGTTACCGATTCAAGCTGGTCAAACCACTGTTGAACCTGATTCTGACTATGATATGCAGGTGATAGAATCCCTCATTGAGCAACATCGCTGGTTATTGGATGAACTCGCCGCGCAATAAGTGAGCCCGTTTTCCGTATTTCTCTACTATATCCTTGAATAATTTGTTGCTATCTAAAATGGATATATTTTAACGTCAGTTTTGGATAAGACGATTGGAATTAAGAGCAGTTGATTTTATACAAATTCGCGCAATGTTTTTTGTTTTTGGTTCTTCGTTTTTGGTCAAACCATGTATTTGTAGTTACCAATTACTATAGACCAATCACCAAAAACTTTGAACCTTGCTTAACTGAAATCAAAAGTACAACTTAAAGCCATCGTCAATGTTAAACAAAACTCAGGTTATTTTAGTTCTTGACATATTGATAAATATCGATATTATAGGGTTATATCGACATTCATCAATATATAAAGCAAAGGACACATCATGAGCAATTTACCTGTAGCGATTATCGGAGGCGGGCCAGTTGGATTAGCCGCCGTTGCCCACCTGTTGGAACGTGGCGAGACCCCCATTCTATTTGAAGCAGGGGATGCTGTCGGCGCAAATATCCGTGATTGGGGACATGTTCGCATGTTTTCACCATGGGAATATACCGTTGATAGTGCCAGTGTTCGCCTCTTAGAACAACATGGTTGGCAGATGCCTCCGCAATCCGACCTGCCGACAGGGGCTGACCTGCGCGATAAGTATATGCTTCCCTTTGCAGATTTACCCGAAGTTCGTGATGTGATTCAACTCGGTGCAAAAGTGGTTGCGATTAGCCGTCGTCATGTTGATAAGATGAAAGACAAAGGGCGTGAGGATGCTCCATTTGTCTTGCACGTTGAATATAGCAATGGCGACGAAGCCCTAATCGAAGCTCGTGCTGTTATTGATGCGTCGGGAACATGGCATAAACCTAATCCGATTGGTGCAAATGGCTTACCTGCCGTCGGTGAAAAACGATATAGTGATCGTATTGCCTATGGAATCCCTGATGTAGCAGGGTCAGCAAAACCACGATATGCCAATAAACGTGTGATGGTTGTTGGTACAGGTCACTCTGCGATTAATGTCTTACTCGAATTAGTAAAACTCAAACAAGATTATCCTGATACACAAGCATTTTGGGTAATGCGCGGTACGAATCTCCAGAAAATTTATGGTGGTCAAGCCGACGATGCACTCGAAGCCCGCGGACAACTTGGTACACGGATTCAAGCAGCAGTAGACAGTGGTACGATTGAGATTGTCGCACCCTTCCGTATTACACAAGTCGCTCAGGTTAACAATGATCTGCAAGTCACGGGCGAAACAAATGGCGACGTTGATACAGTCACAGTTGATGAAATTATCGCATCAACAGGCGCACGACCCGACTTTGATTTAGTGCGCGAATTACGTTTAGACCTTGATCCATCACTCGAAAGTACACGTATTCTAGGACCTATGATTGATCCCAACATCCATAGTTGTGGTACTGTTCCACCCCATGGTGAAGCAGAATTACGCCAACCCGAAAAAGATTTCTATATGGTCGGCATGAAAAGTTATGGACGTGCGCCAACCTTCTTGCTGGCAACAGGATATGAACAAGTGCGATCTGTCGTTGCTGGCTTGGTCGGAGATTGGGAAGCGGCGCGTGATGTCCAACTCAATTTACCCGAAACTGGGGTCTGTAGTACTGATTTTGTCGGTGAAGGTAATGCTTGCTGTGGATCACCTGCTGCCGAATCTGCGCCAGCCCTCTTAGCCATAGGTGAAATACCAGTTACCGTCAACGGTGGCAAACAGCAATTGATCCAAATCACGTCCAGCGCATCAGATACCGCTTGCTGTGGTGATGACTGCTGTAGCTAGTGTCTTTGTAATATTTATCAGATAATTCCATCCTCTAACCTTCTCTGAATTGGGAGGGATTAGAGGATGCTATTCATTTAGTGTTCCATCTTCATCAAAACATTTTTGCCAAAATGGATAAATACTCGAATAACATTTCGACTCATCTCTAGTGTACGGTTGATTTACAATATTACATGTTGCAACCGTTAACGCACCCCAAGATTCTTCACCGCATTCTGAGATATATGGATCTAATCCATGAAGCTCGATCATGCTATTTGTATCTTCCATGTCAAGAATAATGATAAATCGATCCGATTCACTGGATGGCATAAAGTAATCTCGATCAAGTTCTTTTTGAACATGGATATGATAATAGACAGGTTCATAATATCCCGGTGCTACAAATAGAATATCGTTATCAAGGGCATATTCTTCAATCTTCTTCAAAATATAGCGGACATTCGGATTCAGGACTGTGGAATGAATCCCCCATAACCCAATGATAAATACCGCGAATATTGATATTGCTGTTAAATTAGCATGAAACAACGCTAAGCGATGGATGCCAACTGCGCCTATTAGGCAAACAAGTGGTAGGAGATAAAGAAAATTACGGGGGAAGAAAAATTTATGTGTAACAATTCCTTGCAAAGCAGAAAATACAATAGCTCCCCCTATGATGACAGCAATCAAGAAAAAATTGATTTGTCTATACTTTTGTAGGGCTGTCAGCACTCCCCAAATAAATATACCGAATAAGACAATACTTAGAGATGGGTTGACAAATAACATTCGTAGCGTTTGATAGATAAATCCCTTTAAATTTTTATGCCCAACACTAAAAGATTCGTTCAAGCCATTTGGAAGTGCCCAAATGACTAAAACGATATAAAAGGCTGTTCCTAATATAAGGCTTAAAAAATAAGGAATGCTTTTTTTGAAATAAATGGTTTCTTTTAAATGCCAACCTATTATAAAGTACCAGCCTATTATGGGGACAATCAAATATACATTTGAAGGCATCGTGAGTATGATACCTAACGATAGAAAGAATGCCCGCAAATCAGACTTTGTTGAATCTTTGCCCAAAATTATGTTTTCAATGATCAGAATCGTGAATAGGATCGTTAGTGTATAACCCCGACCTTCAAGTGTATAACTAACGAAACTTATCGTTATGAGCATGAGAAGCATAGCAATTAAACCAACATAATGATTCAGCCATCGTGTTCCCAGTCTATATAACAGCGCCAATGAAATAATACCCGCAGTAAATGCTGGTAAGCGAATTGCTAATAATGAGTTACCCATTAATGATGTTGATAGCCAAACTAGAAAAGAATGCAAAATATGATTATTCGGGGCATCATATAGGAGTATATCCGAAGATGAACGCGTGTACTTAAAAAACGTTATTATTTCATCAATACCAGCCGTATGATTGATCTTCAGTACGTATAGTGTGAATCCTACCAATAATAAAATACACGCATATACCCACGTGTATTGTTTAGTCATGCAACACCTCCATATGAATTAATTCTGAAGCTTATAATATGATTCAGTTAAAAAATCATGTTAGGAAGAGGATAACATATATTTATTCCTAAATTGTACATCACCTATTTGATTTACGCTTAGCAAAATCTTGACGGTAATGTATGGCTACCCATCAAATCGCAATGCTGGATTCGGCGCTTCATTGACGATGAATTTAAATACATCGGGTCGGTGATAATGTCCTACGACATCAAAATCGAGATGCCCTTGATGGATTTTGTTTAAGTCGAGATCTGCAATCAAAACACCTTCTTTACCATACAAGGGCTGACAGACATATTCGCCGAAGGGGTCAATAATCGCGCTCCCACCACGGCAAATCTCATCTGGTAAATCAGCAAGTTCGTCATATAAGGCGAGGTCTTTGGGATACATCGACTTCGTGAAATATTGATTACATCCCAGTACAAAACAGCGTCCCTCACATGCGATATGTCGGAGTGTTGATTGCCAAGAATCACGGCTATCCGCAGTTGGCGCAAGGTATATGGTTACACCTTTGCCATACATTGCCATCCGTGCCAGCGGCATATAATTCTCCCAACAGATAAGACCACCCACCGCGCCATAGGGGGTATCAATCGCCGTCAGTGTGCTCCCGTCACCACTCCCCCAAATCAGACGTTCTGTTCCTGTCGGCATCAATTTGCGATGTTTGCCGATAATGTCTCCATCAGGACTAATATAGAGCATCGTATTATAAAGTGTACCGTGATTGCCTGTTTCACTACGCTCGGATATACCGATAACGACATAAATTCCTGCTTCTTTGGCGGCATCCCGTAATGGTTTAGTTTCATTGGGGCTGAGTGACATTGAGTGTTTCCAATACCGTGCAAAATCGTTACGTCCTGCATCGGATCGACTGCCGATATATGCGCCATAGGTGAAGCCACGCGGATACCCCGGTATCATAGTTTCGGGCAATAAAATCAAATGCGCCCCTTGTTTGCCTGCATCGGTAATTAACTTGACTGACTTCTGAATTGATGCGTCCTTATCAGCAAAAACTGATGAAACTTGTGCAACTACAACACGAATGTTTTCCATGTGATATCCTTGATCGAGACTATTTAAACATCATAAGGTGATTGTACCGAATCAGGATTCAAATGCCGAATACTCTATACAAGAATCGAACCACTTGATAAAGTCCTGCAAACTGAAAATTAGCATCTATGAGGAAAACCAATGGGAGTCTATCTCAACACTGATGAAGCCATGATGAAGCAGGTATTGTCCCAAGCAAAGACGATTGCAGTAGTCGGACACTCGGACAAATCCTACCGTACCAGCCACCAAATCGCCCAATATCTGCGGAGTGTCAATTACACTGTTTATCCGGTTAATCCGACTGTCGATAGGATTGATGGTGAAATATGTTATCCATCGCTGGTGGATGTGCCTGTTCCGATTGATATTGTGAATGTGTTTCGACGGTCAGAATATCTGGTGGATGTGGTGCGTCAAGCAATTGACGTTGGAGCAGGTGCTATCTGGGCACAATTAGGGGTTGATGATGCTGATGCGCGAGAGATTGCATTGGAGGCAGGAATTCACATCGCTACTGATCGTTGCATCAAAGTTGAACACCGACGCTTGGGAATATAAAGACCTATCCATGCGAAATTTTATGGTAAATTACTAAGAACGCCAAGAATAGTGACAAGTACCATCATAAAAAATATGATAGCGGGTGTTCCTGAATTATGAGTGATACGATTTCAGATTCTGATTTTCAAACACATAGGTACCATCTTGAAGGCTGATTATTCTAAAGCCAGCGTCATCTAACTGTTTCAATAAATTCTCTACGACCAAGTTTTCCAAGAAATCGGTATGAAT
>Ga0209475_10005481_pt1 | contig 10385 bp, 10 predicted proteins | sample tdDd471_FD_187128 | JGI IMG/M metagenome (GOLD analysis project Ga0209475, IMG submission 187128) | Marine sediment microbial communities from the Atlantic coast under amendment with organic carbon and nitrate - tdDd47.1 (SPAdes)... | ecosystem: Environmental > Aquatic > Marine > Coastal >...
CACGTCTAAAGGCAGTACGCACACTCTATCCTCACCTAACTCTTGTTTAAGTTCCTTTTTCAGCGCCTCCAGACGCTCCTTTCTCCGCGCAGCCGCAATTACTTTACACCCCTTTTGCGCAAAGGCTTTCGCACACGCCAAGCCAAAACCCGAACTTGCTCCAGTGATCATTACTGTTTTATCTTTTAAATGACTCATAGTTGCTCTCGACAGTCTTCTCAATCCACAATACTCTCTCATAGACAGCATCGCTCTCCATGAATTGTTCGAATATTAGCACAGCGCAATGGCTTTAACATCGCAAAATAGGCTGTTTTACTCGTCTTAACAGTTGTCCCAGGGTTGCACCTCACCGGCGTTCCATAGACAATGATGGTATCTGGTCAATCACAAACAACTCACGATACTGACTATACAATGACTCAAGAATACCAATTTCAAATTACTGTTCAGACTCAATACATCGACCAACAGTCCGAGCCCGAGAATGAGCGTTATGTATTTGCGTATACTATTCAAATCACCAATACCGGCTCGCATGGTGCGACCCTTAACGCTCGCCATTGGATCATCACTGATGCCAATGGAGAAATAACCGAAGTCAAAGGGCAGGGCGTGGTTGGAGAGCAGCCTTATATCGCTCCCGGCAAAAGCTATGAGTACTCCAGTGGCGCAGTGCTCAATACCCCAATTGGCACCATGGAAGGCAGTTATCAGATGGCAACCGACAGTGGTACAGAGTTTGACACACCAATCCCTGTCTTCAGTTTGGCAGCTCCGGGAGCACTTCATTAGAGTCTATGGCGACCTATGCAATCGGCGATATTCAGGGCTGTTATGATGAGTTTCGCCTTCTTCTAAAAAAAATTCAGTTTAATCCAGCACAAGACACTCTGTGGCTTGCCGGCGATCTGGTCAACCGTGGCCCAAAGTCGCTGCAAGTTTTGCAATTTGCTTATGAGCATCAGGATGCCTGCCAGCTGGTGCTGGGAAATCACGACTTGAGTATGTTGGCCAGCTATTACACTAAAGCCAAACTACCCAAGAAGAGCGAGCTCAACGCCATTTTTGCCGCCGACAATATCAAAAAACTCATGAAATGGTTGCGCAAACAACCGATGGCAATTTACGACAAGAACCTTAACGTACTGATGACCCATGCCGGCGTACCACCGCAATGGGATCTGAAGACCACACTAGCCTGCGCCTACGAACTCGAAAGCGTGTTAAGCAAAAAAGAAACTGCCAAGGATTTTTTCAAGCATATGTACGGCAACAAACCTGCGCTATGGAATCCGAAACTGGAAGGCATAGAACGTTTGCGTTACATCACCAATGCCTTCACTCGGATGCGCTTTGTGCATCACGATGGAACGCTGGACTTTAAGAGTAAATCCTCTCCGGGCAAACAGGCCAAAGGCCTCTTCCCCTGGTATGAACTGACCGATATTGGCCATCAGACCCGCGTCGTCTTTGGTCACTGGGCTGCTTTAAACGGTAAATGCCCAACTCCCAACCTACACGCCCTCGACACCGGATGCGTCTGGGGTAACAAACTGACCGCCCTGCGCCTCGAAGACGAAAAGCGCTTCCGAGTCAAAGCCCTGTAATCCTTTTTAAATTCGGGTAGGGGCGCTACCTATGTGTCCGCCCTCTGAATCTGTATGGACAACTCATGAGTACCCAGTGGGGCAGACCCTTGTCCCTACTACTGGGATGAAAGTTTCAACTATAGCGCAGGTTGAGCCATGCCCCCGCCATGTCTGCATCATTATCGACTAGGGCGACCTGCGGTCGCCCTCGGAATCTGTAGATACAAACCAGCACTATCGCCAATCCCCGTAAAGATCGGTACAATTGCCCTTTTCGTCCAGTAAATACTGGGCTTTCGCTCGCACAACGAGCCGAACACACTGCAAAAGGTCATTAATTTACATGGTTAGAAGCATGACAGCCTTCGCCCGTCAACAAGTGGCGACCGAGTGGGGCAACGTAACCTGGGAAATCAAATCCGTAAACCAACGATTCCTCGAACCTAATTTTAGAATGCCGGAAACCTTCCGTCATATGGAGTTCTCACTGCGCGAAGTACTGCGCAAGCAACTGAGCCGTGGTAAGCTCGATTGCACCTTGCGAGTTGAGATGAACTCTAAAAGCGCTGGCAAGATTAAGCTCGATCAGGAAATGGCCCAACAACTTCTAACTGCCCATGAAGAATTACAAGTTCTTGCGCAAGACAACCAATCCCCGGATTTAACGCAACTGCTTCGCTGGCCTGGCATTTTACAACAAGAAGAAGCCGACACCGAGACCATGGAGCAGGACGTACGAAATGCCTTTGACGATGCAGTTAAACAGCTCATCACAGTGCGTGAACGGGAAGGCTCAGCCTTAGCCGAAATGATCGAACAACGCTTAACCGGTATCGGCGTCGAAGTCGACAAAGTATCGGAACAAATGCCGCAAGTGATGCAATGGCAACGGGATAAGCTACTGACCCGCTTCAAAGAAGCTGAAGTAGAGCTGGATCCGGAGCGTCGTGAGCAAGAGCTGGTCTTCCTGGCGCAAAAGCTCGACGTCGCCGAAGAGCTCGACCGCCTCAAAACTCACGTTATTGAAGCACAACGTATGCTCAAGAAGGGTGGCCCCATTGGTCGACGCCTCGACTTCCTGATGCAGGAGTTTAACCGCGAAGCCAACACCCTCGGCTCAAAATCCATCAACGCCGATATCACCTCCAGTGCGGTTGAAATCAAGGTGCTGATCGAGCAGATGCGAGAACAAGTGCAGAATATGGAATAGATTACACTTGGTAGGGGCTGGCCAAGCTGGCAGCCTCCATAAAGCACTCGATTTATTGCTTACTTTCTATACCGCGCGGGGTTTGTCTTGTGTTATGATCGCGCCTTTGTGTTTTCCATTTGACCTTCCAAGCTCTATTATCCCTGCAGGCCTTGTGCTATAAAGGTTTGGCTTGGTTTGTTTATATTATCTGAATTGGATTGTAGCAGGATTTGATGACGACTATGACGCCTATCAATACCATCGCTAAGGGTACGCTTTATGTGGTTTCGGCGCCTTCCGGGGCGGGTAAAACAAGTCTTTTAAAGGCTGTTTTGCAGAAATTACCCGAACTTAAGCTATCTATATCGCATACTACTCGCCCGCAAAGACCGGGTGAGCAGGATGGTGTGGATTATCATTTTGTCGACCAGGCAACTTTCCAGAAGATGCTGGATGAGCAGCAATTTTTAGAACATGCGGAAGTTTTTGGTAACTTTTACGGCACCAGTCGCGAATGGCTGGAGAAGCAGTTGGTCGAAGGGCATGATGTGATTCTGGAGATTGATTGGCAGGGCGCGCGTCAAGTGCGTGAGTTAATGCCGGAGTGCCGCGGTATCTTCATTTTGCCGCCATCACGCGAAGAACTATCAAATCGTTTGACTAATCGTGGGCAGGATAGCGATGAAGTGATCGCTAAACGTATGGCAGCGGCAACTGCAGAAATGAAACACTATGATGAATACGATTATGTGCTGGTCAATGATGACTTCGAGGTTGCCTGCGCGGAAATGGAGGCCATTTTCACTGCACGTCGCTTGCGTATTGCAAGCCAGAAAGTTCGTCAGCACCATTTAATTCATGACCTGCTATCAGATTCTATGGAGTAAGCAGTTATTTAAGGTACACTTACTTTAATCAGTCTTTTTAACGCTTTATTCACGGTTTTTTTGCTAAAAGCCCTATATTAAAGCACCGAATTTAACCCTTGGCACTTTCGCCACATTATGTATGTAGAGGTAAATTATGGCACGTGTAACGGTACAAGATGCTGTTGAAAAAGTTGGTAATCGTTTTGATTTGATTATGTTAGCCGCAAAGCGCGCTCGTCAAATCGCAACCGGAGGTCACGACCCTAAAGTGGACTGGGATAATGACAAACCAACAGTGGTTGCTTTACGTGAAATCGAAGAAGATTTAACTACTCGCGAAACAGTTGATGCAGACGAGCGCGCTGCTAAGCGTGAGCGTGAGCAAAGACCAGTTCTATTTTAATAGACTGGTTTATACTCGAACCGAAGGTTAATTGTTAATGTCCGATATGTCGCATTTCGAAAGCTTGCGGGATGTGCTCGGCGGTTACCTGGAAGAAAGTCAGGTAGCCGATATCGAACGCGCCTATCAGCTGGCGGAACGTGCCCATGAAGGACAGATGCGCTCCAGCGGCGATCCTTATATTACCCACCCCGTAGCCGCTGCGCATATTCTTGCTGACTTACACCTCGATCATCAAACCATCATGGCAGCTTTGATGCATGATGTGATTGAAGACTGTGATGTAACCAAGCAAGACCTCGGCAACGAGTTTGGCGAAACGGTGGCAGATTTGGTCGAAGGGGTCAGTAAGCTGACTCAGATTGATTTCCAATCCAAAGAGCAAGCTCAGGCCGAGAACTTCCGCAAAATGATGATGGCGATGACGCAGGATATTCGCGTCATTTTGATCAAGCTGGCAGATCGTTTACACAACATGCAAACACTGGGTGCACTGCGCCCTGATAAGCGTCGTCGTATTGCCCGCGAAACACTGGAAATTTACGCACCGATTGCTAACCGCCTGGGTATCTATCGCTTGAAAGAGCAGTTAGAACTGTTGGGTTTCGCCAACATGTATCCACTGCGCTATCGAGTTTTACAACACTCGGTTAAGAAGGTTCGTGGCCACCGCAAAGAAATCGTTGAACGCATCACTGAACAATTACGAACGCGATTAAAAGATTCCCGCATTACCAGCAAGGTCATTGGTCGCGAAAAAAGTGTTTACAGTATTTATAAAAAGATGCGCGACAAGGTGGGAACATTTACCGAGGTGATGGACATTTATGCCTTCCGCGTCATCACCGATAGCGAAGATTCCTGTTACCGCATTCTTGGACAAATTCATAACCTCTTCAAACCCATCCCCGGTCGCTTCAAAGATTATATCGCTATCCCAAAAGCCAATGGCTATCAATCACTGCATACGGTTCTGCGAAATAAAACCGGTATGCATATTGAAGTTCAAATCCGGACCGAGCAAATGGATCAGATGGCGGAAAATGGAGTGGCAGCGCATTGGCTCTATAAAACTGGCAGCGCGCATCCAGCAGAAACGAAAGCGCGCGAATGGTTGCAGAGCTTGGTTGAGTTACAGCAAAGTGCCGGCGACTCAATGGAGTTTATTGAGAACGTTAAAATCGATCTCTACCCGGATGAGGTTTATATTTTCACGCCGAAAGGCAAAATTATCGAGTTACCCAAAGGAGCAACACCAGTAGACTTTGCCTATGCCATACACACTGATGTCGGCAATAGCTGCATAGCCTGTAAAATCGATAAGCAATTTTCACCACTGAGCACACCATTAACTAATGGTAAAACCGTTGAAATTATCACAGCTCCTGGCGCCAAACCGAATCCGGCCTGGCTTAGCTATGTGGTTACGGGTAAAGCTCGTTCCAATATTCGAAACTTTGTGAAAAATATTCGTCAGGATGAAGCCGTTCATCTGGGCCGTCGCTTGCTTGAACAGGTGGTTAAAAAGCAGCTTGAAGATTTCCCATCAGAACAACTCGAGGCGGTTGCAAAAATAACGCATCACGACACGGTAGACGACATGCTAGCAGGCATTGGCCTAGGCAAAATTGCCAGCGTGTTAGTCGCCCACCGCTTGACTAGCGATAAAGAAGAAACCGATGAAACCGTGGTCGACATGCCGCAGAAAGATCAGGCCCCGCTGGCCATTAAAGGCACCGAAGGCTTGGTTGTTAAATATGCCCGCTGTTGTCGTCCGATTCCCGGCGATCCCATTTTAGCTTACGTCAGTGCAGGCAAAGGCTTCACTATCCACCGAGAAACCTGTCCTAATGTGCAGCGTGCACACAAGCACAATGATCGTTATGTACCAGTACAGTGGTCAGACGATGTGCAGGGTGATTATATTGCAGAACTCCGCATTGAAGTCTTTAACCAGCGCGGAGTTCTAGCGCAAATTACTAATATTATTTCCAATCAGGAAGCCAATATCGTCAATGTCGATATTAATGAACAGGATGGTTCAACTAATATTCTGACGTTCCAGATGGGCGTGCATCATCGTGTTCATTTGGCCAACATCATCAAAAAGTTAAGGGTCATTCCTTTCGTCAACAAAGTTCATCGTCACCCTTAATTAGAACTTCATTTAACCCTCTTTGAGGAAATCTTTAAGGAAACTGCTGTGAGCAAAATTATTATTCAAACTGATAAAGCCCCTGCCGCCATTGGCACCTATTCACAAGCTGTCAAAGCTGGCAACACGGTTTATCTTTCGGGTCAAATTCCTTTGATTCCTGAAACCATGGAGTTAGTCGAGGCTTTTGAGGATCAGGTACATCAAGTGTTTAAAAACTTGAGCGCAGTCTGTGAAGCAGCTGGCGCAACCCTGGATCATATATCCAAACTCAATATCTTCATGATTGATTTAGGTCATTTTGCGACCGTTAACGAAATCATGGCGCAGTATTTCGAACAGCCTTATCCAGCACGTGCCGCCATCGGTGTTAAAGAATTACCAAAAGGTGCACAAATTGAAATGGATGCCATCGTAACACTTGATGAGGACTAAAATGTGCTGCCACGTAGTCCCACCCGTTTACAAAAGATATTAACCTTACTGTCTAACCGTCAGCCCGACCTGACGGTTTTCATGGATGAGGTTCATAAACCCCACAACCTGGCTGCCATTGTTCGCACCGCTGACGCTGTTGGTATTGGCCATGTGCACGCAGTTTTTCCTGAAGACGTGAAGTTTACGGGCCACCATACATCCAGCGGCAGCAAGCGTTGGGTCACCACCCATAAACACCCCGACCTGAAGTCTGGTATTGCACAAATGAAAGCGCAGGGCATGCAGGTTTTAGCAGCCCATCTTTCTGACACAGCGGTGGATTTTCGGAGTATTGATTACACTAAACCGACCTGTCTTCTGGTTGGTTCTGAATTGGTGGGGGTTTCTGATGAAGCTGCCGAGATTGCTGACCAGCACGTTCTTATCCCTATGGTTGGTATGGTGCAATCGCTTAATGTTTCTGTTGCCACAGCTCTGATTCTTTACGAGGCACAGCGCCAACGCTCCGGTGCTAACATGTATGGAGAATGCAAAATTCCTCAGGCTGAAGTCGATGAAATATGCTTTAAAGCCCTGCACCCAACCATTACCAAATTCTGCGACAAACATAAGATCCGCTATCCAAAGATGGATGAGTTCGGTGACATTGATGATCCTGAGTGGAATAAATTACGCAAATCATTAAAGGCTAAATAGTTCCAGATATTTACATTTTGCTACAAGCTTTAGTTGGTAATAGTTAATTTTCATGGTAAGAATAAGTAATAATAAATTATTCTCACTAAGGGATTAGTCATGACAACTGCACTATTACCAACTTCTTCCGAGCAACGTTATCAAGCCTTGGATTTGATTCGCGGCGTTGCTGTTTTAGGTATTCTAATTATGAATATCTACGCCTTTTCAAATATTTTTGCCTACTATATGAATCCGTATGCGTTAGGCGAGCCTTCTGATTCAGACGTTTGGGTTTGGTCAATTACTCATATTTTTGCCGATCAAAAATTCTATACGCTTTTCTCCATGCTTTTTGGTGCCGGTATCATGCTGATGACTGAGCGTGCCAAGGCGCAGGGAATTTCTGCCGCCAAATATCATTACCGCCGCATTTTTTGGCTGCTGGCTTTTGGTCTAATTCATGCTTTATTTATCTGGCTTGGTGATATTCTGTTTATTTATGCCTGCATGGGTTTGTGGGTATTTCTGTTTACTGATACGAGTCCTAAAACTAAGCTGATTACCGGCATCGTACTGATTGTGCTTTACAGCGCCTACATGTCAATGGCCAGCATTTACATCGATAGAATCCCCGCAGAAGATTTAGAGTTTATGCTCAGCATGTTCTACCCTGATCAAGCAACTATTCAAGAAGAGACTCTGCCTTACTTAACCAGCTATGCCGCGCAAGTCGATGACAGAGTCGATTTCTTTCAAGAAAACGTCTTATCCATGGGGTTAACTTTTGGAATCTTCCGTATCGGGGGCTCGATGTTAATTGGCATGGCGCTCTATCAATATGGGGTATTAACTGCTGCTCGTTCCAATAAATTTTACTTAGTATTATTGCATATTTGTTTTGTGATTGGGTTTGGATTAACTGCATATGATATGCAAAATTTAATTGTTAATGACTTTTCGTTTGCAGAGCTTATGTTCTCCTACATGACTTTGACTAATGTAGCAGCCATGTTCATCGCAATTGGCTACGTTGCATTGTTGGCATTATGGTGTAAGTCTTCATCAAACGGGAAAATCAGTAAAGCATTTCAAGCTGTTGGCCGCATGGCTTTCACCAATTACATCGCGCAAAGTTTAATCTGCACAACCCTATTCTATAGTTTTGGGTTTGGCTTGTTTGCCGAACTCTCACGCTTGCAGTTAATGGGCATTGTTGCGATAGTGTTTTTATTGCAACTTATCTGGTCACCCTGGTGGTTAAAACGCTACCATTACGGCCCTCTCGAATGGTTATGGCGCTCACTAACGTATGCAAAAATCCAAGCTTTTAGAAAACACTGATTTACCGATTATTGATCTGCGCCCTGTCGACCAGTATCGGCAGGGTCATATACAAGGTGCTACCAATATTCCTTTATCGGAAATTGAAGATTGCTGGTACGAATTACCCCCTAAAGATACGACGCTGATATTATTTACCAATACCACTGATCAGCATGACGTTCGAAGTTTATTTGAGCGCCAGCAGTATCCGATCGAAGCGGTATTGACGGCCGAGGAATTTACTCAGCAAGATCGATCTCAGACAAACTGGACCACCGATCACAATAGTCGCCGCCTGTGGCGAGCAAGTCCTTTGCTCGAAGATTACATCGAACTGATTGAGCAACACTTACCCGCTAGCGAGCCACTAGCCTTTGATATAGGTTGTGGTTCGGGCAGAGACAGTATTTTCCTTGGCCTGCATGGTTTTCGAGTGCTAGCGATTGATCGCAATCCTATGGCCATTGAACGCATCACCAGCTTTGTTGAACGTTGGGAGGTTGATGTCACACCAATGAAGTTAAACTGTGAAGCAGAGTATCAGCAGCTAACCCAGCTGATCCATTTACAAAAGCCTTCGATGATTGTGCAATGCCGTTATCTGCATCGCCCCTTACTTGATCTTTATCACGAGCATCTACCCGCTGGCAGTCTGGTGGCTATCCATACTTTCATGGAAGAAGCGGCCAAGTATGGTAGTCCGAAAAAACCTGCGTACCTGCTTAAGCCAGGTGAACTGGCAGAAAAGTTTGCTGACTGGGACATACTGCTCGATCAAGAGCATGTACTTAGTGATCATCGCCCGCTATCCTTGTTCTTAGCTCGAAAGCCTTTTTAACCTTCACATTTAAATGACGCAATTAGCCTATAGTCGTTGACTTCTTTGTGCCACTTCTTGATCATAGATAGGCAGAGGCTATTAAAAATGACATTAACAGAGTTTAGATATATTGTTGCAGTTGCTCGCGAACGCCACTTCGGACGTGCCGCAGAGGCCTGCTTTGTTAGCCAACCGACCTTAAGCGTTGGCGTGCGCAAGCTGGAAGAGCAGCTTGGCGTGATTCTGTTTGAGCGTAGCAAATCCGATGTCAAAGTAACCCCAGAAGGCAAACCGATTATTGAGCAAGCTCAACACATTCTTGAGCAAGTCAGCCAGTTAAAACAAATGGCGAAACAAAATTCTGATCAACTCGATGGCCCCTTAAAAATCGGCGCCATTTTTACCATTGGCCCTTATCTTCTTCCTTCACTAATCCCCATGCTGAAAAAACTGGCTCCCAAAATGCCACTGCATATTGATGAAGACTACACCCACAACTTACGCACCAAACTTCGTAATGGCGAGTTGGATGTGATTTTCGTGGCGCTACCATTCGATGAGCCTGAAGTGGACGTTGTTCCTTTGTACGAAGAAGAATTTATTGCTTTGCTGCCTGAAAAGCACCCCTGGGTGAAACGTGACAAATTGCATATCGTTGATATCGCCGATGAAGTCATGATTATGTTGGGTGCAGGCCACTGTTTCCGCGATCAGGTCATCGAAGCCTGTCCGCAATGCAAAGACTCCAGCCTGAATCCACAGAAAGACTGGATTACTGGCAGCTCCATCGAAACCATTCGTCAGATGGTCGCCAGTGGTTTGGGCATCAGTGTCATTCCGCGTTCGGCTGCCAATTTCCACAATGAAAAACTGGGGCTGGTGACGCGAGAATTCGACACCCCAAAACCTAGCCGC
>Ga0209475_10005485_pt1 | contig 10383 bp, 10 predicted proteins | sample tdDd471_FD_187128 | JGI IMG/M metagenome (GOLD analysis project Ga0209475, IMG submission 187128) | Marine sediment microbial communities from the Atlantic coast under amendment with organic carbon and nitrate - tdDd47.1 (SPAdes)... | ecosystem: Environmental > Aquatic > Marine > Coastal >...
CCCCCCGAGATGGCAGAACTAGGCCTTAACGCGTTTAAAGAATTCATCCAGAATCCTGCACGATACCGAAAGATATTGGCTGACATCGACCAGAAATCAGGACAATTTTTCAAAAGCAGAAACCAATAGGCGACCCAAGGTAGAATTCCAGATATGCATTTTTTCAAAAAAAGCCTGATCTTTAAAATTGGGGCCGTGGTTCTTCTCGTCGAGTTCCTGGTTCTCACTTCTCTTGGGCTTTACTATACTGAACGCTTTTCCAGTGAAGTGGACCGGCGCATTAAGAATAGCGCCCAGCTTCCCGGGAAGCTCATGAATCGCCAACTTCTTCGTTACGAATCAGTAGCCGACAAGGGAGTCATGATCGATCTGGTAGGCGAAGAATTCATAGACGGCATGGTCGTGGGTGCTGATGGTCGAGTCTACTACTCCTTCCACCCCAAGGATGTTGGCAAAAACATCTTTGAAATCCCTGAAATCGCTCCTGACCGATTGTCTGATGTCACCAGCCCGGTCCTTTACCGAGACATGGATAATGACAAGGAGATTGTCGTCTCCATTTCACCGGTAAGTGCCTATGAGGGCGCAAAACCATTCTTCCTCGTCTACATCAAGACCGGAACAGAAGCCGCCCAAATCCACAGGCAACGCAATGCCGCCCTGTTCATATTCGGCTCGGCCTTTTGCATACTGGTCACGTCCTTGATCATCATCATTTATTCCAGACAGCTGGTCATCAAACCCCTGCGCAATCTCAAGCAGAGCGCCGACGCCCTGAGCCGCGGCGAATTGGATGTCAAAATACCATCAGACCGAAAAGACGAGATTGGCAGCCTGGCCAGCAGTTTTTCGGATATGCGAGACTCCATACAACAAAAGATTCAGGAACTGGAAAAAGCCAACCTCACCTTGGGGGAACGTGAAGGACAGCTCCACGCCTTTGTGGAAGCTCTGCCGGACCGGATTCTTCTGTTTGATTGGGAAGGCACATTCCTGGAGGCCTACTCTGCGGACAACGACCAACTTTACGTCGACAAAGCCTCCTTGATTGGAAACACCCTCCACGAAGTGCATGAGAAGGAACTGGCCGACCGCGCACTTGATACTATCCGCAGCACCATAGTCTCAGGCAAAAGCCAATATCTCGATTACGAGCTGAATGGCCCCAACGGCCAGGTCTGGTTCGAGTGCAAGACGTCGAGAATCGGCGATGAATCCGGAGAGAACGGAAAAGTGGTATGGGTTGCCCGCGACATCACTTACCGCAAGGAAATGGAACGACGGCTGACCAGGGCCAAGGAAGACGCCGAACAAGTCAACCTGCGCCTGCGGGAACTGGACCAGACCAAGTCATCCCTGGTGTCATCGGTCTCCCACGAATTACGAACGCCGCTTACATCTCTGCTCGGCTTCTCAAAACTGATACTAAAGAACTTCTCGCGAAACTTCTGGCCCCTGGCCAAGGGCGACCACAAGCTCCTTACCAAAGGGTCCCAGATCGTGGAGAACCTGAACATCCTGATTCACGAAGGCAACCGACTGACTCGGCTGATCAACGATGTCCTCGACCTGAACAAGATCGAGATGGGCTACACTCAATGGCGCGAGGACAAGGTTAACCCCACGGAACTTGCGCAAAATGCCGTCAATGCCGTCAGCGGCCAGTTCAACGACAACCCGAATCTCGCTCTTGTCACCATGTTCGATGACGACCTGCCAGACATTGTCGTCGACTCAGACCGTCTCCTCCAGGTTTTGCTCAACCTGCTCACCAATGCGGCCAAGTTCACCCCGGCCGGAACTGTCACCATGCGGGTCGGCTCCCCGGCAACCGGCCTGCTCCATTTCGAAGTGGCCGACACCGGCCCCGGCATCGCGAAATTTGAGCAGAAACGCATCTTCGACATTTTCCACCAGGCCGGAGAATACGGCCCGGCAGACAACAAACCGCATGGCGCAGGCCTCGGCCTTGCTATCTGCCGAGAGATCATCGAGCATTACGACGGCACCATCTGGGTAGAGTCCGAACTCGGAGCAGGCTCCACCTTCTTCATCGAGCTTCCAGTGAAATAGTGCACTTCTGGTGCAACTACGCACCCTTCGCAGGCGCAACTCGTTGCACATGTGCACATCTCTTCCAACACCCAGAAAGCCCATCTAGCTGAATTTACAAACCAAGTCGTTTGGCACGACCTATGCTCCATACACCAAAACATGGTGAACAAGGAGTGACGACATGGAAATACTGAGTGCATTCGGCAATTGGTGCGGCGGCCCCGGATTCTGGCAACACGGCGGAGGGCCCGGCATGAGTAGCTGGATGCCATTCCATTTCGGCGGCATCTTTCAGATCCTGATCATCGGCCTGATCATCTATTTCATCGCCCGCATGTTCCGCAATCCAGCAACGGCAACCGGCGCACCATCTCCCCATGACGTTATCAAACGCCGGTACGCAGCCGGTGAAATCGACAAGGAAACATTCGACCGCATGAAGGACGAATTGAAATAGATCTCATCAGAGTAACAGTACACACATCTCCCCACGAAAAAGCCCCACCGGAAAATCCGGCGGGGCTTTTTTATTTAGCTAGTTCTAGCGCGAACTAAAGTTCAATTGCCCGCTTCATACGTGCCAATGTCTGTTCCTTGCCGAGCACCATCATGGTCTCGAACAGTCCGGGAGACTGGGTCGTGCCTACGATGGCCACACGGATGGGCTGGGCGATGACCTTGAACTTGATGTCCTTGTCCTCCAGGAACTGGCGGTGCAGGTCTTCAAGTGACTTTTCGGAGTATTCGTCGAGGGCCTCAATGCGCCCGGCGATTTCCTCAAGCAGCGGTTTGGTTTCATCGGTCAGGAATTTCTTCACGGCCTTTTCGTCGTAGGGCAGGAAGCTTGCGTCCACGATGAAGGGACGGGACTGTTCCAGCATGTCGATGATGGACTTGGCTCGCGGCTGCAAAAGCGGCGCGATCTTGGCAAAGTCGGCCTTGCTCACTGACTTGGCCTCTTCCTCGCCAACCTCACGGGCCAGGAAATCGCAGAGCATTCCTGCCAGTCGTTCCGGATCGGCTTTCTGCATGTACTGGCCGTTGACCCACTCGAACTTGGTCAGGTCAAAAACCGACGGCGAATTGCCGAGGTTATCAGAGGAGAAGAGCTTGACCATTTCGTCCATGGTGAACAACTCCTGGTCGCCATGAGACCAACCCAGGCGGGCCAGGTAGTTGGTCACAGCCTCGGGCAGGTAGCCCATTTTCTCATATTCCATGACTGAAAGTGCGCCGTGACGTTTCGAAAGTTTCTTCTTGTCCGGGCCGAGGATCATGGGAACGTGACCGAACTCGGGAACATCCCAGCCCATGGCGCGGTAAATGAGGATCTGGCGCGGGGTGTTGTTGACGTGATCGTCGCCGCGCATGACATGATTCACACCCATGTCATGGTCATCCACGACAACAGCCAGATTGTAGGTGGGCGAACCGTCGGAGCGACGCATGATCATATCATCCATCTCCGCGTTTTCCACGGCGATGGGCCCTTTGACCATATCCTTGAAAGCGGTGGTTCCTTCCAGCGGAGCCTTGAGTCGAACTGCGCCAGCCGTCAGTCCTTTCTCGCGGCATGAGCCATCGTACTTGGGCTTACGGCCTTCTTTCATGGCCTTCTCGCGCATGGCGTCCACGTCTTCCTTGGAACAATCGCAATAGTAGGCATGTCCGGCTTCGATGAGCTGATCAATTACCTCGTTGTGCCGGTCGGCGCGAGTGGACTGAAACACGATCTCGCCGTCATGCTCAAGACCCAGCCACTTCATGGATTCAATAATGGCATCCGTGGCTTCCTGAGTGGACCGCGCACGGTCCGTATCCTCGACACGAAGCCTGAACTCACCGCCCGAAGCACGGGCCAGCAACCATGAAAAAAGTGCGGTACGGGCACCGCCGATATGCAGATAACCAGTAGGACTCGGGGCAAACCGGGAAACAATCTTGGACATGAAATATATTCTCCTTGGAACAAATTAATCTTTGAGGGCCATCAGCATGTGAGGCTTTTGAGAGTGGTGCAGCTGCTAGGCGGAAGGGTTTGAGTTTCCCGCAGGCGTAGCCTAGCTACGTCGAGGACAGACTCAACCATTCCAACGACGCAGATGCTCCGCTATCGAAAGCCGAGGCTAAACAGCTTCCACGCTTTTAATTTCCGGAATTTCCTTGAGGATAATGCGCTCAATACCGTTCTTGAGGGTCATCTGCGACATGGGGCAGCCTTTACAAGCACCGGTCAGGCGCACCTGAACAATGCCGGCATCGGTGACATCGACGAGTTCGACATCGCCGCCATCGGCCTGCAACATGGGACGGACCTTTTCCAGAACTTCTTGAACTCTTTCGCGCATGAAATGCCTCCGTGAAAATCACTTGGACGGAGAAGTACGGCTTTGAACCGCCCATGTCAATTCAACTGCTATTGCAGTCTATCTAGACTGTTCAAAAAGGTTGGAGTGCTAGGCGCGGATGTAAATGCAAGACCGAAGCGTATTCTTAATACGTGAGGGTTTGCATTTGCATACGCAACGACGCAATCCGACTTTTTTCAACAGTCGAAACTATTGTTCGATCAGGACGCCGAAGGCTTCTTCGAGTTCCTCGTCCAGATCTTCGATCATCTCGTCGATCCGATCCGGAGTGAGCCCCATTGATTCCCATATGACCGGATTAGGAGGCTGAACGAAATATTCGCCGCTGGAACCGATACCAAGGCCGGTGGCGATGGTCTCGGCGCAGTGGACCAGTCCGGGTTCGGCCTCTTTCTGCTTATCCTTGGGCTGGTGATGTTCGAGCACCGCGGAGACAAGAACAAAGGGGAAATTCCACTTGCGAAGCAGCATGCCGCCGAGAGTGGCGTGGTCAAAGCCGAGCAACTTTCTTTCCTCGGCAAACAGGAGGACGTCCTTATTGCGGGCATGAGTTAGTACGGCGGCAGCACGTTCAGGCTCGGCCTGAAGCAGGATGAGCTGTCCGATATCGTGCAACAAGCCAGAAACAAATGCGCGCTCCGGATCACCCTTGCCGGTGATACGGCAAAGACGCCTGGCAATAAGGCCGCAGGCGACGGAGTGCTTCCAGAACTGCTCCATGTCGAGCACTTCGGCGGGCACGTCCTTGAACAGGCTCATAACCGAGGTACCTACGGCCAGAGTGGAAAGCTGGTTGACACCGACCACGGTGACAGCCCGGGAAATGGTATCGATCTGCATGGGCAGACTGTAAAAGGCGGAGTTGACCATGCGCAACAGGAACGCAGTCAGACTCGGGTCCTGACTGATGATCGCTGCCAGGTCATCAGCCGAAGTTGCCTTGGCATTGATGGCCTGCTGGAGTTCCAGGAAAACCTGGGGCAGAGCTGGGAGTTGATGTTCCTTGCGCAGGATATCCAAGGGGTCAAGCGGCTCGACGTCCGGCATCGAAGCCGAATCCCCAGTAGCCTCGACAGTCTCATAACGGGCAGGATTGAGCGTCATGTCCAAAGCAACATGATTAGCCCCGAGCCTGGCGAGACGTTTTATGGAGTCATCCGGGCTCGTAATAAATTTATATCTTTGGACAGCAATTTTTTTGCGGCATCAAGAGTCTCTGGTGTGATGTCGATATCTTTAACGGCGTTATCTTCTGCCATGAATCAATCCTATACGTGTTTATGAAGCAAGCCAGAATTTGATCATAGAAGAAAACGCGCCGAAGAAAAAGCGGTTTATAAAAAACTACCTGTTTGTTGCATGAACCTCAGGTTATCGACGACTTTAAGCAATTAAAAGTTGTACTGGCAGCGCAGACGGACCTGGAAGCCATCCTTGCCGCCAAGTTTTGCATCTGCATCCTGGTACGACCACCGGTTCAGGATCGAAAAGCCCTTGAGATTGCCGTCAAAAGCGTAGTTCATGTTCAAGGTATACTCATCCCTGTCGAACGAGGCATTTCTCCCGGTATCAGGCGTGTCGCCGAAAACGGTCTTGATGCTGGCTGAAAACTCTTTGGCTCCTACACGGCTGAAGTCATACTCGGCTCCAAGATACAGGGCTTTTTCACCGGCACGATTGAAGGCGTAGGACATCATGTTGTTGAAGAACACGTAAGTTCCCCACGAGTTGCGAATATCAGCCGAATTGTCGACAACAGTTCCACCGACATCAAGTGTTACGCCGTTGATATCCACACCACCGAGGAGGCCAAGTTCTGCGGCATTGTATTTTCCCCTGACCTGATTGCCGACACTGCGTTGATCAACCCCCTGAAACAGGAAGTGGTATCCGAGGTCTTCAGAGACATCGAAACCGTATTTGGCCTGAGTGAAAAACGTGTTGTCCATGTCCGGAGCGTAGTAGTTCCAGAACCGGGTGGGCAGCTTCTCTACCGGAGTCCAGTCGGCTCCGGCCATGAGCACGCCACCCTGCTTACCGTTGACCCCGGCCAGTTCAGTCATGCTCTTGAAAATTTTGGTATCCCTGGCCTTCTCCTTATCCACCCAGAAGAGACTCAATTCAGTATTATCGAAGTCTTTGGATTTCAGGCCGTAGGCCTCGAAAGTCTGGGCCAGCATGCGGCTGTCGTTGCTGTTGATAAACGGAGTATCGATGCGCTGCCGCCACAACCGGGCTTCGGTTTCAGCAAAACGGGCCTTCACATAGGCCTCACCCAAAGCGGCAAACCCTCTATTGGAACTTGAAAGCAGCCCGGTGCCACCCCGGCTTTCCTTATTAAGGTCGCTAGTGAACGGAGCTGTTGCATACATGGCTGCGGCTGCACCAAAATGATCACTTATCCACGGCGTCTCATATTTCAGATAGCCACCAAAAGCCAATGACTCCTTGATGCTGTCAAAATCATCCCCGGTCGTCTTGTTACGCTGGGTAAAGTAATAAAAACGGGCTTGTCCGGTAATGGTTCCGTAATCCACCTGCTCCGCTTCCTGCTCAGCGGCAAAGGAAGGCAAGGCGGTCAAGATGGCAACAAGGCAGACGACAAGGACAACGTGAATTGGCTTCGATTTGATCATGGGTACTCTATATTAATTATATTTATGTTTAACTTGCAGACATCAATGCCTTGACTCTTATTCCCGAGTCAAGACGAATGTGTAGCTACCACCGCAGGCGTAGACTCCGTCGCTCCAACGCCAGACAACGCCGCCCTTGGCATTTTTCACATCCACGAACTCGATATCCACCAACTCGGTGACGTAACCACCATCCTTGATATAGGTGGACTGCAAGTGAGCCATGTTCGGGTTCTCGGGCTTAAGCTTGCCCACATAGCGGACATTGGGTCGCTCGGCCTGGACGATGAGATTGTCTTTGCTCTGGAAAACCTCAATCGTATAGTGGCCAACTTTATCGCGCCCGAGGTCTTCGCAAGAGGTATGGGACTCTGTAACTTCCGCCTTCCATGTGCCGCCAAAGTCTCCGGCCAGGGCAATGGACGCAGTCAGGAGGATCAGGATTGTCGAGATGGTGATGATGATGTTTCGCATGATGTACTCCTTTATTCCGTGTCGCCGGACGGTGCCGAGGCTTCAACCGGGATTGCATTTCCACCTGTGCGATAACGCAAGAACAGTATCAGCGACGCCACCGAGGCACCGATGCCGACTGTAGTGGCAATAACCATTGGCAAGTTGAAACCGATCTGGGCGTAACACAGGAAGGTAACGACCACACAGGTCATGAACAGGGCCGGAACCGTCGTCAGCCAGTGGCTCTTTCCTGTCATGGCAAGGTGAGCCGAGGCTGCCCACAATACGATGGCGGCCATGGTCTGGTTGGCCCAGCCAAAGTATCGCCAGATTATTCCAAACTCGGTCAGGGAGACCACAAAACCGACAAGAAAGAGCGGAACGGCAATATATATGCGCTTCATGTTCTCTTTCTGGGACATGCCCATGAAATCGGCGATGATCAGCCGCGCGCTCCTGAAGGCCGTGTCACCCGAGGTGACAGGCAGCAGGACCACGCCAATAACGGCCAGAATGCCGCCAAAGGTTCCCAGCAATGTGGTGGACACTGTGTTGACCACCAGCGCGGGACCACCAAGGCCGAGCACTTCGTTAAGCTCTACCGGTGTGTCGAAGAAAGCAATGGCCAGAGTGGCCCAGATGATGGCGATAACGCCCTCGGCGATCATGCCGCCGTAAAAAACCATATGTCCGTACTTCTCAGAGGGCAGGCAACGAGCCATCATGGGCGCCTGGGTGGCATGGAAGCCACTGATGGCACCACAGGCAATGGTGATGAACACCAGCGGCCACAGCGGGAGATCCTGCGGATTGGTGTGGGTGAACATGGTCGATGCATCAAAGGTGTAGCCTTTGACGACCATCATGACTCCAAGTCCCACGGCCATAAATATGAGAATGGCGCCAAATACCGGGTAGATGCGACCGATGATCTTGTCCACGGGCAGAATTGTCGCCACGAAATAGTAGGCGAAGATGATGACCACCCACATGTGAGTGGACAGGCCTGTCAGGTTTTCAAGTAATCCTGCAGGGCCGAGTACGAATACGATTCCGACCAATACCAGCAGGATAACCGAGAACCCCCGCATGAACAGCTTGAATCCGCTGCCGAGGGTGAAGCCTACAATGTCAGGTATGCTGCGTCCGTCGTGGCGAACGGAAAGCATGCCTGCGAAGAAATCATGTACGGCACCGCCGAAGATACAGCCGATGACGATCCAGACCAGGGCTATGGGCCCATAAAGTGCGCCGAGGATCGGGCCGAAGATCGGACCCAGGCCGGCGATATTCAGAAGCTGGATGAGAAAAACTTTCCAGACCGGCATTTCCACATAATCCACACCGTCCGTCATGGTCTTGGCGGGAGTGGGCCGTTCCGGTTCGATACCGAAAACTCTGGCCACGTACTTTCCGTAGATGAAATAACCGAGCAGCAGCGAGGCTATGGAGCCGAAAAACAGAGTCATCAGACCCTCCAGATATGAATCGAATTAACGAAAAACCAATATCAACGAAGTGCACCGTACAGGAATGGGAGGAAAAAAGTAAATAGGGGAAAGTCTCGAAGTGCTGAGAAAGTTATGTTTATTACAGAACAAAATGCGGATTGTTCTCTTTCTCATGGACGACCGAAGTCATCGGCCCATGCCCCGAATAGATACGGGTAGGATCGGGCAGAATGAAGATACGGGACCGGATGGAGCTGATCAGATCGGAACCACTACCGCGCGGCAGGTCCGTGCGCCCGACCGCGATCATGAACAGCAGGTCACCGACGAACACGCTTCCGGCGGCAGGAAAGAAGTAGGAAAGACTGCCGGGAGTATGGCCGGGGGTGTCCAGAACAAGCATATCCTGACCGAGGACTTTGCGACGCCCCGGTCCGAGTGGCTCGTAGGTAAAATTGAGAAACTCGGCAAATTCCCGGACTCCGCCAGCCTCCAATGACAAATCCTTGAGAAAGTCATCTTCCGGGCTGGCGTAAACAGGAACAGAAAACCGGTTAAGAATATCCTGCACCCCGCCGATATGGTCTATATGGAAATGGGTCAGGTAGACCCCTTGCAGGTTGAGCTTTTTTTCCTCGATACGCTCAATGAGCCTCGCCGGTTCGACCCCGGCATCGATGACCACAGCGTCATTGCCGGAGGAAACCAGATAGCAATTGGTTTCATCCGGGCCGAGGACAAAGGTTTCAATAGTCAGCTTGTTCATATTCAGTTTGCACCTTGACGGAAACCGCCGACTGATGAAAGTTGACGGTAATTGGCAACATCTCTCTTTCAAAGGATATAAATGCTTTACTTTTTAGGCAACTGTCAAATGGATTTCCTCAGCCGAGCCATGACCGACCGGGGACTGGACTGTACATACCGGGTCCTGGCCTCGCCATTCACCTACACGAGCAGCCCCGGAGAAATACCCGCCGAACTCGGCGAAATGGTCCGGACCATGGGCCTCGAGGACTACTTCCATGACCGTTCCCTGAAGAACCAGTTCCAGATGATTGGGCCGGACGACGAAAAACCGGAGATCATCGTCATGAGCCTGTTCCACGAGAACAGCCCGCTCTTCATCCACAACAGGGACGGATATATCTTTTTCATGGACCCGGCGGCCTGGGAGGGCAACCCAGAGCTTGAGGCGTGGATGAACGCCGAATGCGGCATGATCCAGCCCAACCACTCCACCTACCTGAAACGATACGGTGAGATGCTCGCCACGGTCCGCCACAACCACCCCGATGTGCCCATTATCGTTGTGTCCCGTTTGTCCCATTTCCCGGCCTTCGGCCCGGAACCGTATTCCTACCTCCAGGGATGGACCGAGCTTTACAGAGAGGCCCCGGCGCATTTCGCACTCTG
>Ga0209475_10005491_pt1 | contig 10375 bp, 6 predicted proteins | sample tdDd471_FD_187128 | JGI IMG/M metagenome (GOLD analysis project Ga0209475, IMG submission 187128) | Marine sediment microbial communities from the Atlantic coast under amendment with organic carbon and nitrate - tdDd47.1 (SPAdes)... | ecosystem: Environmental > Aquatic > Marine > Coastal >...
CGATGAAGTGGAACTCGCCGAGCGCGATGCGGTGATCGGGCGAGCGGGGGTCAATGCGCACGAGGCGCTCGTACGTCTCGCCCGCCTCGTCCGACATGCGGAACCGCATGTACCGATCGGCGACCTCGGACAGCACACCCGTGTCACTCGAGAACCGGCTGCGGATCGCGTTCAGCGCCTCGATGGCGCCATCCCGATCGCCGGACCGCCGCAGCAGGTCGACGAGCCGAAACCGAAAGCTGGAGTCCGACGGCGACATCGCGATCAGGGACTCGAGCTCCTCGCGGACGGCCTCGAGCTCGCCCCGCCGTTCGAGCACCCGGATCAGCGCGAGTCGGGCGTCGATCGAGCGGCGATCGCGCCCGATCGCCTGCCGCAGGCGCTCGACGGCGTCGTCCTCGCGCCCGACCTCGTCGAGGATCGACGCGAGCAGCATGAGCTGGTCGAAGTTCGGGCGCGTCCACTCTTCTTCGAGCTCGACGACCAGCTCGTCGAGCCGCCCGTCGCGCCGGTAGGCCTCGACGATGCGCTGCTCGAGCTCGCGGTACAGCCAGTACCCCGGCTCGACCATGCGCATCGCGCGGCGGTAGGCGTCGACCGCTTCCTCGGTGCGCTCCATCAGGGTGAGCACGTCGCCGATGTCGCGGGTGGCGACGGCGCGCTGGCGCGTGTCGCGCCCGGCCATGTCGACGATCGCCTCGTAGTGGCCGAGCGCCTCCTCGAAGCGTTCGTAGCGGACAAAGAGCTCGGCGAGCTCCATCCGCGTGTAGACGTCGTTCGGGTCGAGGGCGACGAGGGCCTCGACGCGGTCGGACGCGAGCTCCCACTCGCGAGCGTCGAACGCGAGGTCGGCGAGCGCGCGCAGGATGTCACGCCTCTGGTCATCGTCCTCGGCGAGCTCGAGGGCCCGGTCGAACATCGCCTCGGCTTCGGTCCGCTCTTCGAGGCGATAGAGCATCCCGCCAAGGCTCTGCCACGCGTTCGCCGACTCGGGATCGATCCCGGTCGCGCGCTCGTACGCGTCGCGCGCCTCGTCCCACCGCTCGGCGACCTTGAGCAGGTGCCCTTCGAGCATCGGCCACGCGAACACGTCCGGCTCGGACGCGCCCAGCTCGGCGTACTCGTCGATCAGCCCGGGCAGCCCGCTGCCGACCTCGGCGACGAGCATGTCGAAGATGCGGCCTTCGACGGGACGCCGGGCGAGCATCTCGCGGTACCGCCGGATGATCTCGCGGCGTCGAGCGTCGCTCTGATCGGCACCCCACTCGTCGGCCTGAGCGACGGCGTTCGACGGCCCCCGCCCCGGCCCGGCGATGGGCGCGACGAGGCCGACGACGAGCGCGCCGGTGACGAGCCCACGAATCAGGCGCATTCGGCCACCTCCAGTCCGGCGAGAGCGCGCGCTTCGGACACGAGGTCCGCGACAGCGCCACGGTCGCGCACCGGCGGGCCGAGGGCAAGGCGCTGCCCGTCTTCGAGATGCACCTCGGGCACCCAGCGCCCAAGGGGGCGCGACGCGACGTCGAAGCCGCGCACGCGGTCGAAGCCGACGTCGACGCCCTGTGTGTCGTCACCGCGACCGAGGTCGACGACCAGAACCCGTCGACGCCGGTCGAGCGCCCAGCTCGCCCGGGACAGCCCCCGTGAGATGGCGAACGCGATGGCGACCAGCGCGCCGAAACCGAGGTACACGGCGAGCCGCCCGACCGCGGCGCCGGGGCCGTCGGCGAGGTCGGCGATCAGGTCGGGCGCGGTGAACGCGGCCATCCCGAGCGCGGTGACGCCTCCGATGAGCGCCCCACCCTCGGCCGCGACGCGCCACTGCACGCGGGTTTCGGGGCGCACGGTGATGCGGTCGGGGCTGCGCGAAACGATGTAGGACGAGCGGGGCAAGGGACCTCGTGGGGCGAGCCTCGATTGTGGGTGCCCGCGCACCCGGGTTCAACCACTCCGACGCGCGAAGCCTTCCGAACGGACCGATCCGGCCCCGTGAACGCCCGCCGCCCGGCGAATCCCGTGCGCGAACCCGTTCGGATCGCGCGATCCGGCCGGATCGTGCGTTGACCCGCCGGCCCGTCCAGGGCAGGGTTGCGCGCCGAACTGCCCGCACCCCCATGGGGCTGATGCGCTCGCGCCGACGCGGACAGATCCCCCCGTTTCGCCTCTTGTTCTGGACCGTGGTGGTGCTCGTCGGCGCCATCGCACTTCTGGACCGGTATCCGGTGACGCTCGACGCGGGGGACCCCGAGATGCCGGGGCGCTCCGCGACGCTGACGGCGAGGGGCGATCTTCTCGTGGTGCTGAGCGAGGCCGAGATCGTGCGGGCGTCGTCGTCCGGGCGCTTCGCGGCGTCGTGGGCGTGGGTCGACCTCGTGCGCAGCGAGATCGGGCCGGTGTCCGTCGTCGACATCGACTCGCTCGACGCCGAGATGCTGCAGGCGCACCGCATCGTGCTGATGACCGCGAGCGCGACGGCGACGTCTCGCGCGGACGGGCTCGTCGACGAGCTCGAAGCGTTCGCGACCGGCGGCGGTATTCTTGCGCTGGAGCTGCCCGCCGGGCGGCTGCGCACCGCGTTCGCCGCCGACGGTGGCGGCTGGCGGACTCCGTCGTCGATCACCGCTGTCGAGGGCGTGCCCGAGGACGTGGCCGCGACCGTGCGCGACGTGCCGCTGATGACCCGGTTCATGGGCAGCACCCGCCCGCTCGAGCAGGCGACGACGCTGCTCGCGATGGACGGCGCGCCGGTGATCTACGCCCGCGACCGGGGTGACGGGCAGGTCGTCGTGTTCGACTTCGACCTCGGCGCCCAGCTCGCCGCCGTGCAGCAGGGGCTCGCCGGTCCGGATGGGCGGGTGCGCCCGCGGCGCAGCGGTGAGCCGATCCGCACCTGGGACCTCGTCGCCACCTCGCAGCTCATGGGCACCGACGTGCCGACCGCCGATCTGCTCGAGCGCTACGTCGCCCACGCGGTCCTCGGCGCGCGCGAACCGGTGTTCGCCCTGTGGCCCTGGCCCGACGCCGGGCGCGGTGCGCTGCTGACCAGCCACGATGCCCGCGACGTGACCGGGCGCCCGCTGTGGATGTCGATCCACGAGCGCGACACCGGCGCTCGGTCGACCACCTTTGTCGGCGCCCCCACGGACGAGCCGCCGGACGACCACGTCATCGACGACGAGGAGTTCGTCGGTCACGCCGCCCTGCTCTGGGTCCTCGACCCCGACGACGCCGACCTGCACCGGGGCTGGGGCCTGTTCGGCATCGAGCCGGTGCGCCGTCCGCTGACCCTCGTCGGGCAGCTCGACCACCTCGAGACGTGGCTCGGCGACGACGCCGACATCCGCGGCGTGCGCATCCGCGACGGCCGGTGGACGGAGTCGTTCACGGCGCCGTGGCGCATCATGGACGCCGTCGAGCTGCGGTACTCGGTGACGTACGGGCCTGCGCCGGGCTCGCCGCCGGGCTATCTCTTCGGCACCTGCCAGCCGTTCACGCCCCTCGACGTGAACGGGCTGCCGTTTCGCGTGCAGGAGGTCCCGGTCTGCTTCCGTGACCCGCGCACCGAAGCCGAGCGCGAGCTGCTCGAGCAGACCCTCGAGCGCGCCGCCGCCGAGGCGTGGTCCGTCCACCTGCTCACCGGCTCGGACCGCTTTCGCGACGCGCCCGACATGGACGGGTTCGACGCCTGGGCCAGCGCGCTGCGCTTCGCCGAATCGAACGACATGTGGATCGGTGGCGCCGGCGAGCTCGTGCGCTTCTGGCGCGAGCGCAGCGCCGCCGAGCTGCGGGTCATCGGCCGCAACGTGGACGCCCGCGACAGCGACGGCCGCCCACGCGCCGTGGAGTATACCGTCGAGGTCGAGACGAGTGGCCGCGGGCTGACCCTCATGGTGCCGTCGCGCATCGGCGAGCTCGAGCTCGCGCGCGCGACCCGTGGCACGCGACAGGCCCAGTACACCTCGATGGCCGACGCCGTGACGACCGAAGAGGTCCCGTGGCTCGGTGAGACGATCCACCTCATCCCGCTCAACCCCGGTTTCACGACCGTGGGGCTCCGCTATACCCGCTGAAGATGGCACGAGGACTCCAGACCCGCGGTCGCCGCGGCCCGATGATCGAAGTGGTGCTGACTGTGGTCGCGCTGCTCGTCGGGCTGGGTGCGTGGGTGCGCTCGAACCCGATCCAGCTGGATCCGGTGGACGAGCCGGTCGCCCGCGCGGAGGCGGACGAGGGCGTCACCGAGAGCGACGTGCTCGTCGTGCTGCCCGAGGTGGCCGAGGCGACGAGCCTCGGCGACTTCACGTTCGATCACGCGTGGCTGAACGCCGTCGAGCAGGAGATCGGGCAGGTGCGCATGGTGCGCACGACCGAGGTGTCGCGGGCCGTCCTCGACCCGTGTGACCAGGTGATCATTCCCCGCGCGGCGGCGGCGCAGCTCGACCCGACGCAGACCCAGTTCGTACGCAACTGGATCGAGGACGGCGGGGTCCTGCTGCTCGAACAGCCCGAGGGGCCGTGGCAGTCGCTCACCGGCCAGAGCTTCACCGGCGCGCGGACCCGTGACACCCGCCGGCTGACCAGCTTCGACGGCGCCGCGAGCCGCGGCGAGATCCGCGAGGACATCCTCGAGACGCCGCTGCGCACGACCACGCTCGTGTACAACCCGCCGACCCTCGCGCGCGGCCGGGACTATCAGGTGCTGCTCGAGGTCGACGGGCAGCCCGGGGTCGTGCACCGCGCCATCGGTCGCGGGCACCTGATCCTCGTGCTGCTCGATGTCGGCCGGTTCCTGACGCTCTCGCAGCAGGGCCGGCCCGAGGCCGACCTGACCGCGCCGCGCCCGGCCGAGTCGAACGCCCCCGACGGCTGGACGACGTCCGAGGCGCTCGTGCTGGATCCCGCGTTCCGGACCGGGCTCGTGCCGTGGGCCGACCTGCTCGAGCGCAACCTGCTCTACCTGATGGACGCATGGCAGCCGGTCGGCCGCCTGTGGATGTACCCGGGCAGCCACCGCGGTGCCCTGCTCGTCACGCACAGCGACGACGGGTTCGGCCAGCGCGTCGAGTACATGACGACGTGGGAGCACGACCGCGAAGAGCGCAGCACGATCTTCGCCGCCGCCGGCAGCATGACCCCCGAGGGGCTCGCTCGCCTGGCGCGGCTCGGCGCCGACGTGCAGCTCGGCTGGGTGCCCGCCGTCGACCCGACGGTGCCGCAGCGGACGTGGGGCCTGCGCGCCTTTCAGCCGATCACCCGCGCGATGACCCTCGCCGAACAGCGGGCCGCGCTGAACAACGACCTTCGGCCGTACGGCCCGACCCGCGCGGTGCGCATCACCGACGGGCTGTGGCCGACAGACTGGCTGGCGCCCTGGCGCATCTTCGACGGAAACGGGGTCGAGCTCAGCACGAGCCTCGGCCCGGTGGACCCGTCGCGGTCCGACGGCGAAGCGTCCGTCGGCTACCTCTTCGGCACGGGCTACCCGTTTCGCCCCATCGACACGAACGGCGAGCGATTCGACGTGTACGAGCTGCCGACGGTGCTCCTCGACGCCGCACCGGGATACGACGTCGCGCGCACCCGGCGCATGATCTTCGACTCCGCCGAGGCGTACCACACGGTGCTGACCGGCGACTGGCGGCCCGACACGATGGTCCGCCGCCCGTCGTTCGACGCCCTCGAGGGCTGGCGCGCCGCGTTCGAGCTCGCCCGCTCTCAGGAGCTGTGGGTCACCACCGTGCACGCGTGGGCGGATTTCGTCGCGCGGCGGTCCGAGAGCCGCGTCCGCTCGTCGTTCTCGCGCGAAGAGCGCCGCCTCGCGATCGAGGCGCGGGTGGTCGGGCCGACCGAGGGCGACGAAGACGCGATCATGCTGACGCCGGGCGTCGCGTTCCCCACTCGCTTCGACGGGCGACCGGTCGAGCGGCTCATCGTCGACGGCTTCGCGACCGACCCCGGGACGCTGGCGCAGACCGGCGACCGGGTGCTGCACATTCTGCCGCTCGAGCCCGGCGAGCACCGGATCCAGGTGTTCTATGGCAGCCCGATCGACGCCGGACTCGACGACGACGACGACGATCGCTGACCGCGCCACCGCGTCCGCTCGAATCGTCGCAGCCGTCCGGCGCATCCCACCGCCGCACCCGACGCCCCGAAGACGCCATGATCGACGCCAACGACCGAACCTCTGCCGCTGACGAGACCCCGTGGACGCCGCCGAAGGTGTGGACGTGGGACGAAGGCAGCGGCGGGCGCTTCGCGTCGATCAACCGACCGATTGCCGGCGCAACCCACGAGAAGGCGCTGCCCGTTGGGGACCACCCCTTTCAGCTCTACTCGCTGGGCACGCCCAACGGCGTGAAGGTGACGGTGCTCTTCGAAGAGCTGCTCGCCGCCGGGCACGCCGAGGCCGAATACGACGCGTGGATCATCGACATCCTGTCCGGGGACCAGTTCGGCAGCGGCTTCGTCGCGGTGAACCCGAACTCGAAGATCCCGGCGCTGCTCGACCGCAGCGGCCCGTCGGACGTTCGCGTGTTCGAGTCCGGCGCGATCCTGCTGCACCTCGCCGAGCGCTTCGACGCGTTCGTCCCGACGAGCGGGGCGGCGCGCGCCGAGACGCTGAGCTGGCTGTTCTGGCAGATGGGATCGGCGCCCTACCTCGGCGGCGGCTTCGGCCACTTCTATGCCTACGCGCCCGAGAAGTGGCGGTACCCGATCGACCGGTTCGCGATGGAGGCGAAGCGCCAGCTCGACGTGCTGGACCGCCGCCTCGCGGACCACGCGTACCTCGCCGGCGACACGTACACGATCGCCGACATCGCCGTGTGGCCCTGGTACGGCGCGCTCGCCCTCGGTCACCTCTACGACGCGGCGGAGTTTCTCGCCGTCCACGAGTACGAACACGTGCAGCGGTGGGCGAAAGAGATCGAGGCTCGCCCCGCCGTGCAGCGCGGCCAGCGCGTGAATCGCGTGTGGGGTGACGAGGCGCTGCAGGTGCGCGAACGGCACAGCGCCGCCGACCTCGACCTCTGACGACGGCCAGCTGCCCGGTCACGCAACGACGTGCGAACGGGGCTCGCGTACGTCTGCCGCGATGCAGCGGTGAGGAGCGTGATGGAGCGCACCGTCACGGGCGCCCCGGTCCCACTCAGCCGCCACAGGTGAACCGGCGGTAGTAGACCTCTTCGGTCTGCCCGGCGTCGACATCCCACGCGACCGCCCATCCCTCGCGGGTCGAAGCGACGCGGAACCGGTCGATCTCTTCGACGCCGTCGATGAGCAGCGGCAGCGGCGTGCCGTCGCGCTCGTGGTTCGCGGTGAACCGCTGCAGCCACAGGCCGCGGCGCCCGCGGTAGGTCGCGATGGTGGCGACGGCGTAGCCGGTGCGATCGCAGGCGAGCGGCGCGGCGCATCCGCCATCGAGGCAGACGAGGCCGGCGTCGCAGGCGTCGTCGGTCTCGCAGCTCGTGCCGCCCGCGGTGCACACGCCGTCGCGGCACGCGGTCGGCGTCACGCACTCGGCCGAAGAGTCGCATCCGGCGCAGTCGAGGTCGGCGAGCACCTGCAGCCCGCGCACCTCGCCGAAGTCGGACAGGATCTCGTCGATCGGCAGCGCGACCGTCGACTGCGGGGTGAGCTGGCCGACGGTCTCGGTGTCGAAGATCGCGCGCTCGAGGCGCGTGCTGTCGTCGCTCGCGGTGACCCAGACGAACACGGCCTCTTCGCCGAGCGAGACCGCCTGCAGCTGCTCGATTTCGACGCGCTGCGCGTCGCGGCTGTCAACGAGCACGCCGGTGCCCCCGAGCTCGTCGGCGAGCAGCGGGCGGGCTTCGATGCGCCGTTCGCCGGACACGCTGGACTCGAACACGACGACCGGGATGCCGGACACGCCGCTCACCACGCTCTGTTCGGCGAAGGCGGTGCCCGTCGACAGCGCCATCGGCTCGCCGGGGGTGCCGTCGAGGTCGGTGACGATGGCGTACACGGTCGCGTCGGACGCGGTCTGCTCCGAGAAGGTGAGGACCACGGACTCTTCGACGACCGTCGAGCTACCGAAGAGGAGCTCGCGGCGGCGCGCGGCCTCCCACAACACGTCGACGCGCGGCGAGGTCGCCGGGTCGATGATGAACGTGCCGAGGCCGACGCGATCCTGGTCGCCTGACACATCGACGAGACCGTAGACGAAGCGCGGGGTCGATCCGGCGGACGTCGTCTCGGTGCGCTCGAGGAAGTGCGGCGTCGGATAGAACCGACGGCGATTGTCGTTGCCGGCCACGACGCGCACGAGGTCGAGGTCGTCGTCGAGGGGGTCGTTCACCGAGCTGCCGTCGAGGCGGAACCGCCGAAAGCCGAGGCCATTCCGGTTCGACACCATCATCAGCAGCTGGTCCGGCGCGTCGAACGGTGCGGCGGCCGCGAGCTCGAACTCAACGACGCTGTCGGGCAGGTCGATGCGCGTGGTGTCGTTCGCGAGCACGCAGCCGGTATCTTCACAGACGCCGGTGGTGCCGTTGCACAGGAAGCCGGTCGCGCACTCGGTGTCGTTCGTGCACGACGACGCGCAGGCGATGTTCTCGGTGTCGCAGCGGTACGGCGCGCACCGCGAGTCCTCGCAGTCGGCGGGGACGTCGACGATGAGCGAGCAGCTCGCGCCGAGGACCGACACGAGGGCCGCGACGCTGGCGACGCCGAAGCGTCGGGCGGCGTGAGAGAGAAGGTGCGAGAGACCGGTCGACATGAGCGCGCGGGGCCGTCGGGGTGCACGATGCCGCATGGTAGTCCAGCCCCGGGCTCAGCGTCCATCTTCGAGCACGCCGTCGCGCACGGATGTGCAGCAGGTCGCAATCCCTGGCCGACCGCGGGCTGCGACGGTAGTCTCACGGGCGACGTCCCGTGACGAAGAGCGCTCATGCATCGCCCGACGCCCATCCTCGCCCTGCCCCGTCTCGCCGCCTTCGCCGCGCTCGTGGCCACGCTGCTCGTGGTGCCGGCTGCGTTCGCGCAAACGGACGCCGAGCGCGCGGCCGCGCTCGTCGAAGAGGCGACGCAGTTCTTCCACGAGGAGGACTATGCCGAGGCGGCGATCCGGTTCCAGGAGGCGTTCAACCTCGATCCGGACCCGGTGCTGATGTTCAACATCGCCCGCGCCCATCAGGAGATGGGCGATCTTCCGGCGGCGCTGGACTACTTCGCCGACGCGGCGTCGATGAATCCGGACGGCCCGGTCGGTGGCGCGGCCCGCGAGCGCATCGGCGACATCGAGCGGATCCTGCGGGATCAGGGCTACGACCCGGACGTGGTGACCTCGGCGGACTACGTGCCCCGCGGCGACCTGTCGATCCTGCCGTCGCCCGAGTACGCGGACGTCTTCATCGATGGCGAATACGCCGGCAGCGGCGCGACGACGGTCGAGCGGCTCGACGCCGGTGTGTACGAAGTGCGCATCAGCGCCGAGGGGCACTACCCGCTGACGGCGGACGTCGAGGTCCGCGGCGGCGGCACCGAGATCCGCAACTTCACGCTGCAGGCCCGGACCTCGCTCGACGAGTACGTGCCGCCGACGCCCGGGTACGTGTCGATCATCGCCCCGATCCCCGGCATGGACGTGCTCATCGACGGCGAGCCGTGGCGACAGACGCCAGTGGACGCCGCCGGGCTCGCACCGGGCTCGTACGTGATCACGGTGCGGCACCCGGACTGGACGACGTTCACGACGAACCTGCAGGTCGCCAGCGGGCAGGAGGCGCGGGTCTACGCGCGCGTGGAGCCGACCGGTGACAGCGGCGGCGGCGGCATCTCGCGCTCTGGCGTGGGCACCGGCCTGATTGTCGGCGGCGGCGCTGCGCTGATCACCGGCGGCGCGTTCGGTGTGCTCGCCCTCGACTCGGCAAGCGACTACCGCAACGACCCGACGAACCCCGATCGCGCCGACGTGCGCGACCGCGCCCGGTCGCAGGCGCTCGTCGCCGACATCAGCATCGGCGTCGGCGCCGGCCTGCTCGTCGCCGGCATCGTGCTGAAGGCGCTGGACGGCGGTGGCGAAGAAGACCCCGGCACCCGGTGGCGCGACCAGCTCGTCCTGTCGCCCACCGTCGGCCCCCGCCGCGCAGGCGTCAGCCTCGGCGCACGGTGGTAATCCGCGCGGGCGACGCATGGCGTCGCCCCTGAGCATCACGTCGACCGTCCGCCGCGGCACCTCATTCGCATCTCTGCCCGCAGGGGCGGCGCCCCGCGCCGCCCATACGATGCATGCAGCCGTTCGTCCGAAGACATCCCCCCGGGGCGGCGGGTGGCGCGGGGCGAAGGGCGACGCGGGGCGGAGGGCGGCGCGGGGCGAAGGGCGGCGCGGGGCGCCGCCCCTGAGCATCACGTC
>Ga0209475_10005492_pt1 | contig 10374 bp, 8 predicted proteins | sample tdDd471_FD_187128 | JGI IMG/M metagenome (GOLD analysis project Ga0209475, IMG submission 187128) | Marine sediment microbial communities from the Atlantic coast under amendment with organic carbon and nitrate - tdDd47.1 (SPAdes)... | ecosystem: Environmental > Aquatic > Marine > Coastal >...
CGCCAAGAAAGAAGCTTCGTCGTGATGTCCATCGCTGCAACCTCCACACAGGACAACCACCTATCGCGATCGTCAAGAGTTGGCGTAGGTGTAGACGTCCCACCAGTAGTATCCACCATAGGAGCGTGGGGGCTCGTAGTCGTAGTGCCTGTGGTCGCGGATGTTCTCCTCGGAGATCACCGGCTCCTCGAGGGGGTCGAACCAGAAGGCAGAGACCCTGTTCTTTACGTCGTAGGAGCGTTGGACGACCTTCCGGACGAAGATCGAAGGATGGGTAGCTCCCTTCTCTTGGAGCACCACCTCGACGAGCTCGGAATCGAGCTTCACTCCTGGCTGAGCGTACACAGCCATCAACCAGCGTGTCTGGACAGCCTCCCCGTAGCGATTGAGCGTCTTGTGCTTCAACTGCACGAGCTGTGCCCGGAACCTCGCATCGAGAACCTGGTTCGCACACCGGACACCAACCACATCGAACCAGGAGCCCACCTCGAGGTCAGATCCAGCTTCTTCCTCCTCCTGAGGCGCCGCTGAAGGCTCGTTGGCATAGAACCCGGGGTAGTCGTCGTCTTCCCCCTTCAGGTGCTTCTCGAGCCGCTCCAGCGCAAGCTTGGCTTCCTTGAAGGCAGCTCCGTCGTCGTCATTGCCCTTCAGGTCTGGATGCGTCTCACGAGCACGCTTCTTGAAGGCCTTCTTGACGCTCTCCAGAGTCCAAGGCTTCGACAGCCGTAGGACTGCCGCTGCCTGCTGTGGCGTCATGGCCCCTCCTGCCTTGATCTTAGTCCTTCTTGGACACAGCAGGCAAAGAAGGAGAGACGAAAGGACCCGCCCACCGCAGCGAGCTCCGATGGTGGAGAGGCTGGATCGGTCCAGCATAGAAGACGACCTTCGGATTGACACCAAAGGCCGGAGGCTCATCCATGTCGAAGCGCCAGTAGTGGCCTGTAACCGAAGGAGCATCCGAACACCAGTCCAGATCGATAGATCGAGAAGAAGTCGTGGTGCCGAAGCCGCAACGACTGGGGGTCGGGCAGAGATCTCCGCCAGGGTAGCGTCCGCAGGTACAGGTCTTCGAATCCATTGCTTCCTCCACAGGAGGCGCTCCTAGCAAAAGTGCTAGGAGCAACCCCCATAATCTCCGCAGTTGGTGCACTTCGTGCAGCTTCCGTTCGTGCGAACAAGCATGAACTGACCACACGATGGACAAGGATCCCCCTCATACCCAGAAGCCCTTGCGATCTCAGAAGGCGACATCGTCGTCACCATCTCCGAAGTCGACGTCGTCGCCATAAAGGTGTGCTTGATGGCCACTTCAGAGGTGTCGTCGTCGTGAAGATGAACATCGTTCACGTCGAGGAGGTGGAGACTGCCCATGTCCTTCTCGTGGGTGAAGGACGGCTCCGGCTCACCCAGAGTGTCCGGATCCAGGTCTTCGCTCTTCACGTGCGCCAGATCCTCCCGACCGAGGTAGCTGACAGCGAGGTGCCGGAAGACCCAGTCGAGCAACGACGTGCAGGTCTTGACCTGCGCATCGCCGAACACGGGACCATTCGGCTCGTACTTGGTGAAGGTGTACAGGTCGACGAGCTTCTCGAGGGGGACACCGTGCTGAAGGCCGACGGACACGGCCATAGCAAAAGCAGCCAGCAAGCTGCGGAACGCGGCTCCTTCCTTGTGAGTGTCGATGAACAGCTCCCCGAGGGTACCATCGTCGTACTCACCGGTCCGAAGGAACACCTTGTGGCCCCCGATGATCGCCTTCTGCGTGTACCCACTGCGCTTGAAGGGAAGCTTCCTGCGCTCGGAGATGTACCGAATCACCATCCGCTCGGCGACCTGATGAACAACATCCCGCGAAGACACTTCGGGCTCGGACCTCTTCAAGCCCTCGAAGAGCTCGGCCGCCAGTCGTGAACCCAGAGGCTGCGACATCTTGCTGCCATCACGGTACAGCGCGATGGCCTTGACTCCGACCTTCCAGGCTCGATGGTAAACGCTGCGAACATCCTCGAGGGTCGCATCTCGTGGCATGTTCACCGTCTTGCTGATGGCACCCGAGACGAAGGGCTGAACCGCCCCCATCATGTCGACATGACCACGTGCCGAGATGGAGCGCTTGCCTGTGAGACCACACCGGTTCGCGCAGTCGAAGACTGGCAAGTGAGCATCCTTGAGACCTGGAGCTCCCTCGATGGTCATCGCACCGACAGAGTAGAGGTTGGCCTCGGAGATCTTGTCAGCGTTCATGCCGAGCAGCGTGAGCAAGTCGACGCCCTTGGACAGATCTTCCGGCGTGAGCTCGGTGAACTCAAGCAGGTCCGACCGGCCGACCTGCATCTCACTGATGGCCAGAGCGATGTGGGGGCTACCCATCCGGAGCGCGTTCTCAACCCGTTCGATCATCTCACCCGTGAAGCCCTTCACTGTGAGGAAGCCCTTGACCTCCTCCGACAGCTTCCGGTGTCCGCTGATGTAGTGGACAATGGTCTCGATCTGAGCGGCGCTGTAGCCGAGCCGCTGGAGAGCCACTGGCACCGACTGGTTGATGATCGTCATCCCGCCGCCGCCAGCCAACGACTTGAACTTCACCAGCGCGAAGTCCGGCTCGACGCCCGTCGTATCGCAGTCCATCTCGATGGAGATGGTGCCAGTGGGAGCGATCGCCGAGACCTGGGCATTGCGGTAGCCATGCTTGGAGCCGAGCTCGATGGCCTTCTTCCAAGCCAGGCCAGCCGCGACCAACAGCTCGGGGTGTGTGTCTCCAGACTTCAGGCCGCGCGGTTCGATGGAGAGTTCCTTGTAGTCATCTTCGAAACCGAGAGCAGCTGCTCGGTGGTTGCCCATCACCTTCATCATCGGCTCACGATTCGCTTCGAAGCGCGGGAAGGCACCCAGACACTCAGCCATCCGAGCCGACTGACAGTAGGCCTCCCCGGTCATCAGCGCCGTCAGAGCACCTGCAAAACCACGTGCCTCGGGGCTGTCATAGGGAAGACCTCGGCGCATCAGTAGCGCTCCCAGGTTCGCGTAGCCGAGTCCAAGCGTGCGGTAGTCGTAGGTCTTGCGAGCAATCGCCGCGCTCGGAAGCTGACTCATACCGACGGAGATCTCGAGCACCGTCGTCACGAGGTGAACGGTCTGCACAAAGGTCTCAAGGCTGAAACCAAGAGAGTTGTAAGCCTCGAACTTCACCAGGTTGAGGCTGGCCAGATTGCAGGCCGTGTCGTCGATGAAGACATACTCAGAGCATGGATTGGTCGCCCGAATCGGCTCATCGTTGCTGCACGTGTGCCACTCGTTCATCGTCGAGTTGAAGTGCAGACCCGGGTCCGCACAGGCCCACGCCGCGTAGGTCAGGTCAGCCCACAGCGATGCCGCCGGAATCGTCTTGTGAACTCCGCCGTCGGTGCGTCGAATCAGCGTCCAGTCGTCCTTGGTCTCGACGGCCTGGAGGAAGCGCTGCGTCACAGACACAGAGTTGTTGGACTGCTGCCCGGACACCGTGTCGTAGGCAGCACCCTGCCAGTCGGTGTCCAAGATCGGGAAGTCCATCCGCGTGACGCCCTGCTTGGCGAGCTCGATAGCTCGGTAGACCATCGAGTCCGGCACGAAGAGGTCGCGAGCGTCGAGAACCGCATCCCCCAGACGCTCGTTCTTCTTCGGGTCGAAGCGGTCCTCACCCTCCATCGAGTGACAGGCGCGAACGATGTCATTGAGCGACTTCTCGCAGGCCCTCGAGCCCGCCACCATCGCTGCGACCTTCTTCTCCTCGGTGACCTTCCAGTTGACGAACTCACAGATCTCCGGATGGTCATCATCGAGGACCACCATCTTCGCGGCACGCCGCGTCGTGCCGCCGGACTGGATGCCCTGCGCCGACCGATCCCCGATGCGAAGCCAGCTCATCACGCCGGAGCTGACACCGCCTCCCGAGAGACGCTCGCCAGCACCACGAAGGCCTGAGAAGTTGGTGCCAGTGCCCGATCCGTACTTGAAGAGCCGAGCCTCTCGCACCCACAGATCCATGATGCCGCCCGGATTGACCAGGTCATCCCCAACGCTCTGGATGAAGCAGTTGTGGACCACCACATGGTTCGAGAGATAGGTCCCGCTCTCAGTCTGGATGTCGAAAACCTCGTGTTCACCAAGATCTTCGATCTCGGTCACCAGGTCCAAAGTCAGCTCGCTCACATCGCGCCCGTCGAGGAGACAGCGCTCACGGAGGAGCTGCTGCTTGTCGACCGAAAGAAATCCAATGATCTCGGCAAAGCGACGAGCATCGCCCAAGATGCCGATGGAAACACGCCAACCCTGCTTCCGGTCTTCACGGCTATCGTTCCGAACTTGGAGACGACTGAAGATCCCCACCCGGGAGAGCAGCAGCTGAACACCAGAGCAGAACTCACGAGAAATCTTGTCGAACCCGACCTGGCCGGACACCACCCCATCACGACGTCGCACAGCGACATGACCATCCGCCTGGAAGATGCTCTTCAGGAAGGCCATCAGAACATCGTGGGAGGCCCCATAGAGACACGAAGGAACCTTCGCGTTCTCACGTCGGTCAAGCAACCCCCACCGCTCCACGAAGCCACGAAACTGCTCACCGCTGGCACGCAAGCGACGGTAGGTAAGGCGAGGATCATCGACCTTCTCATCGATCTGGTTGAACGCAACACCCGAGAACACCACCTCCAGATGCTTCTTCACCCAGGACAGCTCTTCATCGTAGACCGTCTCGAACTCGACGATGAGGGAGCGATTGCTCCCCTCACCATACTGACCCACGAACCCGTCCGTAAGAAGCCATCCAGCCAGAGCAGCTTCGGAGACCATCTGAGCGTCCGATCCAACACCTTCATCGAGCCGCTCCGGGCGCATGGGGAGATGCAATCGCATCCCCTCTTCGACCTCCTGTGCCGGAAGGAACTCTCCCTTCTTGTCCTTCCGGTGTTCACTAACAAGAACCAGGTGATCTCCAGTCACATCGACATAGCGACCGCTGCGGAGATGAAGACGACGAACACCCTTGACGCCATTGGCCGAGACAGCGACCACCTTGGTCGTTCCCTCGCGATCGAAGACCTCGAGCCCCACACGTCCCTCTCGAACGATCTCGACGATCGGAACCATGCCTTCCGGAGTGCTCACCAGAGCCCATGCCGGCTGACAAGCGTGAGGCTGCGGACGCTCGTAGGCCGAGCTCGACGGAACCACCTCGTCCGTCTCCGAATCGACGTAGTAGTGCCCCTGCGGGGGTCCCTCAATGCCGTAGGCCCAGTGCAGGCCGGTGTTGAACCACTGGGGGCTGTTCGGAGCCCACATCTGGTGGATCAACGTGTAGAGAACCTCGTCATAGAAGATCTGCCCATCAGCCTCTTCCGAGAAGAGACCCATCTTGAAGCCCCAGTAGGTCCACGTCCCAGCCAGACGACGAAGCGTCTGGCGGATGTCGGTCTCTGCGCCGAACACCGCATCCTTCGCTGGCTTACTCCGCTGACACCACTCGGGGATCCCCTTCTCCTTGATGCGCACCGTCTTGTCCGGAACCCCGGCCTTGCGCAGGTACTTCTGCGCCACCACGTTCGCGGCGTTCTGAGACCAGCTCGTGGGGAAGATCACCGCGTCCATCTCGAAGGCAGCGCTGCCATCGTGGTTGGAGATCTGACAGCGCCTCGCCTCGAACTCGACAGAGTCGAAGGAGTGGGCGCCTTCCGTTGTGAACGTGCGAACAAAGTGCATTGGGACCTCATGTGAATTTCAACGCTCAGAGCATCAACACACAGCCCTCCCTAGAGGACAGCGCGGCAGACCTTGATGCGTGCAGAATCGCAGTATATCGTTGCCACGGACCGTGGTACAGAAAACATCCAAGATTCTGAAAAAAGACACAAAGAAGGCCCCGAACGCAGAGCGAACGGGGCCTTGTGGCCAGTAGAGAACTGACCCAGATCAGGGCCTAGAAGGGGGCCTTGTTCTCACCGGGGGTGTCATCGGTCGCCGGAGCGGCGATCGGGGTCCCGGAGGAGCGACCCGCCCGCTGGGCGAGGGTCTCGGAGTCCCAGGCGTGGACCCACTCCTCGGCCTCACGGTGCGTGTCCTGGTAGACACCCAGGGCCTCGTTGCCCACGTAGCGGCGCTGGAGCTCCGCGTTCGAGATCACGCCGTCGACCGAGTCGGTCCACACGGGGAGGGTGATCTTGGAGGTGTTGGAGCCGCTGCCCACCGTCTTGAAGACCGGCTCGCCCTTGTCGGTGCGGTCGGGGCCGATGTTCAGTCGGAAGGCACAGAGCGGGAAGGCCTTGTTCATCTTGTTCTTCCGGGCCTCGCGCTTCGCCGCGCCGTGGATGACCTGGCTGAAGGTGGGAACGATGCCGCGATCACGACCCATGCCCATCACCGCCTTGGCAGTCATGCCGCGGAAGGAGAGGAGGAAGGTCTCGTCGACTCCCTTGAGGCCGATCAGGAGGTGTGCAACACCCCGGGGCTTGCCGTAGCCATCGGCCGACTCGTAGTCGTTCCAGCCGAAGCGCATCACCAGGCCGTTGTCGCCCGGGTCCGACATCCAGCAACGACGGTGGCGGATGATCGCCACGTCCTTGAGATCACGGGTGCCGAAGCCCTTGATCTCCTCACCGTCCTGGGTGTGGAGGGTGACATCCTCGAAGCCCTTGGGCTTCTCGACGCCCGCATCGGCGCTGATGAAGAAGCCGCCGGTGTAGGCGATACCGCCCGCAGCCTTCTTGGAGGGATCGCCGTTCACCCACTGGATGAGGGGGAACTGGCTACCGAAGCCGGTCTCCTCGACGTTGATGTCGGCCGCGAGGAAGCTGTTGGCGTCGTTGAACTCGTTGATCTCTTCGGACATGTCGAACCTCTGATGAGGGTTGTGGATTCCCGCAGAATGCGAGATGGAACCGGCTACTTGCCGGAAGTGGAAGAAGAAGTCGATGCGCTCGAGACGAGCCAGCTCAACAGAGCGGCTGCAGCCTGAACGCCAATCAGGTCGGGGATCCTCGACCAGGGCACATCCCCTGGATGACCGAGCAGATCGAGGACATCACGGCGGGTCAGCACGACCCAACCACCTGCACGCTCGTAGGAGCTGCAGAGAAGCCCCTGAACCGGCTCTCCATCGAGCGACTTGAAGGTCGACGGAGAGCGTGGAATCAGGAAAGGAAACTGGGGCTGAACCCAGAGAGGGGCATGGCCAACCGTCGCACGAAAGGTCTCCTCGATGACGGCAGGATCATCCCGAGACACCCGGACACCACGGCCGACGATGGCCTCGCTGTTCCAGAGAACCATCTGGCCATCAGGTCCCGCACCCGGGCCATGCGTCGGAACAAAGGCCACGGGGCCCATCTTATCTGCTCCATCTGGAGACGCGAGACTCACCCTGCGATGCACGATCGAATGCGCACCGAAGAGCTCAGCCTGGAACGGAAGGTGGCGATAGCAGACATATCCAGCGCCATCCAACGCTGGAGTCGCTTCCTCGATCTCCCAGTTCTCCGAGATCATGACCAGCTGATTGGGACGAGCTCCAAGATGAGAGATGCAACGCCACAGAGGGTTGTCGAGGACCAGGATGCGAGCGCCATCGAGGAGCTTCGAGAGCTCCGTCCTGGACGGCGGCAGCTCGACGACCCGGAACCGGGACTCGAGATACGTCGCCTGAACCGCATTGGTCCAGATCGGCGCCATGTCCGGGGTCGTTAGGACGCAGAAGTCTGCGCCTCCAACCTGTGGAAGTTCGTTCGTCATCCGGGCGATGTCTCCAACGTGCGACAACATTCTATAGGTGGCGGCTTGCCTGTCAAGGACCAAAAACGATAGGTTGTCGCACGAAACGAAAAAGAGGAGCTTCGAGCATGGAAGAGCTGGTGTTTCCAGAACCCGATCGCGACAAGATCATCCAGCAGCTGGAAGATCTGCCGATCTATGGCCGCGACTTGAAGACCCGCCGAAACTTCGCCTGCGTGATGTGTGGACGCTCCGTGCTCCCGCTCGGGCGCCTCCCTTGGTTCGGGGCTCCTCTCTGTAGAGACCAAGGATGCGAGATCACCCCTGTGAGCAAGATCACACAGATCTTCGTGACGCCCTACGGCCGAGCCATCCACCAGGGAATCTTGCGGATCTTCTGCCGCACCCTCGAGAAGGAACGTGTCCTCGTCCAGCGTCAACCTCTCATCGATCGAGCCGAAGTCATCGCAGACGGATACCTCGATCTACTCAAGTGGCAGAGGACCTACCACGACTACGACCGGATCAAGAACCCTCACATCTACGAGGACGGAGCCGTGACCATCGTGCCTCCTCGCAAGCTCGACGAAGTCCTCGCCTTCCGAACCCATGGGATGCCCGTCCCCATCGATCCAACCCGAAGTCTCCCCTCCGAGCAGGCACTGCTCCTACGGCGCATCTACAAGATTGGACCCCAGGCTCTCACAGTGCCCTTCTGATGCCTGGCGATATAGTGGTCCAGGGCATCTGCCTCGACGAGGATCACTGATGGAACTCCAAGAGCTCTTCGACATCTACGCCAGCGGCCAGACCTACATGGAGAGCGGAGGACCCGACCTCTACGAGAGGCACCGACAGGGGATGGTCAGTCGAATGAGCTCGGCCGCCGCACACTACCTGTTCACCGTAGGGCCCCCTGGCAACGAGTGGGACGTCATCGAGCTCGACAACGAGGTGACCGTGAAGCTGTTCACCAAGGAGCTCACCTACGAAAGCCTCAACCTCCCTCCCAACAACAACAGTGCTGCTCCCCTGAAGCCGACTCTCCGATTCCTCGTGCTCTACCCAGTCACCGAGCAAGAGGAGGCCCTCAAGATGATGGGGCAGCCCTTCATCGACCACTACGTGGCGCTTGCCGTCCTCCTTTCCGACGACGACACCTATGTTCCCGTTGGAGCCGTCTGGGTCGGACGGCCGGCCGCCGACGAAGACGGGCGCCGCGTGCGTCAGATCATCCACCAGGTCAGCACCGAGCTCGACAAGGACCTGGACCGGTCCAGCATTCAGCCAGCACCTCCCATCGACGTCCACACCATCGAGCTGATGGCGGCCTTCAAGGACCACGAGCTGTCACCCCAAGAGCGAGAACGTCTCGTCCGTGCCCTCGAGAACCTCCCTGATGCCAGCTTTATGGAGGCCCTGGGGCGCCTAATGCCGATGGCCTGGACGAAGAACGAGTGGATCGCCACCGAGAGATCCCTCGCCGAACGAGCTCAGGAACTCAAGAACCGCATGTCAACGAGCGACCAGAAGAGCATCCGGCGAGCTCCATGGAAGACAGCCTGGTGCCTTCCTGCCCCCTTCCATCCAAAGCTCATCATCAAGGCTTCCAAGCACGGAAGTACCTCCGAACCCCTTCTCTGAATCCAGCCTACGCCGGAGATGCGCCCATGTTGACCATCGTGACAGCTGGACGGCGTGAATCTCCCACCGGAAAGGCGAAACCGAAGCGTCGGAAGATCCAGCTGTCCGCCTGGATGATCCAGTCCTGCATCTCGGAGTCGTAGATCGCCGGATCAGGGTTCCCCGTCGGAAGAACCCCCCGGAAGTGCCCCTTCTGGTTCTGCGCAGCACTCGTCTGGATCGCTCCAACCAGACTGGCCGCCTGACCTGGATTCCATGCCTGCAAGATCGACGACAGGCCGTCTCGAAGCTGGGCCGTATCGATGATGGCGTTCACGCCCCAGGGGATGTCTCCGTACTCCTCCAGAATCCCCGAGAGACCCTCCACGTTCTCCAAGGGCTCTCGACACAGCATTCGAATCACCATCCAGGTGTACAGGCCAATACCCGAGCGCGCGAGCTGACCAGGAAGACCTGGTTCTGGAAGGCGGGACCCTGGATAGCGAGCCGCATGGTCCGAACGGATGGGACCACCTCGTCCAGGTCGCGTGAAACCATGGATCACGTCCTTGAAGCTGACAGGCTTGCCGAAGTATTCATGCAGAGCTCCATCGAAGCGCCCCTTGTGGCGATAGTGTGCATCCACCGACGCATACCAACTCCACGGATCTCGCAGCGTCGCAAAGGTCAGCGTCGCATCGGCCGTACGCTCTGGAACATCTCGAATCCCGTCATGCCCTCCCACCTCGTTGGAGAGCTGGCGCGAGCCAATGCCTTCCTTCTCGAGCACGTTGCTGACGAAGGTGCCGCCCGTTCGGGGCACATGGATGTAGAGAAGACCTGAGCCGACGAACATGGAAACTCCGATGAAGAGACATCACGCTAACAGGTGACACAGACCGTGTCACGCTCCGGACCTACATATAGGACATGGGACCATCCTGTGCTATCTGTGAAGAGCAGCCTCCGGAGACCTAATGTTCCCTGTTCTTCTTCCTTTCGGCATCT
>Ga0209475_10005494_pt1 | contig 10370 bp, 9 predicted proteins | sample tdDd471_FD_187128 | JGI IMG/M metagenome (GOLD analysis project Ga0209475, IMG submission 187128) | Marine sediment microbial communities from the Atlantic coast under amendment with organic carbon and nitrate - tdDd47.1 (SPAdes)... | ecosystem: Environmental > Aquatic > Marine > Coastal >...
ACGTATTGAACCTAGAGCAGTGAAACGAAGACCAAAGCCTTTCCCGCTACTTATGAAGCCTAGAAAGGAAGCAAGAGAAGACGTGAGGAAAAATGGGCATCCAAAAAAGCTTAAGTAAGTGCCATTCGACTCATATCCTTTAGATACGGTGATTTGGCCAAGCACGAATATTCCAGTTTGCTGGGAAGATGCCTCTATTAATCCATCCTTACAGTCTGAAGTGGAATCAGTTGTTGCTCAAACCTGGGAAGCAAATTCATTAGTTGATTTTACGGGGTGGGGCCAATGTCCGTCCAGCTATTTTGGTGGGATTAGAATAGGTGTTGATGATATCCAGCCTCATGCTGACCACTTAGGGAAGGAGTTAGCTAACGAATCTAGTGGGATAGTTTTAAATTTTACCTACAATAATTGGGAGACTACAAAATGTCAAAATAATGTTACTCAATGTACTCGTCATATAGCCGTTCACGAATTTGGGCATGCTTTAGGTTTTGCGCACGAGCAAAATAGACCAGATACACCTTCTTCATGCACTGATGCTCCTCAGGGAACAAATGGTAATGCAATTTTTACAGATTGGGATCCAGATTCGGTTATGAATTATTGTAACCTGATCTGGAATGGTAATGCTGTTCTAAGTGATATTGATAAAATGACACTACAAGCTTATTATGGTAATGTTCCTGTCTATAATTCTTTGACCAGCAAGCTTACAATACCAAATATAATAATTGGCGCTGCAAGTTATAGTGCAATTCTAAGTAGTAGCGGACCTACAATGTTTACATTATCATCATTTGGTGCATCAGTTCCATCAAGTCATCCTGCAAGCTACGACTCTTCAAATAGTAATATCACCATTCCTTTTCTCAAAGTGACAGGTGCGTATAATCATATTGAATCACTACAATCTGCAACCCTGCATGATAATGGAAATAGCACTTATACTGTAATCAGTACACTGCAATTTCAACCTACTCCAACTCCCTAGAAGTTATTTTTACCTCGGAACCAGAAAGTACTAAGTAGTTGTACTTTTTGGCATCTGTGTGGGTGAAGAAAGGGCTAAAAATAGATAAATATATTGAACATATTTATTTTATTATGGTCCTTTGAATGGTGAATTTTACCATGTCAAATAAAACAGAGGTGTTTAGTATGAGTTTAAAAAAATTAGTAATAGTGACAATTGGTATTTTATTGTTAAACACAACAGTCAGAGCAGCAACTATGACTGGTGATTGTCTTGCACATTATGCAAATGATACAGGAGAGTTACGCATCCCTTGCTTGGTGTACAGAGAGGTGGAGGCCGGGGTACCCCATGATAAATTCTTATATGTGTATTTAAAAAAAGTGACCTCATCAACCCCTGGTGTTTTATTGTTGGAGGTATCGGGTTTTGAAGATTCTCATATTCAAGAGGAGCATATTATCCACAATGATGACTCAGTTTCTTCTCCAAGCAAAAATTAGATTTTACTGCCTACTTTATATTGTGGAAAATATAGGATGAATTAATATGACTTTAAATAAACTGATAGGATTAGCAGCTGTTTTACTATTTTTAAACACACAGCTCAAAGCCGCCACCTTAACTGATGATTGTCTTGCTCAATATGTGAAAGAGACCGGAGAGTTAGAGATTCCCTGCCTAATATATAGAGAGCTGGAGTTGTTGTCTCCTCCTCATGATAAATTCCTAAATGTGAAATTTAAACAAGTACCAAGCTCCACTCCAGGGGTATTGCGATTTGAGTTATCGGGCTTTGAAGACTCTCATATTCAAGAAGACGATATTATTCCCAACTATGGGTCAATTCCCCCTATCAAATCAATAAAGCTTAATAAATAAAAATATAAAGGAATATTTTTTAATGAAAATACAAATACTTTTGCCTTTAATGTTCGTTGCTTCTCTTGCTAGTGCCAATCCATTTGATAATAACTCAAGTAGCTCTCCATCAAATACCGATTCTTTTCCATTGGATACAGTAATTTGGCCTAGCACCAATATTCCCGTTTGTTGGGAGGATGCATCGAAAAATCCAATTTTGCAGGGAGAAGTGGAAACAGCCGTTACACAACAATGGGAGTCTAATTCATTGGTTGATTTTACTGGTTGGGAGCAGTGTCCGACTACAAGTTTCCCCGGTGTCAGAATCGGGGTTGATGATATTGGTCCGCACGTTAAGTATATGGGAAAAGATCTGGCCGGGCAGCCTAATGGAATGATATTAAATTTTACTTACAATAACTGGGGAGCCTCTTGTGCGAGTAATATAACTTTCTGTACCCAGGTTATCGCCATCCATGAGTTTGGCCATGTGTTAGGTTTTGCTCATGAGCAAAATAGGGATGATACACCTGCTACCTGTACTTATCCTGCACAGGGTACGAGTGGCAATGTGATTTTTACTGATTGGGATATTGCCTCCGTTATGAACTATTGCAATCCGAGTTGGAATGGGGATGGCAACTTGAGCATAATCGACATTATGACGGTACAAACCTATTATGGAAATATTCCGTCTTATGATATAAATTCAGGTCGTCTGGAAATTGCAAATATATCGGTAGGTTCTAGTAATTATAGTGCCATTTTAGATTTTAATAATAGCGCTGGTAATTTTACCCTTACATCATTGACAACTGCTGAACTATCGAGTCAGGTTGCTAATTATGATGGAGCAACTGCTAGTATTAATATCCCTTTGCTGAAAGTCATGAATAATAACCATGTAGTCTCGCTTTATTCAGCTAGCTTAAATTATAATGAAAATGTCTTTAGTATTGCTAATGCGACAAAAATACAGCCCACCCCGATAGCTACAATAGCTCCTTGATGGAAGTAGTTGTTTGTAAATAACTTGAGAACAGAGGGGTGGAACCAATGTCGATAGTCAGATAGCTTTAGGTATATGGATTATTATTGCTTATTTGCTTTTAGCCAAAGTGCTACCTAAATTGACTCCAACCCTTAAAGAACAGTACGTCTCTGTAGTATGAAAGTTTTTTTTCTCCTCATCCGTGCTTTCAGTGGTTTAAGCTCTTTTAATTTTCCATTATCAATTTTCCATTGCTCTTATTTGGTGGTCTGTATAAACACCCCATTAAAATCCCCAGGTGGATTTTCAATATAAAACCGACAACGTTCGATATACAACTCATATAGCGTCCCAGAATGCTTTTGCTCCAAACGCTCAAATTGTTTTAATGCCTGCTCAAATTGACTGGTCCGATAAGTTTCCAAAGCTTTTTGATAAGCACCTAATTCCTCCCTGGAAATGGTATTTTCTGAAGCATAGTCAACCACCTCATAAATGGTGACCGGTTTAAGCTTGCCTTTTACCTGTACTAAATCCAATTCTCGAATCACATAGTCACCGGTCAATTGTGCCAGGGTAAATTCGGAAATAATAATATGGCTGCCATACATTTTATTCAGTCCTTCCAGGCGAGAGGCTAAATTAACTGAGTCACCAATAATGGTATAGTCGGAGCGGCCAGATGAGCCCATTTCACCCACGGTAGCCACGCCAGTATTGATGCCAATGCCAATATCAATAGGGATTTGATATTTTTCTTGCAGTTCTTGATTGACCAGTTTTAGCTGCTGCATTTGGTTAAGGGCCGAGCTAACGGCTTTATCGGCATGATTATCGACACTATGGGGAGCATTCCAGTAAGCCATAATGGCATCCCCAATAAATTTATCCACAGTGCCGGATTGTTGCATAATTTCTTCGACCATTGGGGTCATATAGATATTCAATAGATCAATAAGCTTTTTGGGGGAACCGAGTTGTTCTGAAATTTTGGTAAAGCTGCGCACATCACTAAAAAACATGGTAATTTCTTTTTCTTGGCCAATTAATATATCACTGCCGCCATGTTTTAAAATATCATCAACCACGGCATCCGAGACTTTACGCGCAAAGTTGGCTTTGATTAGATTTTTTTGCCGAGTCTCTAGAAAATAATTGGCTAAGGTGGAGCTAATGGTAACAGCAATTATGGTGACAAAGGGAAACAAAATATTAAGAATAAAGCCGTGCTGGAATAGGATAGTGCTTAATAATAGATATATTAAGTAAGCACTAATTAACATGACAATAAAAATCATCCAAGCGGGGAGAAAAATATAGGCACAGGTTAGAATCAATGCCGTTAGAATCATAATGCTGATATCAGCACCATCAACCCATTCCGGTTTTTGGATATAATTGCCGTCTAACATATTTTCTAAGGCTGTGGCATGGACTTCTACTCCAGGTACGGTGTTATCAAAGGGGGTCGCGCGCAAGTCCCATAAGCCAGCAGCAGTGGCTCCGATTAAAACAAACTTTCCTTCGACTTGAGCCGGATCAAAGTTATTTTTAAAAATATCAATCGCACTGATATGGGGAAAACTATTTTTACCCCCTAAATAATTTAAATATAAACGCCCCCACTTATTGCTAGGGATAAACTTTTTCCCCAGATCAATATGGCTGATTCCTTCTACCTTGCCTTTTTTTACATAGTTCACCTGGATAGGCGGTGATTCTTTATATAATCGAAACAGCTCAAAGGCTAGAGAGGTGTATAGTTTGTCTTGGTATTTAATCAATAAGGGAACGCTGCGAATAATTCCTGATTCATCGGGCATATTATTGAGAAAGCCCGCTGATAAGGCTTGGGCCTGGAATAGTGGTAAATTAACCGTAATTCCTAGTGCTTGGGGTAAAAATTCTGTTTGTTGAAAATTATATTCAGAAATTTCTGCCTCTAATTGGGGGGACTTGTCGGTATTTTGAGGATGGTCCAAGTTAAAAACATAGCCTAATACTACAGGAGTTGCTGCCATAATCTGAGCCAAAATGGCATCATAATTAGGTAAGTTACTGGCATCTAAACCGTATAAATTAGCAATTAAATCGGGTGACGTTTTGTCCATTTCAGAAAAAAACACATCCAAACCAATGATTAGCGCACCTGCACTGTCCAAGTTTTGAATGATTTGCGCAATTTTTACCCGTTCCCAAGGCCATTGCCCCAATTCGGCCAGGCTTTTATCATCCAGTGTGACTATGGCTATTTGATCCGTATGTGGCCGTTCTCCCCGAGCGACAAATAAAAAATCTCTCAGGCGATTGTCTAAGGATTGGTAGCTATTGGGATATTCGTGATATATACCGATTAATATGGTAACTAGAGCGGCACTAATGACTAAATGGATAAGAAATTTTTTTAACATTTATTAGGGATTAAATATTTTTATTTTAAGATGAGGCTATAAATAGTTTAGCATTTAAATCAAAATTGCAAAGTATTACTCTTGTTTCTATAATCAAGTTACGGAGTTGATAAAAATTAAAAACATTGCAAGTCATGGAATTGATATGAAAAATTTGACGTTTATTATACGGTTATTACTAACTCTTAGTATTAGCTTTAGCCTGATTGTGGTAGCTCAGTCAGGCTTTGCTGCCCGTCCTTTTTTTGATCTGGGGATAGATGTTGCACATGATGACAATATTGGTCGTGCTGAATTAGACTCAGATCGTCTATCGGATAAATTTATTACGGCTTCAGCCAGTGCGAATTATTTGCATCAAATTAATTATAATTCTGGGGTGGTGTTTAAGGCTTTGGGTGAATGGATAGATTATCAACATTATTATGGTTTGGATCATTATGTCTTAGGGATATCGGCAACTTATCGCTATAAGCCGGAGCTGACTTATAGCTCTCCCTGGTTTAGTTTTGGATTAAAGGCCAAGCGTTTAGAATATTCTGATTCAAAATTACGTAATGGCTATACATACGAAGCAGAAGCAATGGCGGGGAAGCGTTTTACGGATCGAATTATGGGGAAAGTTGGGTTAGCCCATCATGAACGAATTGCCAGGACTGATGAAAAGGGCTTATTAGGTGAAAAATTATTTGAGACCCAAACCACTAAAGCTTTTATTGGTATGGATTATTTTTTAGATAAATTTATTTTCTATGGACAGTATACCTTTCAAAATGGCGATGTAATCTCAACTGGTCGGGCTACTCGAAAAATTGTTTTGGCTGCTGATGAAATTCAACAAGACGACGCAATTGGACGGGACCCCAATAATAATATTCGTTGGGCATATCGTTTGACGGGAGATACTCATATTGCTGATTTAGGCGTGAATTACTCCTTATCACGTGCTGCAGCGTTAGATTTTACGGTTCGTGCAGTCGAAGTAAAAGCAGCTGGCGGCAATACTTATGATAATTATTCGGCTCATTTAGGGCTATTGTATCGGTTCAAATAGAAGTATTGTTTTAAATAATATTTTTGATTTTAATTATTAAATGGAATTCATGACACGAGGGGAAATAGTGTGACAAATCGACAAAATCCAAATGATATAGATGATCCCAGACGCGAATTTTTGGTTAAGACTTTGGCGGCTGGTCTCTATTCGACGAGTATGGCAGTCCCAAGTATAGCCTTAGCTGGTTTTTTTGGCCGTAAACCCGAAAAACTTAAGGTAGGTCAGAGCTTTTACAAACTAGAAGGTAAGGTCTTGGTGAATGGTAAACCAGCTAGTATGAATACAGTGGTTACTGCTAATGATAAATTGGAAACTGCCAAGGGGAGTAAAGCGATTTTTGTTGTTGGTCAAGATGCCTTTCTATTAAAGGAGAAGAGTCAATTAAAACTCAGTGGTCGGGCTAAATTTAAAAAACGATTGGCGGGCAAAGAAAAAGATAAATCAGATAAGGTCAATATTGGTCAAAAATTACAAGACTCAGTCTTGGTCAATTCCATGCATTTGGTAAAAGGTGGGGTCTTGACCGTCTTTGGTAAATCGGAACATGAGGTGAGCACACCAACTGCCAGTATCGGTATTCGCGGCACTGGGGTTTATTTTGAATCCGAACCGGAACGCTCTTATGTCTGTACGTGTTATGGAATAACTGAGTTGAGTGCCAATAATGATGCTGATAGTACTGAGACCATTCAGTCTAAACATCATGATGCTCCACGCTATATTCTTAAAGAAGGAAAGCCGGGACAACGGATTATTCCGGCTCCATTTAAAAACCACTCAGATCTGGAATTAATGTTATTGGAAGAATTAGTAGGGCGAACGCCGCCATTTGCGGTATCGGGTGATAATTATAGTGCTCCTCGTCGGGGCTATTAAGTTTATTTGGGAACCGATTGGTTTTAAATATTTAGCCCAGCAAATACTTATAATTATTTGCTTTAGTAAGGGTAAAATAAGAATAAGAAATTACATAGTCCAGTGATAATTGCTTGGACTTGGAGTATTGAAATGCATTTTGTTTATATCCGTAACCTAACCGATAGCATACTTGCTGCTATCTTCTTATTTGGCTTAATTATAAGTGGTAATATAAGTGCCAGTCATCACATTGATTGTACTGACCCATTAAATGCCAATAACTCAGAATGTGCTGGTTTTATTGATTGTAATGATCCAATCAACCTAATTTATCCGCAATGTCAGGGTGGCACTACCGTCGAGCCTGTTGCGCCAACCGCCTTGTTTAATCTAACGCCATCATCTGGAGAGGCTCCACTAACCGTAACCGTTAATGCTACCGCTTCGTCAGACTCAGATGGGCAAATTAATAGCTATAGTTGGTCTGCCAGCGATGGTCAAACAGCTAGTGGGCAAATTGCTAATATGACTTTTTCTAGTGCTGGTAAAGTTACTATTACGCTGACCATTGAGGATAACCAAGGACTGAGTGCATCTGCTAGTAAGGAGTTGACTATAACAGCAGCGGTTGCTGCTGCCACGGATTGTATGTCAGTATTTAATGCTATCGATAGTCAACTGACCCTTTATTGGGTTAATTTGATGAGTGGAGAAAATATTGCTTCGACTTATAGCGATGTTGTCATGCAACTATTGGCTGGCACTAATAATGGTCTGCAATTTCAAGTGACTACCGCTCAACCTTCTGAGATGGCTCAAATACCAAGTGAAAATGATTGTATTTCCAGCTATGACCCAGGTAATGGTATATTAATGATTCCTGCAGTGAAGTCTGGTGCGGATGCCAGTACTGCTACCTATAAAAATATTCGGATGAATTTAATGGTGCCTGCTGATTTGATTTTTAAATTGGAAAGTGTCGAAAACGTTCGTTAAAAAGTTAATTTTGCCATCTAAATATTGCTGAAGTTTTTAGGGGGGATTAATTTTTTAGTAATGGTACAGTGATAATTATGAATAGTATGCTTAATGCTTCTATAATACGATTTTATATCTTTTTTAAAAATAATATAAGGTGGACAGGGAGTCCTTATGAAAGCTAGCGAACTTTCCGGTGAAGCCAGCTGCTATAAACGTTTATTTGAATTATCAGGTGATGCCATGCTGTTATTGGATCACAAACGTATTGTTGATTGTAATACCGCCACTCTAAAAATGCTGGGCTTTCAAGAAAAAGAACAGCTGTTTTCTCTGCACCCATCGGATCTGTCACCTAAATTGCAAGCCGATGGGCGTCACTCGAAAGAAAAATCCATTGAAATGATTGATAAAGCGTTGGAATACGGGAGCTTGCGCTTCATTTGGACTCACCTGCGAGCTAATGGAGAAGAGTTCCCAGCTGAAGTGTTGCTTACCTCAATTGCTGACAAGGGAAAACCTCTATTACATGTTACTTGGCGAGATTTGTCAGAACAACGTAAAAATTTGCAAGACTTAGTTTTGGCCAAAAACGTGGTGGAAAATACCAGTGAAGGGATTCTTATTACGGATAAAAGTTCTGTTATTGTCGACGTAAATAAAGCATTTTGTGAGATTACCGGTTATCGAAAAGGAGAAGCCATTGGCAAAAAATCGGGATTTATGAAATCAGAACGTCATAGCGAAGAATTTTATCAAGCCTTGTGGGAAAAGTTAGTAAAAACGGGTTATTGGGAAGGGGAAATTTGGGATCGGCATAAATCGGGTTATGTGTATCCAAAATTCTTAAAAATTAATGCGATTAAAGATCCTTATGGCATGACCGAGCATTATGTCGGTATCTTTTCTGATATTTCTGAACAGAAACAAAATGAACAAGCCTTACAACAACTGGCTTTTTATGATCCGCTGACGGATTTAGCCAATCGACGTTTATTTACTGATCGTCTGGAACAAAATATTCATCTCTGTGCACGTTCGAATAAAAGATTAGCAGTGTTTGCCATTGACTTAGATAAGTTTAAAAGTATCAATGATGCGCAAGGGCATTTAAAAGGAGATCAGGTATTATTAGCTGTAGCGGGAAGGCTCCAAGAACATTGTAGTCGTAAAAGTGATACTATTGCTAGAATGGGCGGAGATGAATTTATGATCATCTACCAGGATATTGATAGTGAAAAAGATGTCTCTCACTATGCAGAAACTTTGCTGGAAAGTCTGCGCATGTCTTTTGATTTTGGTAATCAACATGTCGATCTTACTGGTAGTTTAGGCATTAGTTTATATCCTAAAGATGCCAAAAACACTCAGGAATTAATTTCTCATTCTGATATTGCCATGTATCAAGCCAAACAAAAAGGTGGGGATCGGATCGAATTTTATGCGCAAGAAGTTAAAGACCGGCTGTTTCAGAGCATTGCACTGGAAAAAGAAATTAAAACCAGTTTAGAAAAAAATGAATTTATTCCTTTTTATCAACCTAAAGTTGATATCGCCAGTGGACAAGTTGTTGGAATGGAAGCTTTGGCCCGCTGGAAACATGCTGAACGAGGTCTGATCAGTCCAGCTGAATTTATTCCTTTAGCTGAAGAGAGTGATTTAATTATTCAGATCTCTCAGCAGTTGCTGGCACAAGTTTGTCATTTGATTAAACTCCCGCAGTTTAGCCGTCAGGAACCCTATCATATTGCCATTAATATATCGGCACGGCAATTACGTTCTCGAGGACTATTTGAAGACATTCTCGATACCATTCGAACGTTTGAAATTGACCCTCAGCAGATAGAATTGGAAGTTACCGAAAGTATGGTGATGGAAAATATGGATATTGCCATAGCCTCTTTAAAGCTATTTCGATCCGTCGGGATGAAAATTGCCTTGGATAATTTTGGGACTGGCTACTCTTCTCTGAGTTATTTGAAAACCTTCCCCATCGATATTTTAAAAATTGATCGTTCTTTTATAAAAGATCTCAGTGACAAACCGGATGCCAGTGATAATATGATTGTGCAGGCCATTTTAACCATGGCTAAAAGTTTAGGCCTTAACCCATCTTCGTGACTTTTTGGTCAAAAAGTAGTCAATTTGGTAAAAAAATCGCGATCGAAAAATAATTTAACATTATATATCAATAAGATATAATTTTAAATATTTTTGTAGTGCCATAAAATACAT
>Ga0209475_10005495_pt1 | contig 10368 bp, 10 predicted proteins | sample tdDd471_FD_187128 | JGI IMG/M metagenome (GOLD analysis project Ga0209475, IMG submission 187128) | Marine sediment microbial communities from the Atlantic coast under amendment with organic carbon and nitrate - tdDd47.1 (SPAdes)... | ecosystem: Environmental > Aquatic > Marine > Coastal >...
TGCCCATAAACGGATGAAAATAAAAGTGAAAGTAAAATTCCTATTATAATTTTCATAAAAACTCTATTTAAAACTAAATAATCTAATTATATTAAATCCAAAACTTATATCTCCTTCTGTCCATTTACCAGTAGTTTCAGGAATGAATGCTTTTTCTGTCATTCCTGTTGAATTTGAAAAATGTAATTGAAATACATGACCACCGGTTTCAAGTTCAACACCTAAAGCAAGTGAATAGTTGTAATTATCTGCTGTATTTCCGGGTAATAAATAATAATACTCGCATACAGCGGTAAATCTATTTGTTATTTTATATCTTCCTCCAATTCCCACAGCACCTACTGTATTTTGGTCTTCACGCGTTTCAACCATATTGCGATGAATAATTACAGGAGATAATTGTGCAGAAAAATTCTCAGTAAATTTTCTGGCAATAAATAGCTCGTGAATGTAATAGAGCCTTCCTGTACTAGGATAATCAACAGCATCATTCGTCCATCTTTGAGAAGTTGCTGACATTCCTTCTAATAAGGTTATTGTAAAAGGGAAACTTTTATTTCCAAAAGATTGTCTTACTAATTTAATCTTTATAAATCCATCGTAAAGCTTTTCATAATTGCTTCTTCCAATTCCAAGATCAATTCTATCGTTTAGACCATACTCAAAGCCAAATCGTATGGTAGATTGATCTAATCCAAATAAATCGTAAATACCCTGATTTAGGTTCCCAAATCGATGCGAAATGGAAAAAATGAAATCCTTCTTTCCTGCAGTTTCACTTGTGTATCCATTTATTAAGCGAACACTTTTAAATGTACCATCTGCATATATGATTTCTTCTTCAGCAGGCTGAATTGAGTCAAGCATAGATAACAAATCTTGTGCATTCGAAATATTCGGAACAGCAAAACATAAAGAAATAATGATAGGAATAATTTTTTTCATGATGATTTAGTTTTCTGGCAATCCTGCCTTTATCCATGCATTAATCTTATTTAAATCACAATCAGATAATTTGGGCAAGCCATCTGGCATTGGACGAATTCCATCTTCATGATTTATTGCTCGCCAAACTTTGCCAGTATTCACAGCAGTTTTTACATTATCGTATGAATCCATTTTAATTCCTTTGTAGAATAATGATTCACTATGACAATTTGCACAAATACCAGAGAATATATATGTTAGGTCAGTATATATAATTTCAGAAGTATCACACTGAAACTCGTTCAGTAAATCTTCTTCATTTTCGTAAGTGCAAGAAATTAAGCTAACTAAACAGTATAATAAGAATGAAGTGAAAAATATTATTGCAAATTTTTTCATATTCTCCATTTTATGATTTCTTATAAATATACTGAAATTAGAACTAAATATCCAAAATTGCAATTATAGAAAAGTATTTATATGCTTTAATTACTTCTTTACAAGTTTAGAAGAAAAAATCGTGTTGCTAAAGTTCATTTGTACAATATAAATTCCTGGTGTAAAATCAGAACAATCAATTATAATCTTTTCGTTTCCAATAGCTTCCGTAATTTGAGTCTTTAATTTACCTGTAAGATCATAAACTGTACAGTTTATTACAGTAGAACTTTTATTTGGAAGTCTAACTGTTACGTAATCCTGGTCTAGTGGATTAGGATAAATGCTGAATTTTCTATTGTTTGCTTTATCTATAGTTGTAGCTGTTGATATAGTTATTTTTCCTTTCATTCCGCTTGAAAAATGATTTTCACATATATAATAATGTGAACCTTCCTCGCTAAACGTTTTTTCACCTACACCAGATGAAAATGAAAAACCACCAGACAATGCTGTACTTCCATTTGAATTCCAAGTATCCATACTTACTTGAAGAATCGGATGACCTGAGTTCCCGTTAAACGTCACTTTATCACCTGGAGCTATAGTAATATCGTTTGGAGTGAAAGTAAAACCATTAATATTAATTTCGTGAGTAGTTTGCGAAAAGGAGTTAATACTGAAAGAAATAAGAACCGATAAAAAAAGAATTTGTTTCATAGCTTCAACTTTTGATTCTATATAAAAACATATTCTACATTACATTGTTCATGTTTCCAACTTTTAATCAAATGCTTATACTACAATCTCTGAAAAGCCAAATAAAAAATCCCGGTATGTGCCGGGATTTTACATTTAATAGATATTCTATGATATTATTTTTTTAATAATGCTTTTATAAATTCATCTCCTTTTAATAATCCATAAAAACCATTCTTAGTAGCTTCTTCATCATAACTCGTTACATTGTCGTAGCTTTCATCCGGATGATAAATGATAAATGGAACAGGATCGTGAGTGTGAGTTTTTAATTCACAAGGAGTTGGATGATCAGGAATTAATGCTATTGCAACATCTTCGTCCATTTTTTCAGTTTCTTCCATTACGTATTTCACAACTCTTTGATCAAGATACTCAATAGTTTTCTTTTTTAATTCGTGATCACCTTCATGACCGGCTTCATCACTAGCTTCTATGTGCAAATAAACTATATCAACTTCTTTTAAAGCATCAACTGCGGCTTTCGCTTTTCCTTCATAGTTAGTATCGTACAATCCTGTTGAACCTGGAACTTTTATAGCTTTCATACCAGCATATTTACCTATACCATAAAGTAAATCAACAGCAGAAATCATAGCACCTGTAACGCCATAAGATTCTTGTAAAGTACTCATCTCAGGTTTATTCCCTGGCGACCAAGGCCAAATTGAGTTACCAGGATCTTTACCTTCTGCAATTCTTTTTTTATTTATTGGATGATTATTTAAGATCTCCTGAGATTTTAAAATCAAATTATTCAGAAGATTAGCAGTTGATTTATCATCACCTTGAGCTTTTACTAAAACCTCTTTGTATGGTGTTCCAGGAACATCGTGTGGCGGTGTACAATCAATATTTGTTTTCCCATTTTTTATCACAAGAAGATGTCGATAACTAACTCCGGGATAAAGCTTAATGTCATCTGTTTCAAGCTCTTCTTGTAGTGTTTTAACAAGCTCATGTGCCTCTTCATTACTAATATGACCAGAAGAATGATTTTTTATTTTTTCATCTTCGATACAAATTAAATTGCAACGCATAGCCATATCATCATCAGTGATATCAATTCCCATGCTTGCAGCTTCTAAAACTCCTCTGCCTTGATACACTTTACGTACATCATATCCTAAAACAGCCATATTAGCTATCTCACTGCCTGGAGGCATATCATCTGGTACAGTAACTAATTTGCCACATCGGCCCTTTTTGCATAGCGCATCAATATTTGGAGTATTGGCAGCCATTAATGGAGTTTTATTTCCAAACTCTTTTATTGGATAATCTGCCATTCCATCGCCAAGAATTATTATATATTTCATGTTATAAATTTCAAATTTCAAGTTTTTAACAAAAATTATTTATAGTTGTTTACCAGATATTCTTTAAATTTTGAATAATTATTATCAAGATTATCAAAATACTCCTCTTTACCTTCCAGACCTTCAAGACTAGCTGGTAATTTAGGATCGAATTTTAAAATATCAATAATTTCATTTGGGAACTTAGCAGGATGAGCAGTTTCCAAAGAAATACAAAGCTGATCTTTATCGATATTAAATTCATTGCAGTAATCCATTAATCCTTTCCAACCCACTGATCCGTGCGGTTCTAGAATTAACTTATGCTCATCATAAGCTTCTTTTATCATTTCTTTTGTTGTTTTATCGGAAACACTTGATGAGTAAATGTCTGCACGCATTTTTTCCATATCAGGAGCTTTTGAAATTTCTCCTTTTTCGTTCATTACTCCACCGTACAGAGCTACTAAACGGGATAAATTACTCGGATGACCAACATTCATTGCACTTGATAAACAGTTTTTAGAAGGTTCAATCTTATTGTATTTGCCTGTTTTTAAGAATGTTGGAAATTCATCATTTTCGTTAACAGAGATAATGAATTTTTTAATTGGCAATCCCATGTGTTTTGCTAACACTCCTCCCATCATATCTCCAAAATTTCCAGAAGGAACAGAAAATACTACATCATCGTTTTCCTCTCCCTTTCTCAGTTTCGAAAAAGAATAAAAATAATATACGATTTGTGGAACTAATCGTCCAATGTTTATCGAATTTGCGGAGGATAATCCTAAATAGTCTAAATCTGAATCAGCAAACGCTTCCTTTACTAATGCCTGACAATCGTCGAATTTACCTGTTAACGAAATAACCTTAATATTTTCTCCTAATGTAGTCATTTGTTTACGCTGACGATCAGTAACTTCACCATCGGGAAATAATACTAATACTTCAATATTATCTAAGCCATAAAAAGCATTAGCTATTGCGCTACCAGTATCACCTGACGTTGCAGTAAGAATAAGCAGTTTTCTATGTTTTTTTTCAATATAGTAATTCATTAAACGCCCCATCATACGAGCTGCAAAGTCTTTAAACGATGCTGTTGGGCCTTGATCTAAACGCATTACATATTTATTGTCAAATCCTTTTTCTAATGGTACTTCGAAATTATATGCATCTTTAACCAAAGCTAATAATTCATCATCACCGATTTGTCCGACAAGAAATTTCCTTATTACTTCGAAAGCAATTTCATAATATTCCTTTTGCGAAAAGCTCTTTATTTCTTCCTTTGTAAAAGTGGGTATTTCTTTAGGCATATATAGTCCTTTATCGGGAGCTATTCCTTTTAGTAAAGCCTCGCTAAAAGTTACTTCAGGTGCTTTAAGATTAGTTGAATAGTATTTTATTGGATTCATATTATTGTTAATTTATAATTGATCTTTAATACATTTTGAAAGTCGCTTAATTGCTTCTGTAAGCTGATCTTGTGAACTAAATGAGAAATTCAAACGCATATTGTTTCTCGCAGGTTTTTCGCCAAAAAACTGACTTCCCGGTACAAAAGCAACCTTGTATTTTATAGCTTCAAAGAATAGCTTATCAGTATCAATTTTATCGGGTAGTGTTAACCATAAAAATAAACCTCCTTCTGGTTTTGTCCATGATACACCGGTTTCATCTGGAAAATATTCTTCAAGAGTTTTAAGAAAACCATTTAGTTTCTCTCTGTAATATTTAATTGATTTATCAATATGATTATCGTAGTTCATATCTTCGAGAAAAGCCGTACAAATATCTTGGTTATATTTTGGAGTATTAAGAATATTCCCTTCTTTTATGTAAGTCATTTTTTCAATAACTTCCTTGTTTCCAATATTAAAGCCTACTCGCATGCCGGGACAAAATATTTTAGAGAATGTATATAAACCAATGACATTTTCACCACCACGTTTTTGGTCAAGACTAAATATTGCTGGAATTGTTTCTCCGTAATACCTTAAATCTCTGTATGGGCTATCTTCAATGATTGGAATATCATACTCATAACTTAAATCTAAAAGAGCTTCTCTTTTTTCAAAAGACATAGTTATTCCGGTAGGATTCTGGAAATCAGGAACAACATATATGAATTTTGGTTTTTTACCTGTTTTCTGAAGTTCTTCTATTTTTTGCCTGAATCCTTCTATATTTGATCCGTCTTCTTGAATATCTACTCCAATAAATTTTGGTTTCTGCATTTGAAATGCAACAACTGCACCTGCAAATGTTGGCCTGTCAACTAAAACAATATCACCTTCGTTCAAGAATAGCCTTCCGGTAATATCTAAACTGTGTTGTCCTGAGGTAGTTATAAGAATATTTTCGGTAGATACATTTATGTTATCTCTTTTTAAATATTTAATTATCGCTTCTATTAATGCAGGTTCGCCTGGTATAGCCGAATATTGCATAATTTTTTCGATATTGCTATTTAAGTAATTTTCAGAAGCAATTTTGAATTCTAATTTTTGAAAAACTTCAGGTGAAGGTAAACCTCCAGCTAAAGATATTATCTCAGGATCAGCAAGATATTTTAATGTTTTACCAATAGGATATCCTTCGTAATCCTTTATATTATCAGAATATCTGGAATACCAATCTTTATTCATAATATAAAATTTAGATAACAACCCTGATGAAAATATCACCAGGGTTATTTTGATTAATATGATGTTTTTCCAAAAACTGGTTTGATACCTTTTTTCATCATTTCAATACCATCTCTTGATGCCTGAAGTGACTTATAATAAATAACATCACCTATTTTTTCAGAAGCTTCATCTCTTTCTTCATCTGAAAGGAAATATGCAGCCATAGTATCCATTTCACGAGCTGTACCATCACTTTCATACTTGTATGTCATATTGGTACCACTTTCTAATACATTAAAAGCGTGATTTGTCCAGTTGAAATCAGGCATTCCTAAATCAGGATTAATATAAATATGAGCTGCAAGACTAATGCCTTTTATTCCACTCTCTTCCAATTCCTTAGCGCATTGAATAAATGTTTCAGCAGTTGTTCCATTACCAATATTTATCTCATAAATAGGTGAAGTATTATCATCACGAATATATTCGTTAATAATATTCAATAACATTCTGAATTGCATTGTATTTTGAGTAGCAAGAAGCATAGAAACTTTAAAATTAAGATTTGGAATATTTCTTCCAAAATAGCACGCTGCTATAATAGTGCTCCAACTTGGATTTAAGAAGAAATCGGCTCCATTTTCTTTGGCGGTTCTTGCAATTCCATCCAGATAAAAGATATGATTATTATTTGCTACCTCAATTCCACCAAGATTACCAAAGGCAGTACCCTGATTTTTAAGAATTAAATTCGATAAACCATCTCCTAATGATGCTCTATCAAATTTTTCACCAGTTACCTTTTCAAGCTCAACAAATCTTGATTCAGGATGTGGAATACCAATAAGGTTTGTACTACAAAACTTAGATGTTTGCATTATATTTTCTGTCATTGCTAATGTTGCCATTAAATCACCACTATAAACATAATGATCTGTTAATGCTACAACAGAAATCATTTCTGCTGGTACAAAACAAGGCTCTGAACCATTAGCTGTTTTAGCAATTCTTTTCATAGCTTGATGCGTAACTCTTGCTCCTTGAAATCCGGACACTTGGCTTGTAGCAATTCCTTTTTCAGGACTATAAGTAACATTCAGTTTCTTTTCAAAATCACCAAGTTTTGGAAAAAGTTTCACAAGCTTTTCAGCATCTTCAATCATTTCTCCATAACCCTTATTTGCTAAAAGTTTTTTACGAGTTTCGTAGTCTCGCATTTTAGCAATTGTTGTATTAATATGATTAGATCCACCATGGAATTCAAGCAAAGCATCAATGGATTTTAAATCAGCATTAGATAATAAATTGTACTTCATGATTGCAGTTTTTAGTTTGTTTTTTAGGTATAATTCATATGGTTTTTAGAAGTTTAAACATAGAAATAATCCATATAAAAATCAAGTTTTATTTATGGATCAACATGAAATATTTTATCACTGCTTACAAATTACCACTTTGTTCTGGGTATCCAAATTAATATGTAAGTAAAAAGATATATTTTAACTTAAATGATTGGAATTCTAAATTAATTTTAATATTACAATATCGATAAATGTTTATGCAAAATCAATATTAAATCAGTGTTTTAGCGTTATTCTTTATTTACTTGCTCACGAACAAGTTTCCTCGAAAGCATATCAACTTCGCGGTTGTAATTGGGCACTTCTGAGCTTTTTCGATGTGCTTTTACTTTAATGAATTCAATATCTGAAGATTCTAACAGATTTATTAATTTTTGAATTAAATCAGGGTTTTGGATTGATTTACCGGATTTGGTTTTGAAGTTTTGTGTAACTAATTTTTTAGTTCTATGAGGAATTCGCTCAACATACTGACTATCAGTAAATATTTTTAATAGCATTGCTTTGGAATGATTTCTTTTTACATATTCAATGGCATTAATTACTGCTAATAATTCCATTCTGTTATGCGTGGTATTTGTTTCTGTTCCTTGAAAAACAAGTTTTTCTTTATTTATAAAGATAATAGAAGCCCATCCTCCTATTTTATATTGAGGATTACAGCTGCCATCAGTATAAATCTCTATACTATTTTTATTCAAAGGATTATTTTAGATTAAATGGGTAACAAAGTAAAGGAAATATATTGTGTAAAATGTATTGTTGTGCATTAATTATTCTTTCAATTTCTAACCTGATTTTCTCGTGTTCAATGTAATGAGAATGCCTACTTGAAATAGGATAATCAACAGCATAATACCCCATTTCAAATTCCATAGTTTTTATTTTATTTTTTACGGTTTCTAAAGCTTCTTGTTGCTTTTCAAAAGTAATTCGATTTGTTTCATTAAACAAAAAGCCCAAGTGTTCTTTCTTTAGAACTTCTACCCTTTGGTTCATTAATTTAAGTTCTTTTGAATAAAACTGAAGTTTGTTTTTCCAAAGTTTATACTCAAAATCAAGATCCAATATTTCAATATTTCCATCTCTCATAATCGTAAAGGTTTGATTTATATACCAAATTTATAACATTCATAATTAATAGTAAATAGTAATCCTACATTATCCATAAATCTACTTCCCTAAGTCAAAACGTAGTTTTATCATTTCATCAGGCCTGTTAACTAATTATAGATTGTTACTCATTTTCTGCCACTATATTTTTGACTTATAAACTAATATTAAAACATTATGAAAACACTTAAAGTATTATTAATTATAGCGATTTATTTCATAGCTATTAAAGCCAATGGGCAATCAATTCCTAATGTTAATGTTGAAAATGCAGTATATTATAAAAATATGCAGGTTTATTATTTAACAAGTAACGAAAGACTCATTGACAAAGAATATCTATCTCTATCTGAAGCCTTAGAAAAAAATTATGTAAAAGTATATGAAACAGGTAATGTGCAAGAGCTCTCAATAAAGAACAGCTCAGAGAAATATGTTTATATTAATTCAGGCGATATAGTCAAAGGTGGTCAACAAGACCGAACTATTCGTTTTGATATGATTATTCCTCCTAAATCATGTAAAATTCCTTTATACAGCTTTTGTGTTGAATCAGGCAGATGGCAACAACGAGGAAATGAAGACTCAGAAGAATTTACAGAAAATACAAAGGTGCTTTCATCTCGTAAGCTTAGAGTTGCAGCTAAATATAAACAAGATCAATCAAGTGTATGGTCTTACGTTGCTGAACAACAAGATAAATTGAATGAAAAAGCAAGTGAGCTAAAGGGTGATAATGTTGAAGTTAGAGCTGGTAAATCTGAATCAAGTTTGCAGCTAACACTTGAGAATGAAGATATTAACGAACTTATTGCTTTATATAAAACGGGATTAAATAAGGCCCCAGCTAATGCAATAGGTTTTGCGTATGCAATAAATGGTGAAATTTATTCGATTGATATTTATAATAGCACTCATTTGTTTAAATCTTATTTAGATAAGCTGTTAGAATCTGCAATTGTGGAAGCAATAAGCGAATATTCTGATGAAATTTTATTTCAAAATAAGAAAAGTGATGTATACAAATTAATAAGCTCAGATCAGTTTAAATTAGAATCTTCCGAAGATGTAAATTCAATAACCATATTTGAAACTTATAAAACAGATAAGGCCTTGAAATTCATTACAAAGGATAAATCAATAAACTCTCAGTGGATACATATTAACTATATAAATATTGATGAAACTGAAATCTCTAATAACTCATCAGATCAGTATAATATTCAAAGGCAGAGATGAGATTTGTAAATCGTTGACCTTTTTTATTCCAGCAGTAGAATTTATTTGTTTTTCTAGTGCTGGAATAATTATTCTTTCCAAAAAGTAACTCCAAGCAAGTCGTAATTGAAAATTATTATAAGCTGAGCTTTATTGCTAAATGTTTGTATGTATCTTTGATGAATTACAATTCAAAAGAAATTTAATGCAAAAATACGATACTATAATTGTTGGTGGAGGCGCTGCAGGATTAATGACTGCAGGTCATTCCGCTGAATTAGGGCAAAAAGTGCTTGTTTTAGAACGAATGAGCCAAGTTGGAAGAAAATTAGGTATAACAGGAAAAGGTCGCTGTAACATTACTAATACTGCTCCTTTAGATGAATTTATACGACTTGTAGAACCTAACGGGAGATTTCTTCGTTCATCTTTTTCTAATTTCTTTTCGGATGATTTGATAGAATTTTTTAACAGAATTGGTGTAAAAACTGTTATTGAACGCGGTGGTAGAGTTTTTCCTGAAGGTGGAAAAGCTGTTGAAGTTGTTAGGTTAATGAAAAAATGGTGTATAGACAGCGGTGTTGAGATTAGAACCAGTTTTCGAGTTAAAGATTTGATTATAGAAGATGATTCAGTTATTGGTATTCGAGGAATTGAGGCTAATAACAGTAAAAAATT
>Ga0209475_10005498_pt1 | contig 10365 bp, 7 predicted proteins | sample tdDd471_FD_187128 | JGI IMG/M metagenome (GOLD analysis project Ga0209475, IMG submission 187128) | Marine sediment microbial communities from the Atlantic coast under amendment with organic carbon and nitrate - tdDd47.1 (SPAdes)... | ecosystem: Environmental > Aquatic > Marine > Coastal >...
ATGGTTTCTTTTTATACCTTCTAAAAGTGGGAAGGTATGCATCAGTAGTATTGGGTATACCCAAGAAAATACTTGTTTATTTGTTTACGGAAAGGATTTTGATGTAACACTTGCTTCAAGTAATAATTTTGAAAATAGTATGCAGTCAAAAGTTGTATTGGATTGTAAGCAAGGTGAAAAGTATTATCTGAAATGGAGTAGTGCATTTACTAGTGGAAGCTACGATTGGAGTATTGCTTATTATTGATTTCTATAAGAATAACTATTAAAAAAGGCGATAACAAACTGTTATCGCCTTTTTTAATGTTATAATGAAGACTAATTACTAATTTACTTTCTAATTTGAGCACCTAAATCTCTTTCGTAGGTACTCATTAATTTGCTCATGATTTTATCAATTTGCTTGTCATTGAGTGTTTTAGTTTCATCCTGAAGGATGAAACTAACTGCATATGACTTTTTATCAGCGCCAATTTTATCACCTTCAAAAACATCAAATAGGGTTACGCTTTTAAGTAACTTTTTCTCTGTTTTTTGGGCTATTTGTTTCACCTGAGCAAATTTCACATCTTTATTTAAGACAAGAGCTAAGTCGCGCTTAACTTCTGGAAATTTAGAAATCTCGGTGAACGTAACTGTTTTCTTGCTGCTTTTCTTTAATATGATATCCCATTTTACTTCAGCAAATAATACCGGTACATCTATGTTGAAGTTTTTGAGTTGCTTACCACAAACTAATCCAAATTCAACAACAGCTTTGTCGCCTTGCATTAGGGAAAGTCCTTCTGAGAATAGATCAGACTGTATTTCATCTTCTTTAAAGTCTGCAAAAGATAAACCTAAGCGAATAAGAATGTTTTCAACTTGGTTTTTGAGGTCAAAAAAGCTTTGGCTTTGTTCTGGTGTATTCCAGTTAGCTGTTGCTTTATTACCAACCATGAATAGAGCCAGGCTTTGGGTTTCATTGTAGTTTACCAAGTCGCTCTTATCGCCACCCGCAATGTATTTATAGGTGTTACCAAACTCGAAGAATTTTAAATCACCATTACGTCTGTTGACATTGTGCTGTATAGATTCCAAACCACCAAAAAGAAGGGTTTGGCGCATGCCATTGAGGTCGTTACTTAAAGGATTAGCTAATTCAACTACATTCTGACGAGGATATGACTCTAATGATTCATAGTAATCAGCCTTTGTAAGCGAGTTGCACATAACCTCGCTAAAGCCTTGTGATGTAAGCTGGTTAGCAATTGTGTTTTTGGTTTTATGATCATCAGGTTTTTGAGCGTATACAATAGTACTGTTGACCGATGATGGCATCTCAATATTATTGTAGCCATAGATTCGTAAGATCTCCTCAATAATGTCAGCTTCACGCAGAACATCTACTCGATATGGAGGTACGGATAATTTAAGTCCTTCATCTGTTTCTGAAAGAAGCTCTATATCTAATGCAATTAGAATATTCTTAATGGTTTCTTTAGTAAGTTGTTTCCCAATTAAGCGGTGGATGTTTTGATAGGTTACATCTATTTCAAAGTTTGCAACTTTGTTAGGATATATATCAATAACATCGCTTGAAATGCTTCCACCGGCTACTTCTTTTATAAGTAGTGCGGCGCGTTTAAGTGCATGAACGGTCATGTTTGGATCAACACCACGTTCAAAGCGGAAACTTGCATCAGTACTTAAAGTATGGCGTTTAGCTGTTTTTCTAACCCATACAGGATTAAAATATGCACTTTCAAGGAATATTTTTGTTGTCTTATCGCTTACACCACTTTTTACCCCACCAAAAACACCTGCTATACACATGCCGCTATCTGCATTGCAAATCATTAGGTCATTATCTGATAGTTCGCGCTTCTCATCATCTAAAGTAACAAACTCAGTTCCATCCGCCAGTGTTTTCACATTAACTTCTGAACCTGTAATTTCATCACCATCAAAGGCGTGTAGGGGTTGTCCTAATTCATGAAGAACAAAGTTAGTGACATCTACAATGTTATTTATTGGACTAAGACCAATTGCTTTTAAACGATTCTGTAACCATTCTGGTGATTCTTTTACTGTTACATCACTAATGGTAACACCACAATAACGTGGACATGCTTCACTATTCTCAACCGAAACTTTAACAGGATAGTTAGTGTTCTCAACTTTAAACTCATCCACAGATGGTAAAGTAAGTTCAACATTGTCTTGATGTTGTTTTAGGTATGCAGCTAAGTCGCGAGCTACTCCATAGTGAGATGAGCCATCAACACGGTTGGGAGTTAAGTCAATCTCAATAGCAGTATCATTTTCAACCTTAAAATAATCTTTAGCCAAAGTTCCAACTTGCACTTCATCAGGCAATACCATAATGCCATCATGACTGCTTCCAAGACCTAATTCATCTTCGGCACAGATCATCCCCATCGATTGTTCGCCTCTGATTTTAGACTTCTTAATTGTGAAACTTTCATCGCCACTGTATAAGATTGTTCCAACAGTTGCAACAACCACTTTTTGTCCAGCTGCAACATTAGGAGCACCACAAACAATTGGTAAAGGTTCGTTACCACCTACATTAACTGTTGTAACACTAAGCTTATCTGCATTGGCATGCTTCACGCAAGTCAAAACTTCACCAATAACCAAACCCTCTAAGCCACCTTTAATTGATTGTATTTCTTCAATACCACCAACTTCCAAACCTATATCAGTAAGGATTTCGGATACTTTTTCTGGTGCTAAATCAATATTAAGATAGTTTTTAAGCCAGTTGTATGAAATATTCATTCGTCTAAAATCATTATAAGTTTAACATCCGGTATAGTTTACTTACCTGTCTATACCTACATTTAATTGTTCTATACAAAAAGAGCAAGCAAAAGTAGTTATTTTGATTACTGTAAACTAATAATTTGATGCTGATTTTAGCCACAAAAAATGTGAATTAACAGCTTTATATATTCGTATCTAATTTCTAAGCACTTTTAATTGGAAATTCGTGAAGATATTGGGTTCGACAAAGATGTGATTTAGCTTTTGCTTGCTGAGCTTACAGTTTTTACCAGGGATCACAACTAAGATGTTTGTATTGTTTTGATACAAATAGACAAAGTCAATTTCCTGATCTAGAAAGAAATTGTAATTCCTTTTAATATGCTGTTTGATTTGTTGTCGTGTGAAGTTACCCTTCTGTGGGATGCCATTTTCTACATCGGGCTCTCCATTAGTAGTTGTCTGGTATTTTTTATAGTAGTAAAAGATATTTGTGGCTAACATGTCAGTTTCGTGTGGAGTGATCATGTTGAAGTATTTATTTGGACCACTGTTTGATTTAATAAACTGATCAATTTTCAAGCCCAGAAAATAATTGGAGCAAAACCTCTCGGCCGAATCGATTTGAATACTGGCATTATCGTACTCCTTCTCTTTAAGAGAAATTTGGGCTAACGCCAAATGCATGATCGCATTCCTAGGATCTTTTTGTCGTAATAATTTTATATCATCTTTGGCAGCATCTAATTCATTTATTTGAAGATTTGCCATAATGCGCTGACTCAGATAATGGTTTTGATCCGGTGCTAATTCAATTGACTTGTTAATATGTTTTATGCCATCAATCCATAATTGTCTACTCATTTGAAGGCGAAATAATTCAGAATGTAAATAGGCATTTCTTTTTTCTAAATTGGTGGCTTCAATTAGTAATTCATAGGCATCATTAATTTTCCCTTCATATGCTTTTTCTTTGGCTTGGTAATAATACTCAAGTGCATCAGGATTGCTTATTGAAAGCTCTTCAATTTTATTACTATATGCGAGTCTAACTGAAGTCACTAAATAACTTTTTTTAATGGAATTAATTAGCTGATAACCTATAGAAGAGTATAATGGGATTAGAATTAACATTAAGATTTGTGATAGCGTTTTGATGTTAGATACAACTTGAAGTTGTTTGCTAAGTCTTTTATATAGATATGAGATAAGGAATAAACCGATGAAAAGAGTTAAGATATATAGTAATGAGGTTGACGTGGTTAAAGTGTTGAAATGGAAAAGTATAAATAAACCCATTGCATACAAAGCTAAAAACAACGAAAGGCTTCGCTGTTGAGTATTAATAATCGCAATTGCAATGCAGGCTGTGGTGTATAGCACTAGTCCATATAGCAAAACGGTTTGACTTATTAAAAAATGGGAGCTTAAGCCTGATGCGATAATTAAGATAATGGCTAATAAAGTAACTAGAGTGTTTGCAAGTTTTGTTAAATTCATTGATTTAAACTTCTATCGGTTTGGCGAATTATTACTCTAGATAGATATTGGATTTTACACAATATATCTATCTTTGATAGGTTAAATGTAATCTTTATATGTCGAAAATAGAAAAGGATTTGCCACTTATTCTTGTCACTAATGACGATGGAATTAAAGCAGGGGGACTGGAGGCTTTAGTGAAAATGCTCAAGCAAATTGGTAATGTTGTTGTTGTTGCCCCAAATGAATCATACTCAGGAATGTCGCATGCAATAACCGTTAAAACACCGTTGTATGCAAAATTGGTACGGCAAAAAAAAGGTTTGATGCTGTATAAGGTTAATGGTACACCCGTTGATTGTATAAAACTGGCAATAAATGTTCTTTTAGATCGAAAGCCCGACCTTGTTGTTTCTGGAATTAATCATGGGACAAATTCAAGTATAAGTCTGCATTATTCAGGTACTGTTGGAGCCGCTCGAGAAGGAGCACTAAACCAAGTGCCTGCGATTGGTTTTTCACTTTTAAACTATAGTCACAGTGCCGATTTTTCAGAGGCAATAAAAGTTGCAGAACATGTTGTTAAATCGGTATTAGAAGATAAATTACCAATGGGAACTTTTTTAAACGTTAACATCCCAGATGTTATGCCTGTTAAAGGAGCAAAAGTTGTTCGCCAGAGTAAAGGAAAGTGGATTGAGGAGTTTGTTGAGCGTGAAGATCCAAGAGGTAGAAAATATTATTGGTTAACCGGTCATTTTGAGAATCTGGAGCCGGAAGCAAAGGATACAGATGAGCATATTTTAGAGAAAGGATTTGCCTCTATCGTGCCATGCCATTTAGATGCCACTAACTACAGTTTAATTTCATATTTGAAAGATCAGAATTATGAATTGCAAATGTAACAAGTTATATGTAGGTGTATTAGTAGGCTTAGTTCTACCCATTCTCATGTCTTTCGTTTTATACTTTTTCTTGTATAAAGGCGATTTAGAATACTTTGCATTTTTAAATCAGTTAGTAAATATAGGGAGTATTGGTAAGTTGTTAAGTATTAGTGTGCTTCCTAATTTAGTGGTGTTTCTTATTGCAATTAATCTAGAGCGTTTATTAGCTGCACGTGGTATTGTTACTTCAACAATCTTTTATGCGCTTATAGTTATTGTTTTTAAGTTTTTAATATAAATTTCGGCAAGTACGATAATATAAATGATATGCGCTATTATTTAATTGCAGGTGAGGCCTCTGGCGACCTTCATGCATCTAACTTAATGAAGGCTTTTAAAGAACAAGATTCGGAAGCTGATTTTCGTTATTGGGGTGGTGACCTTATGAAAGCTCAAGGTGGAACATTAGTTCGTCATTATAAAGACACTGCAGTGATGGGTTTGTGGGATGTGTTGATGAATCTCAATTCCATAAAGAAGAACTTTAAGCTTTGTCAGGATGATTTATTAGCCTACAAACCAGATGTGTTGATTTTGGTTGATTATGCCGGTTTTAACTTACGCATGGCTAAGTTTGCTCATGATAATAATATGTTGGTGTATTATTATATATCGCCAAAAATATGGGCATGGAATCAAAAGCGTGTAAAGAAGATAAAGGCTACGGTCGATCGTATGTTTACTATTCTACCTTTTGAAACCAAGTTCTTTGAAGAGCATGGAGTAGAAGTGCAATATAGTGGAAATCCGGTGTTAGATGCCATTCATAACAGGGAACATAAGGATGAGTCTTTTGAGGATTTTACAGAACGCAATAATTTGGATGTAAGGCCAAAAGTAGCTTTGTTGGCAGGTAGTAGAAAGGGAGAGATAAAAATGATTTTGCCCGATATGCTTGAAATGGTGGAAAAATATCCACAGTATCAATTTGTAATAGCTGGAGCACCATCTTTTTCCGAAGAAGAGTATCAGCCTTTTATTGGTGATAAAAACGTAGCAGTTGTATCAGGTCAAACATATCAGTTGGTTCAGCAAGCCAGAGCTGCTTTAGTGACTTCTGGAACTGCAACCCTCGAAACCGCTCTTTTAAACTGTCCACAAGTAGTTTGTTATAAAATGTGGGGTGGAGGATTCACAGATTTTATAGCTAAGAAGTTTATTATTAAAGTTCCATATATTTCATTGGTTAACTTAGTGCTTGATAAGGCAGCTGTATTAGAACTATTTCAAAAGGATTTTTCTTTAGAGAAGCTGGAAAATGAATTAGGTGCATTGTTAGAAGATGGCCCGCGCCGTATGGAGTTGATGAAAGATTATGAAGAATTACATCGTAGGATGGGAAGTCATGGTTCAAGCTATCGAACTGTTGAACTGATGTTGGCTTCATTAACGAAAGATAAAGCTGTTTAAAATATACTTTACAATAGTCAGATGATTGCTATTTTTAAGAGAGAGTTAGCATCTTTTTTTAGTTCTATAACAGGTGCTTTAGTCGTATGCGTATTTTTATTGGTTACCGGTTTATTTTTATGGGTTATCCCAAATGATTTGAATATCATCATAGGTGGCTACGCTTCGTTAGAATCGTTGTTTTATATTGCACCTTGGGTATATTTATTTCTTGTGCCCGCGGTTACCATGCGTCTTTTAGCTGATGAAAAAAAGATGGGGACATTGGATGTTTTATTAACACGTCCTATTTCTAATATGCAAATTGTACTAGGTAAGTACTTAGCTGGGCTAGCTGTTGTGCTTATTGGTTTATTGCCAACACTTCTTTATATGTATTCGGTTTATCATTTAAGCAATCCTATTGGTAATATGGATATGGGTGCTACATGGGGCTCATACATAGGTTTAGTGTTTTTAGCTGCTGTTTATGTAGCTATCGGAATATTTGCTTCTTCTCTAACCGATAATCAAATTGTGGCTTTTGTAATTGCAGTGCTGTTATCATTTATGTTTTATTCAGGATTCGATTCTTTAGCTGAGTTGAAAGGTTTAAGTCAGTGGAGGGATTTGATTACCTATATTGGTATTGATAGCCATTACCGATCATTGAGTCGTGGTGTTATTGATTCACGAGACATTATTCACCTTTGTTCTTTGGTGTATTTCTTTCTGTTTCTTACCAAGTTGTCATTATTAAAGCAAAAACGCTAATTCAATACATTATAAACTATGAGTATCGGAATCAAACATCCCAATAATGTGGTTAGTCTTGGTGTTGTAATTGGAGGATTGATCGCCATTGCCTGGTTTAGCCAGCAATTATTTTTCAGAGTAGATTTAACAACAGAAAAGCGCTATACTTTAACAGAAACGTCCAAACAGTTTCTGCAGGATTTACCATCGGATTTGTATGTAAAGATTTACCTCGAAGGTGAGTTAAATACCGGTTTTCGTCGTTTGGCTAATGCTTCGCGAGAAATTCTGGAGGAATTTAAGTCAGAGGCAGGTCGAAGCATGCAATTTGAATTTATCAATCCGGATAAAAGAAAAGCGACTGAGAAAAAAGCATTAGTAAAAGAGTTGGAGGAGTTTGGCTTTGAACCACAAACTGTATTTGAGAATGCTGAAGATGGTCGTAAAATTCAGTCCTACGTTTTTCCATATGCCTTGGTGTATTTTAATGAGCGGATAGTTGGTGTTAACTTGCTTGAAAACCTTCCCTCACGGAGTGGATCAGAAAATTTGAATATATCCATCGAGAGTTTAGAGTATAAGTTCACCAATGCATTTCGTAAGTTAATAGCTGACGAAAAACCAAAGGTTGCTTTTTTGGAAGGACATGGTGAGTTGGACGAACTAGATGTTATTGAAGCTACCGATGCTTTATCTTCCTATTATCAGGTTGATCGTGGGCAGATAGGTAATGATCCAGCTATTTTGGAGCCTTATAAAGCTGTTATTATTGCTAAGCCATCGAAGAAATTCTCAGAGAAGGATAAGTTTGTACTCGACCAATATCTAATGAATGGCGGGCGTTTGTTGTATTTGATTGATGCTGTAAATGTAACGCTCGATAGCTTACGTCAGACGCCACAAACTTTAGGCTTGTATAATGATATTAATCTTGATGATCAGTTGTTTAAATATGGTATTCGTGTGAATCCTGTTGTGGTTGAAGATATACAAGCTGGCCGAATTCTAATGAACGCTAAGCCTCAAGGTCAACCTCAATTAGTACCTGTGCCTTGGTTATATAGTCCCTTATTGGCTGCCGCTCAACATCATCCTATAACACGCAATATTAATTTGGTTCGAGGTGGTTTTGTAGGAACAATTGATACGGTTGCTAATGATTTAAATTTAAACCGTCAAGTTTTATTGCGTACATCACAGTATACTAAGATTAACAATACACCGGTTTTCGTTAGTATGGCAGATGTTAATAAGCAACCTAAACAGGAAGATTTTTCCGCATCACATCAAATTGCAGCTATTATTCAGGAAGGAGTATTCTCATCTGTATTTTCTAACCGTCGTGTACCTAAAGCACTTAATTCTAATATACAGGTGAAAGAAACCAGTATACCAACGCGAATAATGGTAGTAGCTGATGGCGATATTATTCGGAATGATGTTCGCTTTAAAACTACTAATCCGCAAATTATGCCATTAGGTTACGATGAAGGATCGAAACAGGTGTATGGCAATAAGGATTTTATTGTGAATGCGGTTAATTACTTGTGTGATGAAGATGGTTGGATGCAGTTACGTGGGAGACATCTTACCTTACGTTTGCTTGATAGGCAAAAACTCACAGATGGAACAGGCTTTTGGAAGTGGTTGAATGTTGGATTGCCCATCTTTTTAGTTGTATTAGGAAGTGTTTTGTTTATTTTTTTGAGACACAGGCGATATGGTAAAAGCTAATATTAATTGTATATCCATATTTTGAAAATCAGAGCATAAAGGACGGATTCTTTTCTTGTTGGTATTATAAAATTAAGCTGTTAATAACTCCTGAAAAGTTGACTGTGGTCATCTTTTGCTACGATGTGTTTTTTTGTATCTTTCGACTTAGGAATTCATTCAATTAAAAGAGTAGATAAAAACACGTAAATATCTGTTTTTTTGATATATTTGATAAAAACTAATAACTGAATAATCATATGAAATTTGTAGTTTCCAGTACAGAATTACTGTCGCATTTGCAGGCCATTAGTCGCGTGATTAGTAATAAAAGTACATTGCCAATTCTCGATAATTTTTTATTCGACCTAAAAGACAACAAACTTGTATTGACAGCTTCAGACCTTGAAGTAACGATGGTAACTTCGTTGGAGTTGGATAATTCAGATGGTGAAGGAATTATTGCATTGCCTTCGCGTATTTTACTGGAAACGCTAAAGAAATTTCCTGAACAGCCCTTGAACTTCGATATTAATATGGAGTCGTTTGGAGTGAATATTATCACTGAAAAAGGTAAGTTCAGTATTGTTGGTCAAAATGGAGAAGATTTCCCTGAATTACCTAATCTGGATGCTGACAAAAGCTCAAGCTTACAGGTTGAAGTTGGTTTATTGGAGGTTGGTATTAACAAAACACTTTTTGCCACTGCCGATGATGAGCTTCGTCCTGTTATGAATGGTATTTTAGTTGAGTTGTCTCCTGAGAATATGACATTTGTAGCATCAGACTCACATAAATTGGTGCGATACCGACGTTTAGATGCTAAAACGGATTTTTCAGCATCATTCATATTGCCGAAAAAGCCTGCTGGCTTGTTAAAGAACGTCTTGCCAAAGGAATCAGGTGAGGTGGCGATTGAGTTTGATGATAAAAATGCCTTTTTTACTCTTCCAAACTACAAATTAGTTTGCCGTTTAGTTGAGGGTAATTACCCAAGCTATAATGCTGTTATACCTCAAGATAATCCGTATAAGGTAATTATCGATCGTAGTGAGTTTCATAATACTTTAGGTCGTGTTTCTATCTTCTCTAATCAAGCAAGTAATTTGGTGAAATTAAAGATGACAGCAGGTGAAATGGTTGTGTCTGCCCAAGATATTGATTTTAGTATTTCGGCTCATGAGCGTTTAAATTGTCAATACGAAGGTGATGAAATGGAAATTGGATTTAAATCTGGTTTCCTTGCTGATATTTTAGATAACCTGAATTCAACTGATGTTATTCTTGAGTTATCTGATCCATCAAGAGC
>Ga0209475_10005502_pt1 | contig 10363 bp, 10 predicted proteins | sample tdDd471_FD_187128 | JGI IMG/M metagenome (GOLD analysis project Ga0209475, IMG submission 187128) | Marine sediment microbial communities from the Atlantic coast under amendment with organic carbon and nitrate - tdDd47.1 (SPAdes)... | ecosystem: Environmental > Aquatic > Marine > Coastal >...
CGATGCAGCCATGTCAATTGTCAACAGTCAGTACGAACGATTTAATGGGCAAACATTACTCGATGAAGACGTTTTAAAACTGGACGGCGTAGAGGATTTTTCGCACTACGCTGTCAACCCTAGCGAGCCTCTTTACCCTGATTTATTTTTAGATTAAATGTAGCTACATCTTTCAAATCGATGACGTATATTTAGACATAAAAAAAGCGTGCTATGCACGCTTTTTTTATGTGCTATGAATGTTATAAAGCGTCTTGTAACTCCGGCAACACTTTAAACAAATCGGCAACCAGTCCGTAGTCAGCAACTTGGAAAATGGGCGCTTCTTCGTCTTTATTGATCGCGACAATCACTTTACTGTCTTTCATGCCAGCCAAGTGTTGTATCGCGCCAGAAATACCAACAGCGATATATAGTTCTGGCGCAACAATCTTACCCGTTTGTCCGACTTGATAATCGTTTGGAACAAAACCTGCGTCGACTGCAGCTCGAGATGCGCCTACAGCAGCACCCAGCTTATCAGCGATAGTTTCTAGTAAATGGAAATTGTCACCGCTTTGCATACCACGGCCACCAGAAATGATGACTTTTGCAGAGGTAAGCTCTGGACGCTCAGATTTAGTGAGCTCTTGTCCGACAAAACTAGCCGCAGCGAAAGCTTCCGATGAAGCCGCCGCAGCCACTTCAGCACTACCACCCTCTACTGCAACCGCGTCAAATGCCGTTGCACGCACAGTGATAACTTTAACTGAGTCTTCAGACTGCACGGTAGCGATTGCATTACCGGCAAAAACTGGACGCTTAAATGTGTTTTCAGATTCCACAGCAGTGATGTCTGAAATCATTTGAACATCAAGTTTGGCAGCAACGCGAGGCATAAAGTTTTTACCGAACGTCGTTGCTGGAGCCAAGATATGCGAGTAGCCCTCTGCATTCGCAAGCACAAGATTCGCAACAGACTCCGCCAGTAAGTGCTCAAAATGATCCGCTTGAGCGGTCAAGACTTTGGCTACGCCACTGACTGACTTCGCTTTCTCAGCAATGTTTGCAACGTCTTTGCCAGCAATCAAAAGGTGAACATCTCCACCGATCGCTTGAGCTGCAGCAATGGTGTTCAAGGTGGCCGCTTGCAGCTCTTGATTGTTGTGTTCTGCAATTACTAAAGTTGTCATTTAGATCACCTTTGCTTCATTTTTTAGTTTATCAACCAATTCTGCTACAGACTCGACCTTAATTCCCGCTTCGCGAGACGCAGGAGCTTCGACTTTTAAAGTTTTAACTCGCGGCGTAATATCGACGCCGAGATCCGCTGGAGATACTTCTTCTAGCGGCTTCTTTTTAGCCTTCATGATATTAGGAAGCTTCGCAAAACGGGGCTCATTTAATCGTAGGTCGGTAGTCACAATCGCGGGCAGCGCTAGACGCACGGTTTCTAATCCACCGTCAATTTCTCGAGTGACATTGACGGAATCGCCATCAACAGTTACTTCAGAGGCAAAGGTGCCTTGTGGCCAGTCAAGAAGCGCTGATAGCATCTGGCCAGTTTGATTGTTGTCGCCATCAATCGTTTGTTTTCCTAAAATAACCATATTCGGCGACTCTTTTTCGACCACTTGTTTTAAAAGTTTGCTGACAGCAAGTGGCTGGACTTCGTCATCAGTCTTAATCAAAATCGCACGATCAGCACCGAGCGCAAGCGCAGTACGCAACGTCTCTTGAGCTTGCTGAGGGCCAATTGAGACAACGACGACTTCTGAGGCAACGCCTTTCTCTTTCAGTCGTACCGCTTCCTCTACGGCGATCTCACAAAATGGATTCATCGACATTTTAACATTGGCGGTTTCTACGCCAGAATTGTCGGCTTTCACACGAACTTTGACGTTGTAGTCAATCACGCGTTTCACGGCTACCAGAATTTTCATGGATTGTCCTGTACTGAGTTGTATATAATAGCGAAATAAACCGTTATTGCACCGCAATGTACGGGTCAAATAAAGGCAAGATTCTGACGGGATCGTCTGTAAAGATCAACCGTCTTGCCGCGAAAATATAACCAAGAGTTACACAAAGTCGCCAAATTGGGGAGGAAAAGGTTAATGTCTGAACGTGAGTCTATGGAATTTGATGTCGTAATTGTAGGCGCTGGGCCAGCGGGATTATCAACTGCAATCAAGCTCGCACAACTCAATGATTCTCGTGAAGAGCCATTAACGATCGTTGTCGTTGAGAAAGGGTCTGAAGTAGGAGCACATATTCTATCTGGCGCAGTATTCGAGCCAAGTGCCCTGAATGAGCTAGTTCCAGACTGGAAAGAGCAATCAGCACCGCTCCTTACCCCAGTCAAAGGCGATGATATTTTTCTGATGAAATCGGCAACTAAAGCTCAGAAAATCCCATCATTATTCGTGCCTAAAACGATGCATAATGAAGGAAACTATATCATCAGTGTCGGCAACCTTTGTCGCTGGCTTGCAGAAAAAGCGGAATCCATGGGCGTTGAAATATTTCCAGGCTTTGCAGCGGCCGAAATTCTTTACAACGACGATGGTTCAGTCAAAGGTATTGCAACGGGTGATATGGGTGTTGGCGCCGATGGCAGTGAAAAAGACGGCTATATGCAAGGCATGGAGTTGCACGCCAAATATACGGTTTTTGCCGAGGGTTGTCGTGGTCACCTTGGCAAACAACTCATCGACAAGTATGCGTTAACTAAAGGCAAAGATCCTCAGCATTATGGTATTGGAATCAAAGAGTTATGGACAATACCTGAAGAACAACATGAAGCTGGTTTAGTAGTTCATACTGCTGGCTGGCCACTGTCTGAAACCAAAAGTACAGGCGGTGGATTCCTGTATCACTTAGAAGACAATCAAGTCGTCGTAGGACTCATTACCGACCTTTCCTACTCCAACCCACATGTTAGTCCTTTCGACGAATTTCAACGGTATAAGCATCACCCAATTATTGCGAAGTACCTCGAAAATGGCGAGCGAGTTTCCTACGGTGCTCGGGCACTGGTAAAAGGAGGATTGCAATCTCAACCGAAAATGCACTTTCCCGGAGGACTGCTCATTGGTGACGATGCTGGAACACTAAACTTTGCCAAAATCAAAGGCACGCACACGGCAATGAAGTCAGGAATGGTCGCTGCAGAGGTGATTGTACAGGCTATTGATGCTGGACGTTCAAACGATGACTTAGAGAGCTTCTCTGAATCTTACCAACAGTCTTGGGCCTACAAAGAGTTGCACCAACAAAGAAACTTTGGGCCAGCACAACACAAATGGGGCAATATTTTAGGTGCCGCTTATGCATTTATCGATATTAATATTTTCAACGGAAAGCTTCCATGGACGCTAAGCGACCCTAAACCAGATCATGAACAGTTACGCCCCGCTGCAGAATGTTCAAAACCTCAATACATTAAACCTGATGGCAAGTTATCCTTTGATAAGCTCTCTTCGGTATTTATTTCTAATACCAACCATGAAGAAGATCAACCGTGTCACTTGAAGCTTTCCGATGAGTCAGTTCCAGTTGACCATAACCTTGCCCTATATGATGAACCCGCTCAACGCTATTGTCCCGCTGGCGTGTATGAAATTGTTCGTGATGACGATGGCAGCAACCCGCGATTGCAAATCAATGCGCAGAACTGCGTTCATTGCAAAACCTGTGATATTAAAGACCCAACTCAAAACATTACGTGGGTATGTCCAGAAGGTGCTGGTGGTCCTAACTACCCTAATATGTAACCTTTGCTTCGGGTAGGTTGAGCTTTCAGTGTTTTTTACGGAAGCTCTGCCTACTCACACAACTCACAGGCCCACTAACTTAACCTTTGTTAATCAAGCGGTAATTTTACCCTGCCATTATGTGAATTAGACCCTAGAATAATATCTTATAAGCCTTAAACTGACTAAGCGTTAACCTCATAGAGCGACATATTATGCAGTGGTACACTAATGAGTCAGGCTACATTTGTTTAGGTAAACAAGGGCAATTCGCTGAATTCCACATTCAAACGTCACAGCGCCTTGAAAAACACATTTCTCAACCGCTTAGTCAAAATGATCTTGAAGAAATCGGAAGTTATCCAGAAGACTGGCCCTACGACGGTTCGATTCAAGAAAAGGTTGAATCTCTCGCCAGACGCTTTCAGTAAGTCGCTTACTCTCCATGTGGGTACATTTTTTAAACAATGAGACCCTTTTCTCATAAAAAATTCCTGTTTTGAGATAATCTTATTTCTGGAGGGTAGCAATATGAACTTAGAGAATTCGATGGAAAATAACAACGATAAAGCACAAGAATCCTATGCACTTACTCAACAAGATTTTGATGAATTCAGAAACTTGTTAGTTGCCGAGCAAAGCTTTTACAACCAGATGGGCTTACAGTTCATCAATGATATGGCAGAGCCTACTGCTCAATAAGAGCACTGCTCAACAAAGTTACTGTGCGCTAAAAGTACTTTCTAATCGCCCGCTTTTTATAACGGCCTATGTCAAACTTCACAATGAGTCAGACAGAAAGTAAAAGCATTAAAAAAGGCAGCCTTAGCTGCCTTTTTTAATGCTTAAACAAAGAGCGTCTTCTGCCTATTGACGTTTTCTTCGAAACAGACCTAAACCCAGTAAAACGAACCAAGATAAACTCCCGCTATCACTTGAGCTATCATCCTCTGTGACGCAGCTTTGATTGGCAGGCTCATTTCTCGGCTTTAATGCAAAGGCTCTCACTTCTCCGGTAAACCCACCCTCTCCATCACTAACCAACAATGTGCCGGTACCGACTATCCAACCATTGTCATTGATATCTCGAACTTCGCTGAGCGACCAACCAGCGTCACAATCGACTAAGGAGTTCAAGTCAATCGGTGTCGAAGCAGCAGCATCTGCATCGAAAATAAACGGTTTAAATGATGAGGGCGAGTAGCTGGCTTGCGATACCCCAACAATTAAATTGTCATTGTTTATCGCCAACGCTTGAGAATAGGCTAAATCGTCTCTTAAATAGCCAATTTCAACGCTTTCTTGTGATTGTGAGTCGTAATAAAACGCAGTAAGGTTATTTAAGCTATCGGCTTTGTTTGAACCTCCGACCATAATTCCTTGATCGTTTAAGTCTTCAAAGCTGCTCGATGTTGCACCTTCTAGACCAGCTACCGAGGTAAACTGCACATCGGCGACATTGCCATGAACAGCGATGGTTCGTCTTTCTTCATCGTCATCTAAAATGGTTGATGCACCGACTAAATCACCATTTGCATTGATCGAGCGTATCACTGACGTCGCAGAAATCACCTGATCGCCTGTTGTTTCAAGACTAGGGTAAACAGTGACTTCTGCAGTATCAACGTTGTAAATCATTCCTCTTCGAGCAAAATCTTGCGCATTCCCACAAGAGTCTTTCTGAGTAACCTGCTCAACATACCCCACCATATATTGCTGATTCGAGCCTAGAAACGCACTGGTCATATATTCAGCGTCGGTACCTAAGTCTTGTCCAGGAAAAATATTCGCAGGTACTTTGGTTAACTGGTCATTCAAATCGAACATAAAAGCACGACGAATATCGACCGTTAGTGGGTCGGTTTGCGTGCAATTATCTGAATTATCGAAGTTATCAATTTCGATTTTGTCGAAAGCGTATCCACCAATTAAACCGTTACCATTAGATTCGTCGTTAATGGTCGTTGCATAGTTACCGCGTCCCGATACGCCGAAACCTAGTTCTTGTTCCGGTGGAGTGATTTGACGGTTTAAATTTGGAAAATAAACACTTTGTACGAGGTTAATGGTTACATCTTCAACCACGGTTACACCATTAACCACTTGGGTCGAAGTGTAGTCATGAGCCCCGATGGATACACCGACGGCAGAGTTGTCATTATTGATGGCATACCCAAAAGAAGACTTCGCCCCTGTCGTCGTCGCCGTCGGAGGCATAGGTTCGAGTGCACCTAAGTCAATAATATCGTAGGCAACCGGCAAATTAGCCGCCTTGACCGCAACACACGGCAACAGCGCCGCAACACTAAGCGCCAACAAAGATTGTTTATGCATGAAGCATCCCGTACAAAAAGTAATCAATTATTATTAATACACCAATAAAGACGCATTTAAAGTGCGCCATAGTATATATCAGATGAAGGTTAGGACAAGAGCTTACTGCACAAGTTCCCTAATTAAAGCACTGCGTCAGGTTGGCTTTCTGGAGCCGCGTCACTGAATGCTTGATGAGTTAAGCAATGATCATTAATGGCACAAATGGTTGGGAAGCTAGAAAGCTCAACATTAAACCGCATTGCATTGTAAACTTGAGGAACAAGATACAAATCGGCCATCGATATTTTGGAGCCAAAGCAATAACGCCCATCGGAACTACTTTGCTTCAACTCACTTTCTAATGCGTTAAAACCTTGATGAATCCAGTGCGCGTACCAGTCTGACTTGGCCTTGTCATCAACCGCCAATGGACCGGATAAATATTGCAAAACACGTAAATTATTCAAAGGGTGAATATCGCAGGCAATTTCTTGGCAAAACGCACGTACCTTGGCTTTTTCTTCAAGGCTTTCGGGTAACAATAAAGGGTTTGAGTATTTTTCGTCTAAATACTCTAATATCGCCGTCGACTGGTTCAAACGAAAGTCACCATCGACCAGTAAAGGAACCAATCCTTGAGGGTTGAGCGAGCGATAATCTGGTTGGTGCTGCTCACCACCGTCTTTTACTAAGTGTACCGAAACATTCTCGTAGGAAACTTGTTTCAGGTTAAGCGCAATTCGCACTCGGTACGCTGCAGTCGACCGCCAATATCCAAATAATTTATACATGCCCTCACCTCTCATTTATTGGTGTATTTCGTTGTAACGAACATCGTAAATAAGGTGCTCAAAATAGATTAGTATTAATTTAAACACGCTTTGCAGGCTGAAACACTCATTCAAAACCGTCACTAAAGGTTTATTATAGATTAACCCAAACCGGTAACGTCAAATCGCTCATTAGCTATAAAAAGGCCCACGCTGAATGTGGGCCTAATGGTTCTTACTTTTTATATTCGGTAACTTTCTGGTCTATGGCCCCAAAGATCGAATGACCAGCTTCGTCGAACATTTCAATTCTTACTTGATCACCAAACTTCATAAATGGCGTTGTTGGTTTGCCATCAGCCACAATTTCAAGCATCCGCTTCTCAGCTAAACAACTGGACCCAGCTGAACGATCGTAGTTTGAAATGGTTCCTGACCCGATGATTGCGCCGGCACCCAGTGGACGCGTTTTGGCGGCATGAGCAACGATAGTTGGAAAGTCAAACGTCATGTCAACGCCACAGTTTGGTCTACCAAACAACTCATCATTTAGATGAGTAACCAATGGTAAATGGACCTTGTCTCCATCCCACGCTGAACCTAACTCATCTGCAGTAACCGCGACTGGAGAAAAGGCACTCGATGGTTTGCTTTGAAAAAAACCAAAACCTTTTGCCAACTCACCTGGAATCAAGTTTCTAAGCGAAACATCATTAACCAGCATAAATAATCGAATCGCGTCTCGTGCTTCATCTTTTGTCGCTGCCATAGGCAGATCATCAACAACAACCGCGACTTCCGACTCCATATCGATGCCATATTCTTCAGAAGCCATTTCAATATTGTCGCGCGGCCCTAAAAAAGCATCACTGCCACCCTGATACATGAGTGGGTCAGTCCAAAACGTTTCTGGCATTTCTGCGCCACGAGCTTTACGAACTAACTCAACATGGTTCACATAGGCGCTTCCATCGGCCCACTGATAAGCTCGAGGAAGCGGTGATTCACAAGCACTCTCGTCAAAGTCAAATGCAGTATCACATTGACCATCATTTAGTTGCTCATAAACAACTTGAGCTTTTGGAGCCAAACTTTTCCAGTCATCCAATAACTGTTGCATCGTTCGCGCTACTTCAGGAATTTTCACGGCTTTTTTTAAATCACGACTAACAACGACTAATTCACCGTCACGAGTATTGTTTTTTAAACTTGCTAATTTCATTGAGTTAACCTTACTTTTTAACCTTCCAACTTTCAGAATATGCGTCGTCTTCTACGGTATACGCAGGCGCACCAATTTCTAATGGATCGCGAGTATCCAACATAACAGCAACTTCATCGGTTTCTTTTTTAGCGTACTCTTGACCTGCCGCAAATGCTTTAGGATGAGGACCATGAGTAAAGCCGCAGGGATGGAAAGTGACCATTCCAGCATCGATGTTGTCGCGGCTAAAGAAATTGCCCGCATGATAGAAAATGACTTCATCGAAGTCGTCGTTATTGTGGTAAAAGGGCACTTTCAACGCGCCCGGATCCGATTCAATCGGACGCGGTACAAAAGTACAAACAACAAAGCGGCTTGCGACAAATGTTGTGTGCGCTGAAGGAGGTAAATGATAACGATGAGACATTAACGGACGAATATCACGCCAGTTAATTCGCACCACCGATAAATCACCGTGCCATCCAATCGCATCAAGAGGACTGTAAGAAAAATGAACCTTCGAAATTTCATCTCGTCGCTTAATTTCAACCGTCCACTTGCTATCGGTTTGTTGGGCTTTAAATGCGTCGTCTATTTGCGGGATATCGAGCATCGCCGGGTCGAAAATAGCATGCGGCCCAACTAACCCCTTTTCTGGCAACTGGTAAGAATCGTTCGTTGCTTCAATGATCAAAATAGACATGGGTTCCGTTGGTTCAAGTCGCCACATAGTACTGCGAGGAATGACAACATAATCACCGTCTCGTAGTGTTAAATGACCGTAATCACAGAACAACTCGCCAGCGCCAGAGTGAATGAATAGTAGGTCGTCGCCGTCTGCATTGCGAACCAAAAAGTCCATGTTACGTTCACATCGCCAAAAGCGAAACTTACACGACGCATTGTGCAACACAATGGGTGACGCAAAAGGTGAATGAACGTTGGTTTCTAAATCATTTAAATTAAAAGCTCGTGGACGCAATGGCCCTTCCCATGAATCCCAACTTGTGGGTGGACGCTGGTGATGAAAATGAGCGGCAGGCCCAAAAAAACCACTTCTACCGGCTTCTCGCTCATAGATGCCCTCTTCAGGAAAGTCTGCATGCGCTTGACGCGAAACTTTACCTTCTTTGTGAGGAAATGATATCCACTTACGCATTTGATGCTCCTTTAAAAAGAACGACGATTAATCCGCGCTGATAACGCCACGACGGATTTGATCTTCTTCGATTGATTCGAATAACGCTTTAAAGTTTCCTTCACCAAAACCTTGATTGCCTTTACGCTGAATAATCTCAAAAAAGATTGGGCCAATCACTGTCTGAGTGAAAATTTGCAATAGAATACCATCACCCTCTACCGGAGCACCATCAATGAGAATTCGCAAATCAGCAAGTTCTTGAACATTTTCTTCATGTCCAGGTACGCGCCCATTGATCTTTTCATAATAAGTATCTGGTGTTGGCATAAAGTCCATGCCCATTTCACGTAGAGAACGCACTGTTTGATAGATATTATCAGTGGTTAATGCAATATGTTGAATGCCTTCACCTTGATACTCTCTGAGATACTCTTCAATTTGCGATTTATCGTCTGATGACTCATTGATTGGAATGCGAATTTTTCCACATGGAGCCGTCATGGCGCGAGACACTAATCCCGTTAACTTGCCCTCAATATCGAAGTAACGAATTTCTCGGAAATTCCCAATATTTTCGTAAAACCCAGCCCATTTATCCATATTGCCGCGCATTACATTATGAGTTAAATGATCAAGTTCGTAGAGACCAACACCTGTAGGATGCTTATCGACGCCTTCGAAGTATTCGAAATCATGGTCATAAATCGTGTTATCGCCATACTGGTCGACAAAGTACAAGACCGAGTCGCCGATACCATAAACTGCTGGTACAGATAACTCACCGTCGGCTATATCCGCTTTATCGAAGGGTGTTGCGCCTTGCTTTACTGCGTATTCAAACGCAGCTTGAGCATCGCCGACCCGAAAAGCCATCGCGCATGCGCATGGCCCATGAGCTTTAGAAAACTCATGAAAGTATGTGCCTTGATCTGCATTAATCAGAAAATTAACATCACCTTGACGATATAAAGTTACGTCTTTGCGCTTATGCTTCGCAATGGGCGTGAATCCAAGCAGTGAAAAAAGATTTTGTAGTTTTTCGATTCCTTCAGCATCGGGAGCCGAATATTCAACAAACTCAAACCCGTCAGTACCTAATGGGTTAATTTCTTGATGATTGTCCATGATGAAAACCTCTTAAGCGTTTAATTAACGTGCAATTACGCACTGGATGAGCACTATTATACGGAATAAAATG
>Ga0209475_10005504_pt1 | contig 10361 bp, 8 predicted proteins | sample tdDd471_FD_187128 | JGI IMG/M metagenome (GOLD analysis project Ga0209475, IMG submission 187128) | Marine sediment microbial communities from the Atlantic coast under amendment with organic carbon and nitrate - tdDd47.1 (SPAdes)... | ecosystem: Environmental > Aquatic > Marine > Coastal >...
CTATGTTCTGTTCTGTTATTCGGCAACCGAGTCACGCGAACAGTGAAAAACGTGACTTTTCAAGGGATGATACCAATGAGCAGTGTGAAACCAGCCAACAAGGCGTACCCCCGGGAATTTTTCAATGTCTCGGAGCATGTGAACTATCTGGAACCGTCCCAGATGGATGATCTCAAGTTCGCGTTCAGGCAATGGAAGGCCGCAGCCGTGCGTGCGGATAGTGTCTTGGCCCGGGAACGTATGTGGCTTATCTTTTTGATGCTCAGGCACACTGGGGCTCGGTTGGGGGAGATTCTGTCTCTTGACGATGCAACGGCCTTTGATGCTGAGGGACCGTTCGTCCGGTTGGGGCGGGAAGGCCGTGTACGGGAAGTACCGCTTTCGGAAGAATTGTTTTCCGAGATAATGACTGCGTTGGAAGGTCCGTTGGGGTGTGGTTTGCGAGGAACATTCTTTCAGGTCGATCCCGGTTATTTCCGGCGTATCTGCTATGCGCGTGGCAAGGAATGTGGACTGTCAAAAGATCTGGTGTGCCCCAAATCTCTCCGTAACACTCGGGCGGTGGAAATGCTGAGGAGTGGCGTTCCCATTACCATTGTCAAAGATGTTCTTGGTCAGTCTTCCCTCGACCTGACAGCGAATTTTCAACAGTTTTCTCAAGGGGACATGCAGTCCATTGTGCGCATGGCGCACAAATCCATGCGCAAGCAAACCAGTGCGCGGAACTCTTTTGCCGGTCATGTGGTCAATGTTTCCAGCGATTCCGTCATGGCCGAAGTGACCATGGAAACGCGTTCGGGCATGGTGCTTTCCGCCGTCATCACTGTGGACAGCCTTCGCAACTTGAAACTCGTGCCGGGTGCGCCTGTCATTGCCACGGTCAAGGCCCCGCTGGTCAACGTCATTTCGTGCCGGAAAACACCGGTTGGTAGTGCCAGAAACCGATTCTCAGCGACCATTCTTCGTGTGACTGATTCTCCCGTGCTTTCTGAAGTGCTGGGACGATTGCCTGATGGGGCCGACGTTTGCGCGCTTATTTCTGCACAAAGTGCCAGGGAACTCAATCTGCAAACCGGCGATGATGTGGAGTTCTGGTTCAAAGCTCTGTCCGTGGTCCTGAATACTGTCCAGTTGTGATGATAGACGCGGCTTTTCGGGTTTTCTGAACAATTCTTAATAAAATCCTAGTAACGTTTTGGGCGGGGGATGCGATAATATTATCAAGTACCCCACTTCCTTTTCGCACGCCCGCCTTTGGAGAGGGGAGACAGTCAGATCGGCTGTTGCCGGGCCGCGAAAACGGGAGCGGATTATTCTAGGAGATGCTCTATGGAAATTGGTTCTATGAGTTCCATGACCGGAATGATGGGGATGCAGGGAGGTTTGCAACCTTCCCCGCCAGAAACTTCGGCAAAAGGCTCTGATTTTGCGGATGCCATGGATTCCGATGACGACCTGCTGGCCGCCATTGATTCTTCCTCCTCCGAAGCATCGGGTTCGTCGGACAGTACCGAAGAACTCGACCCATTGGATACCAATGAAGACGGTTTTGTGTCGCAGGAGGAACTTGACGCCGGAATCGGAGGCAACGGCTTGAGCTCTATCAAGCTCAACGGGAATGCGCAGTCATTTCAGCAGTTGATGGATATGACTGGCGGCAATCCCGGTGATAGTCAGGCTCAGGGCGTAGAACAGTATGGCCGGATGCAGGAAGCCATGTTTGGCGGAGACTACAATCAGTCCCTTTCCGCTGGGCTGGATCTCAGTGCATAAATGTTTCGGCGGAACTGAAATCAGGGCTGTGTCCTCAGATGCAGCCCTTTTCCAATGGAATGAAGAGGATACATTGCCATGATCTTGCCGGTTGAGATTCCCGTGGACGTACTGAGACGGATAATGCGTAAGAACAATCCAGACAAATCTGATCAAAGTGGTTGTGAAAGAAGCAAACGCAAGTCCGACTCCCGTGAGATCGGGAGTCGGTGTTTCAGGCCTATCTTGCCGGACAAGTGTGATCGGTACGAAGACTAATCGAGTTGCGCCAATTGGCTGCTGAGCATGGAACTGAGGTTCTCGTAAGTGCTTAAAGTCGCATCCAGCGCAGCATATTTGCGTGTCAGTGATGCTTCCAGCGTGTCGAGTCGTTTTTCTTCATTGTATATTTGGTTGTCCAGACTGGTAACACTTTCTTCGTAGTTCTCAATGAGAATGGACAGGGTCCCTGTCTCTTCATCAGACATTCCATCCAGGGCGTCTGACAATTCGCCGATTTTGCCCTGCTTTACCCGTGCCGTGCCGGAATAGTCGCCATCGCTGTGGTCGCCCACCGAGATAAACAAGCCGGTTGAGGTCGAGTCGGTGCCGAGAATGGTCCAGCCGTCCACCTCAGCTTCTTTGCCGTCAATGGTTGCCGAGGTGATGGCCCCGCCGGAAATGGTGTATTCAACAGTGTGTTCTCCCGGAGGAGTGACTGTGTCGATCACGGAAATGACCTGAAAATCGTCACTGTCGGATTCACCTACACCGCTTTCGGAAAACAGCGCGGCCACGGCTTCGGGGTCGGTATCCAGTGCTTCCTGTAATTCCTCTTCTTCCACGAGCAATTGGCCGAAGGTGTCAGACCCTTCATCCGTGTCTGTATAGAACCCAATTTGCGACAGGGCGTTGTAATAATCCCCGCCTTCATCTTCGTCATATCTGGTGAACCCGAGCGCACCTGATGACAGGATGCTTTTGAGCTCGTTGTACATGATGTCCATGGCGTAGTTGTCGATGGTATAGGCTTCCGTTTCCGGGTCTTCCTCTTCTGTGACGCGGCCTGTCAGAATCTGGATATCGAGAATGATCTGGTTCATGTCTGCCACCACATCCAATATGGTGTCGAGCATCCCATCAGTGTCATAATTCACCGATATCTTGACCCCGTCACTTCCCGTTGTCTCTTTGAGATCAAGGGTCATGCCGTTTATCACGTCGTCCACGGAGTTTGTGTCGCGTTCAATCCACTGGTTTGGATCGTCCGGGAATCCATCTACCTTGATTTTTGAGTTCTGCGCCGTCTGGGTGTTGACGAATCCAGTCGGGTCCATGCCGTTCAGTGTGCCCGTGCTGTCGATGGTGATGGCGTTGTCCTCGCCGGAGTCGGTGCTTTTCAGGACGAAATAATAGCTGTCGCCGTCAAACATGATGTCGGCTTCGACCTTGTCTCGCGCAGCCACACTGCCGTTGATGGTGTCTACCAGTCCTTGAAGAGTGGTTCCGGCGGCCACATCAATGGAAATTGTCTCTCCCTGAAAGGTCATGTCCAGAGTCGTGGCAGTATCCGCGACTACAGTAGTTTCCGCACCATATCCTTGCGCGGTGTTTACCCAGACGTCATTTTGGGCCAGCTGGTCGACGATTACGGTGTGAACACCCACATCTGCTTCGCCAGTGACTTCCACAGCGACTTCATCGCCGCTACTGGTTCCTTCCATGGTGTAGAACTCGTCTGGTTCATCCAATTCATTCAGCGAGGTGTTGAGTTCGTCCATTTCGCTTTCCAGCTGTTCCAGTAGGCTTATTATGTATTCTGTTTCCGTTTTCTGGGCTTCATATGCCTCTTTCTGGTAGCTTTCTGAATCGAGGGTAACATCGATGATTTCTTGAAAATCCGTCCCGTTGCCGAGGCCGGAGAATGAGATTTCGCCTGAGGTCGTGACCGGCTCGTATGCCATGACGTTGCTTGAAACCGAAGAGACATATCCCATGACATTCTCCCTAGATATAATTGAGTATGCTCATTTTCATGATGTCAGCCGTAGATCTCAGTACAGCTTCATAGACGTAATTGGCCTGTTCAAGCTCGACAATGAGCTGGGTTGCATTGGCATCTTCTTCGTGGCTGATACTGTTTGTCGTCACTTCCCGTATCAGCCCTAGTGATTGCTCCGTGTAGGAAACCTTGTTTTCTCGTGCACCGATGTTGGCGGCACCAGTCTCTACGTTTTCATGTGCGTCGCGTAGGTCGTCGAGGCATGCTGCAACGGCATCCTGATCGCCTATTTCCATGTAGACGATGCAGTCGCTCATGATTTCGAAGAGATTTGGCTCCGAGTAGGGCGCGTTTGTTGCCGGATCGACACCACCGAAAATAGTGCTTCCGACAGTCGTCATGTCGGCATTGGTGTTTTCAGAAATGGCTACGGACATGGCTGTGTCGCTCCCGGTGTAATGGGCTGCTTCTCGCAGATAGAATTCAGTGCCGTTTCCGTTTCCGTCAGCCGCTGTCACCGAGGTGCCGGGAGTGACTTCAATTTGTGCGGTCCCGACATCAATGGTCGTGTCGCCCGCAGCGAGTGTAGCGGTTGTCCATGTCTGGCCGTTGTCCATGGAATACTGGTAATCGATTTCATCTGTCCCGATGACGCCGGGTTCATTGAACTGTACGTGGACCGTGGTGTCGGTCTCGCCGGTCATGGAAGCAAAGTCTGTATAATTCAGTGAGTCGTTGGGCAAAGTGACACCAAGGCCCATCTCGTAGGCATTGCTGCCAAGGTCGTCGCCTGCAAAGAGTGAATCCGCTCCCATTTGGGTGTTGGAAATGGCGAGTATGCTGTCGAGGTAGCTTTCCATTTCCAGAGCCATCATCTGGAGCTGTTCATCCGTGTATGTTTCGGTCGATCCCTGTTCAGCCAATTCCATGGCTGCCGTGATATTTTCACTGACCTGCATCAATGACTGATCCGCCAGATCCAGGCTGTCCGTGGCGGTGGCACAGTTGTCCATATAGCCACTCAGGGATTGGTCGTAGGAAGTCAGTTCCATGACATTCGCCATTCCGGCAGGATCATCTGACGGTCTGTTGATCTTCTTTTGACTGGACTCCATCATGTTGAGTTCCGTTACGTCATTGAGTGCCGAGTTCATTTGGTTGAGAGACTGGGAAAATATTTGTGAGGTGCTGATACGCATGACTGTTCCTTTGTGGTTAGACCATGTCCAGGATGGTATCCATCATGGTTCGAGTGACAGAGATTATCTCGGCAGCAGCTTGATACTGTTGTTGATATTTGGTGAGTTCGAGAAGCTCTTCGTCAACATTCACTTCGCTGACAGAGGCCTGTTGGTCATAGAGATACTGGGCTGACGTCTGGGCGTATGTCAGTTTGAGTTCTGTGGAGTAGGTCGCTGAACCAACGTCGGACACAAGCGTTGAAAGGGCTCCGTTGAGTGTTGTGTCCATGGTTCCCACCGTGACGGTTTCGTCCGAGAGAGCCATCATTGCGTTGGCCACGTCGTTGTTGCCGGATGACACAAGGCCGTCATCACTGACGACCCCGGTATTGATGTGTGAAATGTTGGTCGCGATGTAACTATCAACTGCGATGTTCGAGGCATCCGTGCCTGTGAAAAATGTGTTCATGCCGGTCGCGGCAAGAAGGTTCGACGAGTCTCCGGCAATCTCGAAACTCATGTCAGAGGCTGCTGCAATCTGAAGTTGACCGTCGCTGTTGATGGATGCCGTCAGTTCCCCCACGTACAGGGTGTTGATTGAGGTCACGATGTCATCCATGGAATCCGTGGCCGGATCAACAGATATGACTGCTGAAGTGGAGACTGTGCCGTCCGCATTGTACGTAACCAATTGAAGTTCCCCTGCCTGAATATTATCTGCGTAGGCGAGGCCGCTGTTACTGAGCATAGCGCTGGAATCATCCATGCTGTAGCTGCCGGTCAGCCCGGTATGGTGCTCAAGTCCGGCTCCCTGCGTGTGTTCGGCGTTGACTTCCCAGATGAGGGCGTTGGCTATGTCATCCAGTGCATCGAGAGTGGGGATGACCGTGTCGTCACGGGCTGTGAAAAGACCTGCCAGACTTCCGCCGGAGGTGCGCCCGGAGACATTTTGCTCGGAATCATTGGTCATGGGAGTGATGTTTTGCAGTGAGCCGTCATTGGTTTCCCAGTACAGGCCGCTTTTGGGGGTGATGGCGTAGCGGTCTCCGGCTGTATGGTCTGCGGTGCCGCCCTCAAACCATATCTCAACACCTTCTATCTCTACCGGGGAATTTTCATCGCCAGCCGTGTAGAGCATGGTGTCGCCGTTTTCGTCTTCCAGCCATGTATTGCCGCCATCGGTAGACACCTTGAACTCGGCTGTTCCGTCCGGGCCGGTGGAAACGAATTCAATGAGCAGTTCTTCACTTGAAGACCCGGAAAATTCGACGGTGCCGTCGTAGTCGGAGTCGCGAATCAGCGAGGCCGTGGCATTCGGATCGCCATAGACGAGACTGTGTGTTTCAGTTCCATCAACCATGGTATATCCCTCCTCGGTCAGGATCGTGACTTCCCCATTGGATTTGTAGAGTGCATTGACTCCGATGATGGCATCGAGATCGCGGATCATCTGATCGCGCTCGGCAATGGCCTGGAGGTCGTTCGGGTTGGCTGCAATGGCCGCGTTGGCCAGGGCGATGTTTTCCACAAGCTGGTTGGCCTCGTCGATTTCGCTCTGGATTTCCGTATTGATGCTTTCTTCCACGCCTTCAAGCTGTTCTGCTGTGGAGTTGAGACCGTAGATCAAGGATTGCGTCTCTCCCAACAGGGCCTCTCGGGCGGATAGCGAATCCGGGTCGGTGCTTAATTCGTTCCAGGCAAGGAAGAAGTCATCCAGGGTAGTGCCGAGTCCCCCGTCTGTTTGATTGAGCAGGGAATCGAGCTGATACAGGTATTGATAGGTGGCGTTCTGACAGGCCAGGTCTGCGGAGGCGTCGAGATATTGCGCCTCCACAAACTCATCGAATGCTGATTGGATAGCCACCACGTCTGCACCGGTGCCAACGGTGAGACCATTTATGGTGACGGAATCGCCGGTTTCGTAGACGGCCTCGGTCTGTTGGTATCCGGGAGTGTCTGCATTGGCGATGTTGTTCGACGTATTGTCGATGGACACCTGCGCATTTTGCAGAGACTTCAGTCCGATATTGTACAGATTGTTGATCATGTCGCCCTCCCGGTATCGTGGTCGTTATCGCTTCATTCCGATGGCTGTCTGGAGCAGAGTGTCTGCTGTGGTGACGACCTTGGAGTTGGCCTGATACGCGGCCTGAATAATGATCAGGTTGGTGAGTTCCGTGGCCGTATCCACGTTGGATTGCTCCAGAACGTTGGAGGCGATGGAGCCGAAACCTGCGGAGCCGGGGGTGCCGATATATGCCTGCCCGGATTCAGTGGTGGCCGAGAACAGATTGCTTCCTTCGGAATAGAGCCCCTGCGTGTTGGTGAAGTCCGCCAGCCCCATGGTGTACAAATCCTGTGTTTGTCCGTTGGTATACCGTCCTGAGAGCACACCGTTTTCGCTGATGGAAACGTCGATGAGCACGCCGGGTGCATAGCCATCCTGATTCAGGCTGAACGTGGCGGATCCGGAGGTCGTGCTGGTGGTGGCGCCGGTAGCGAGCACGCCTGTGTTGAATGAAGGCAGGTCGTCGGTGACGGTTGCCGCGTTCAAGTCATCCAGTGAGTCGATGCCGCCCGAGGTGTCCCAACCTGTGCCAGTGCTGTAGTCCGAGTTCGAGATGCCGAGGTCCAGTGTGATTTCCTGATTCTCGTCGGAGCCAGTGAAATTGGCATCGAAGATGGGCAGTCCGTTGGTGTCGAATTCCGCCAGTTCCCAGTTTTCGGCAGCCATGGGGTCGGTTGGGTCCGTGGGAGTGTCCGACAAGGTGAATGCGGTCATGCTTTGCAGGTCACCGGAAGAGGAGAACGTCATGGTGCCGGTCATGAGTGCGCCTGCACCACTTGTGGTATTCATTTCCGTGCCTTGGAAATCTCGCATATCTTCGCTGGCATCACAGGTGAGGACGTATTCCCAGACCAGATCGCCGTCAGCGGTTTCCACGGGGTCGAAGTATATGGTCATGTCATGGGCTGCACCGTTTTCATCATACGTCGAGATGGTTGTCTGGTACGCATAGCGGGAGTCGTCCATGGGCGGATCTGCCGTGCCGTCGTATGCGTCGAACAGCGCGGTGTACGGACTGGTGGCGGATGTGCTGTTGTCTGTGGACGTGGAGTCGAGGTTCAGTGAGAAGCTGATTTCACTGGTGGCGTTGGGCGGGGACTGGGAGTTGTCCAGTTGGATGTCGGTCAGTCCGCCAGAGATGGAATCGTCAGCCATTTCCCATCCCTGAACACGGTTGCCGTGGGCGTCCACGAGGTAGCCGTCAGTGTCAAAGGTGAAGTTGCCTGCGCGGGTGTAGTAGGTGTTGTCAGTGTCCGGGTCCACCAGCATGTAGAACCCGTCCCCGTTGATAGCCACATCGGTGACCGAGTTCGTGGACTGATAGGCACCTTGAGAGAAGTCGGTATTGATGGAGGCCACGGATACGCCGTTACCGACCTGATCTGCGCTGTTGCCCGCGTAGACAGTGCTGTAGAAAACATCCTCGAAAGCGATGGACGAGCTTTTATAGCCTGTGGTTGTGGAGTTCGCGAGGTTGCTGCTGACTACCGAAGTTGCCTGACTCTGTGCCTGAAGACCGGAAATTCCTGCGTACATTGATCCTGTGATACTCATGTCTATCTCCTTGTATTGAATGAAAATTGATTGATTTGATCAAGAAGTGGCGTACGTGACGTCCAGCATGTTCACGGTGCGTCCGTCGTCGAGTGAAAGGATGACCCCGTCATCGGTATTGCTGATGCCGACAACAGTGCCTGTGGTTGTGGTGGAGACGTCGATATCCGCACCATCACTGTCCTGTGCGGAAACGATCACGTAGTATATGCCGTTGCTCGCTGCGTCGCCGTTGTAGTCGGTGCCGTCCCAGGTAAATGCACTGATTCCTGCATCCAGCTGGCTGTATGTTTCGGTGTCCACAATGGAGCCGTTGCTGTCGTAGACGTTGCAGGTCACTGACGCGGCATCTTCGGGCAGTTCGAAATAGAGAGAAGAGACAGAGTCTCCTGATACACTGATGGTTGAGCCCTCTGCCTCGACCTGCTTGCCGAGGTAGTCCAGACCATTGGATGCGGTCATGGCACCAAGACTTTCGGTCAGGGCATCAAGCTTCTCATTCATCTCAGTCATCTGTTCGAGCTGGGAGTACTGGGTCATCTGGTCAACCATTTGTGCGTTGTCCACAGGCTCTGTGGGGTCCTGGTATTGCAGCTCGGCCAGCAACAGCGTGATGAAATCATCCGAGGTGAGGGAGCTGGCTTCCGTGTCGGTGGTTATGGTGACCGGATCAGGCGTGGAAGATTGCACCAGTGAATCGTAATAGCTCGTAGTGTCGATACTCATGAGACTTTCCTCCTGGGTGTTTCCGTGGTGTCTATCTCGTGCAATGCGGGGGCGGCTCCGTAGTATGTGCGGAGTCTGTTTAGGGCTTGAAATTTGATGCTTCTGACAGTTCTGGTCGTGATTCCAAGTGCAGCCGCAACTTCACAGGCCACCAGTTCTTCTTTGAAAAGCAGCGTTATGACTTCAGTCTGTCTGGCTGTCAGAATGCCCGCCGGGAGGCTGAACATGGCTGCATCAAGATGTTGTTCATCTTTGAAGTCATGGATTTCTGTGAGTACCGACTCGGTCCAACGAATCTTTTTTCTGTAGTAATCAATGGTAGTGGTTCTACATATGATGTTGAGCCAAGTTATGAATGAACTTTTTTCACTGTTGTATTTCGAAAGATAATCATTTTTGAAAATCTTGAGTGCTATTTCCTGGAATATATCATCTACTTCACTGCTATGGAGTTTGATATTTTTTGCATTAATGAAGTTGTAAACAAGTTTGAATATGAGTTTCGAATGCCTTTTGAAAAGATTTTCATATGATATATCACCATGACTCTTTTCTATTTCTACTAATGTACTACTCATTGTGCACCTCCTGACTGCAAAATGAGCAATATGAATACCGTCTAATATTCATTTGTATAAAAAGTGTGTTAGTAAATCTTTTTTAAATGTGAGCGTTTTATCTGTTTTATTTTTTTAAGAGAGGCTGAATTGTATGAAAGTAAATAATTCTTAATAAAAGGTGGGGGTTGAGTGCGGGTGTGAAGGCGTTGGTTTATGGGAAGGATATTGGCAGGTCGGAAAAAACTCCCCAGCGTGAAAAAAAAGCAACCAAGTTGGGAGTCTGGACGATTTAAAGAGTGAGGACCGGCTCGGATTGATCCGAACCGGCCCTCGACTTGGAGAAGGAGTGGACTAGCCGATGAGCGACAGGGCCATCTGCGGGAGTGAGTTGGCCTGTGAGAGCATGGCCACGGCAGATTGGGTTATGATCTGCTGCTTGGTGTACTCGGTCATCTCAGTCGCCACGTCCACATCGGAGATACGGGATTCGGCGGCCTGAAGGTTTTCCGCCTGGACTT
>Ga0209475_10005505_pt1 | contig 10360 bp, 5 predicted proteins | sample tdDd471_FD_187128 | JGI IMG/M metagenome (GOLD analysis project Ga0209475, IMG submission 187128) | Marine sediment microbial communities from the Atlantic coast under amendment with organic carbon and nitrate - tdDd47.1 (SPAdes)... | ecosystem: Environmental > Aquatic > Marine > Coastal >...
CCTGGTCTCTTGACCAGGCCCGAAAACCATTCTCGATGGCATAACCCTCAGCGAACCAGATTCAGTTTCCGGTTCACATCACCCACCGACGTCTGCAGCCTCGCCAGGTAGACCCCACTCGACATCGCCTGCCCCCTGTTGTCGGTCCCGGTCCAGCGAACCGTATGCTCGCCGGCCAGGAAGTCGCCCGAGGCCACAGTCGCCACCAGTCGACCACTCAAGTCGTGGATGGTCAGCGACCCGCTGGTCGGCACGTCCAGGCTGAAGGAGATGGTGGTCATGGGGTTGAACGGATTCGGATGCGCGGTCAGACGCACCAGCGGCACATCGACCACCGGCACCCCGCTCGTCCCTGGATCCATGAGTCCGGCCACGTCGGCCAGCGTGCCGGCCGCAGCCCGGGAGATCTGCAGGCCCAACGGGGCCGTGGCCTCGATCTTGTCCCAGGTATCGGTGGTTCGGTGGTAGTAGTCGTAGTCGCTCCAGTCCTGATCGATGGCCAGGAATGCCGCGATGCCGGCCTGCTGGAAGGACACGTGGTCACTGCCCCAGCTGTGATAAGTCTTGTCGAAGGCGATATCGGTGACAGCGTCGACATTGTCGGACATGGCCGTCATCAACCATTCCCATTCGGTCTGGCCCTCGATGGTCACGCCGTAGTTTCGGTCGTAGTAGGACACCATGTCGGCGGTGATGGCGGCCACGATGTTGTGGCCCTCGGTCACGGCCTCGTCCACGAAGTGCTGGCTGCCGCGCAGGCCGATCTCCTCGGCGTCGAACAGCACGAACTGCACGGTGCGCTCGAATTCACGGTCGGCACTCACGCGGGCGATTTCCATGACCAGGCTCGTGCCGGAGGCGTTGTCCTCGGCGCCGGGCGCCAGGGAGCCGGCGTCCGGCGACGTGCTGTCGAAGTGGCCGCCCACCACGATAATTTCCTCAGGAGTCACCGAGCCGGGCAAGGTGGCCACGACGTTATGGCAGAGGTGACCGCTGGACATGAACTCGTCGAGCTCCACGGTGTAGCCGTAGCCCTCGAGTTTGTCCGCGAGGTACTCGGTCACCAGGTCGTTGCCTGCCGTGTTGTAGTAGCGTGTGGTGACCATATTCGGGCCGCCGTTATACCAGAAGGCTGTGTCGCCGCTGATCTCGCGGATGATCTGATTGAAGGCCTGCTGCTCGAGGGCGTCGACGTAGGCATTCTTCACGGCCGGATCAACGATGGTGGGCGCGGGCCCCGCATCGGACTTCACAGTCGCCGCTGCTGATGGAGCGAGTGGCGCGAGGTCGAGGTACTGGAGGCTCAGGCCGGCCAACAGGAATGCGTCATGGCGAGCAGGAGCGACCTCGATCAGCCAGACCGTTTCGCCGGCCAGGTGCACATGGCCGAAGACGGCGATGTCGTCGACCTCGGAACGTGCACGATCCACCAGGTACCACTGGCCGTCCTCGATCTGCGGCATGAAGGGGGCGATGTCGAACGCCGGGGCCTCAACGGAACGACGGTCCACCACGAGCAGCCCCTCGGGCAGGTCCCAGGTGAGCAACGTGCGGTTCTGACGGCCCGGGGCGACCTCGTCCCGGGTCGCGTCGGGCATCAGGTGGATGCCGGCGGTGGCGGTCGCGGCGAGCATGAGGGTGAGCATGGCGGCGAGCGCGTGGCGCTTGGTCATGGCAGACGTTCCTCTTTTGTGGCGCGGTCGGGTCGGTCGAGGAGCGCCGGGGCAGGCGCATGATCGGCCGGGGGACTCTTGGCGTGGCCCGGCCAGTTCAAGGGAATGATAACACGCGGCGGGTCACAGGGACAATTCAGTCAAATTTGGGTGGTCCAACCTTCCATCTGCACCAACGACGGTCGCGATTTGATGAAAGCTGTAAATCAAGACGTGCTATGGTCGCGATTGCCCCCTGGAGCCATCTGGCTACCCGGGCCCGGTCTTGTCGCCCACGACCGATCCAGAGGAGGCCGCCATGCATACCCACCGACGTGTCATCGTTTCCCTGCTCGTACTCCTATCAATCGCCATGCAAACTCCAGCCGCGGCCCAGAAGGCCGACCTCTCATCGTGGTCGCACGTGACTGTTGATCTCCACGATGCTTTTGATCCCGGTGAATGGGTCCTGTTCGACTTCGACACGAGCGTCATCCAGGTCGCCAATTCCAACCCCACTTTCTTCCACAATAACCAGGTCGAATCCAGTGTCGTGATCAGCGGTGAGATGATGGTCGCCACCAGCAGCGACAATGATCTGATCGGCCTTTCATTCGGCTACAAGGATCCCGGTCACTGCTACATCCTGGACTGGAAGAAGTCCGCACAGGAGTACCTCGGATTCTTCCGAGACGAAGGGCTCGTCATCCGCAAGATGCATGCTGAACCCGATGAGCTGACCTGGGACGACTACTGGCAGCATGAGAACGGCGCCGCCAACTACACGATTCTGGCCGACAACACCGGGCCCGGGACAGGCTGGCAGGAGAACACGCTCTACACCTACACCGTGGCATTCGACTATGGGGTCTTCACGGTGACCATTTTCGATGGCGAGACCGTGGTCTGGAATGTCACCGTGGATGATGGCGACTACACGTCCGGCGAGTTCGCATTCTATGGATTCACCCAACCCGACGTCATCTACGCAGCCTACATTCAGAACCACCCGCCCATCTGTGATCCAGGCGGCCCTTATGAAGGCTTGCCCAACAAGCCGATCGCCTTCGATGGCTCGGCCTCGGAGGATCCAGACGGTGAGATCGTCGCCTGGGCCTGGGACTTCGGTGATGGGCAAGAAGGTGAGGGCCCCACTCCGTCGCACGTCTATACCGACATTGACGTCTTCACCGTCACCCTTTGCGTGACGGATGATCTCGGTGCGACCTCGTGTTGTCAGACGGTGGCGGACACCAATGAGCCGGTACCGACCGTGTCCCGGAGCTGGAGCGGGGTGAAGGCTCTCTACAGGTGAGCGTTGGCCCAGGGAGCATTCATTAGGGCTCATCGTGCCCCCAAGATTCATCGCCGGAATCTGCGATTCCTTGATGTGGTCCAGACTCCAGATGTCGTTTCATCTCATATTGTCGACGACGCCCACAGCCGCCAGCCGCCCCTCCAACCCATTCGGGGCGGAACAAGGAGGGTCCCATGCACGCCATTCGGGTCTTGATCTGCCTTGCCCTGATCTCCGTCCTCGTCCCGAAAGCCCCTGCTGGTGAGATCTCCCCCGCCGTGGCCGGCCAGCTGGCGGACCTGTCGGCCAATGAGCCCCTGACCGTCCTGGTGTACCTGCATGGAGCCGTGGACATCAAGACCCTCGACCAGAACCTGCACGCGGACCGCGCCTCGATGGCGGTGCGCCACCAGACAGTGATCGAGGCCTTGCGTGACGCCGCCGAGGCTGCCCAGGCCGACCTGGTCACCGAGCTGGCCACCGCCAAGGGCCGCGGTGACATCGTGGACTTCCGGCGTTACTGGATCATCAACGCTGTTCGCGTCACGGCCGGCGAATCCACCATCCGCGCCATCGCCGCACGCCTCGACGTCGACACCATCGAGCCCGAGCTCAAGGTCGAGCTCATCGAGCCCGTCAAGCGACAACCGGCCAGCACCCGCGGCATCGGCATCACCCCCGGCGTGGTCAACATCAACGCCCGGCGTGTTTGGAATGAGCTTGGAATCCGTGGCGAAGGCGCCCTCATCGGCAGCCTCGACACCGGCGTCGACGGCAACCATCCCGCCCTCGCCGACCGCTGGCGTGGCAACCACGCTCCCTGGCAGGAGTGCTGGCTGGACGTGCTCGGCACCGGCACCCAGTTCCCCACCGACCTCGACAGCCACGGCACCCACTGCACCGGCACCATGACCGGTCTGGCGGCCGACGACACAATCGGTGTAGCCCCCGCCGCCGAGTGGATCGCCGCCAATCCCATCGACCAGTACGTCAGCAGTGACTTCGACGCCGACATCATCGCCTGCTTCGAGTGGTTTACCGATCCCGACGGCGACCCCTCCACCCTGGACGACGTGCCGGACGTGGTCCAGAACTCATGGGGTGTGGATGAGAGCTTCGGATACCCCGATTGCGACAGCCGCTGGTGGGAAGCCATCGATGCCTGCGAGGCGGCGGGACCGGTGGTAGTCTTCGCGGCCGGCAACGAGGGACCCTATGAGTCGACCCTACGCTCTCCCGGCGACCGCGCCACCAGCCACGCCAACTGCTACACCGTGGGCGCCACCAGGCACAGTCCGCCCTTCGAGATCGCGAGCTTCTCGGCGCGCGGTCCTGCCGGACCCGACTGCGGTCCCGACGAGTACCGGATCAAGCCCGAGGTCGCGGCCCCGGGCGTGGACGTCTACAGCTCGGTTCCCGGGAACAACTACGATTACTTTGACGGCACTTCCATGGCCGCCCCCCACGTCTGCGGTGTCGTGGCGCTCATGCGTTCGGCCAACCCGGACGCCGATGTGATCACCATCAAGGAAGTACTCATGGGCACGGCGCGTGACCTCGGCGAGGTCGGGGAGGACAACGTCTATGGCCATGGCTTCATCGACGCCTACGCCGCCGTCGTCCAGATCATGGGCGGCTTCGGCCAGGTCGAGGGCATCGTCACCGACACGGAGACTGGCAATCCGGTGGCTGGAGTCGAGGTTGAACTGCTTGGCGGCTACGGCCAGGCGACCACCGATGAGGCCGGCTACTACACCTTCGGCCTGCCGGAAGGACCGCAGACCATCGAGGCCCGCGCCTACAGCTACGAGATCCTGCATCAGCCGGTGACCGGCATCCCGGGCGAGATGGTCACCGCCAACCTCGTCATGACACGGCTGCCCCTGACCACGGTGAGCGGCACGGTCTATCTGCCGGGCGGCAACCCCATCGACGGAGGAATCCCTGCCGCCGGTGCCCACATCGACGTCGTGAGCGCCGACGAACCCTCGGTCACCGCCGACGACCTGGGTCGTTACACCCTTTCCCTCCCCTACGGCGATGACTACCATCTGGCCGTGACCTCGGGGATCGACGGTCGCCTCGCGTTGACCGTCCCCTTCTTCGACGACCTCGAACTCGATCTCTACCTCAACGAGGGCAACGCCGAAGGATTCGAGAGCGGCGACCTCGAAGGGTTCGGCTGGTCCACCGCCGGTACCCCGTGGACCGTCCAGAGCGACGATGTCCATTCCGGCGAATTCGCCGCACGTTCCGGCTCCATCGGCGATGGTCAGTACTCGCAGATCCACAAGTTCATCAACTGCGGCAGCGGTGGTCAGATGACCATGTGGTTCAAGGTCTCCTCGGAGGAGGGCGACGATTTCCTGCGTGCCTACGACGGTAACATCTTGCTCGGCGAGTGGTCCGGCGTAATGGACTGGACCCAGGCCTCGTTCACAGTGGGCTCAGGCACCCGACACATTCGATTCCGCTACCAGAAGGGCAGCTCCGGCTCAAACGGCGCCGATGCCGCCTGGCTCGACGACATCATCTTCCCCGGCCTGGCCGACCCGGAACCCAAGCTCGTCATCGCTCCCCTCGTGGTCGCCGTGACCATGGAGAGCCCCGAGGTGACCACTGCGCCCGGCTACCTCTTCAACATGGGCGGCGACGACCTGAGCTGGGCCGCCTCCGAATCGGCCGACTGGCTGGCCCTGTCACCGCCCTCTGGATCCACGCCGACCGGCAGCTACCAGCCCCTCGACCTCACCTTCGATGCCACCGATCTTCTGGACGGCGTCTACACGGCGACCATCGCGGTGAACAGCACTGATCCTGTGAATCCGGTGATGAACTTCCAGGCCAGCCTGACGTTGACCACCGACATTTCCCACTCCCCCGCCGACCAGCCGCGAGCACTCGCAATCCACGGCGCGGCCCCCAACCCGTTCAACCCCATGACGGTCGTTCGCTTCTCGGTGCCCTCCCGTCAGCACGTCACCCTCGGCATGTACGACATCCGCGGCCGCCTGGTGCGGACCGTAATCGATGGGGAGCTGGCGTCCGGGCTCCATTCGATTCCATGGGACGGTCGCGATGACCAGGGTCGAGGCGTCGCATCCGGGACCTACTTCGCACGTCTGCTTGGCGGCGGGCAGGTCAGCGTAAAGTCGTTGATGCTGGTGAGGTAGCATCAGGATCTCGGACGGTGAGGTGCGCCGCTTCAGTCGTGCACCTCACCGTCTTTTTCAATCAGGCATGGCCATCGGCAAGGTCTGAACTTTTCATAACAGATCATCGAGAGGATACTCACAGACGTCTGAGCGATGTTCACCAACTGACCAGGGGACCTTTGCCTTGCGCCCATGCCGCTGCATGACTGCCTCAGTAGCTTTGATGACACTGACTGTCATCTTGAGCCTGGCCGTTTTCTCCGGCAGCGCCCGGGCCGTCCAGCCCCTCCCCCCCGACTGGCCGCCCTCACCGGCCGACGTCGACACCTCCGGCTTCGCCCTCATCCTCGGCGGCGGCGGTGCCCGCGGCCTCGCCCACATCAGTGTCATCCAGGTGCTCGAGGAACTGGGCATGCGACCGAGCCTGATCGTGGGCACCAGCATGGGGTCGGTGGTGGGTGCCATGTATGCGTCGGGAATGAGTTCGGACGAGATGGAGACGCTGGCGCTGGGACAGGACTGGTTGCGCCTGTTCGTGGACGTCGAGACGCCGCAAGCCGACATGCAGGGCGGTTGGTGGGGCTGGCCACCGCATCAATTGAGTCTGCAGGTCGATCAGTGGCCCCCGCTGCCCGACACGGGATTCACCCACGGTCAGGGATTCGAGTCGCTGGTGGGAACGTTCACATCCGACGCGCTATTCCGCGCAGACAACGACTTCGATCGCTTGCCCATTCCCTATCGCTGCGTCAGCACGGACCTGTTGCAGTACTCACTGGTTGTCCACGACCACGGTTCCTTGCCCCGGGCGGTCAAGGCCAGCAGCACCATCCCCATGATCTTCCATCCCGTCGAGCTGGATGGTCACCAGCTCGTGGACGGTGGTTTTCTGGACAATCTGCCCGTCCAGGTGGCGCGGCGCCTCGGCTTCGATCGGGCCGTTCTCGTCGACGTGAGCAATGTCCACCTCCCCGATAAAGAAGAGCCCAGCGATATCTACCAGATGTGGATCCGGGTCGCCGAGCTGCATACCTACTTCCCCAACCAGTACACCGTGGGCGAGGACGACGTGCTGCTGAGGATGCCGTTGGCGCCCTATCGAAGCATGAGCCTGGAGGCCGCCGGCGAGATCCTGACCATCGGTCGTGAGACGGCCCGGAAGCACCGTGACGAACTCCTGGCCCTTCGCGCCGCCTGCGGGACGGCCGCCATCGTCACGCCGGTCGCCGATCCAATCGGCCCGGTCACTCTCCGCCATTTCGACATACGCGGTCTGGATCGCATGGACGAGGGGCGCGTGCTTGCTCGGTTGCGGTTGCACCCGGGCGTTCGGCTGGAGCTGGCCGAGGTCTGGCGGCGCGCTGATTGGCTGACACGCGAGGGAAGCTTCCAGACCATCGGCTTCGATTTCGAACCCGTGGCGTCCGACACGGCCGATGTGGTGATCCACGTCCGCGAGACGACCCGTCCCCAACTGGAACTCGGCGCCCACATCATCACCGACGACAGCGTGGCGATCATGGGCCGCCTGCGCAGCGACAATCTCCTGGGCCGTGGCGGTTCGAACCTGCTGAACTACCGCTACAGCACCCGGGAGTCGCGCCTCGACGCCCTCCTGGATCAGCCCATCGATGGCGCCGGCCTCGCCAACGTGCGGGCACGCTTTCTATGGCAACGAGAACGCCCGGCCGTCTATGACGACGGCATCAAGGTGGACCGGTTCGCCTTCCGTCGCACCACGGTCGGTTTCGATCTCGTCGGCCGGTCGTTCCGGCACGGCTGGAGCCTGTATCTGGGTATGGATATCGGCGAGACGGATAGCTACCTGGAAAGCCGGCAGTTCCCCGGGCCAGGGACCCAGCCATATCAGGCCTTCTGCCTGAGTCTCGAGAGCCATGGTCGCGACCTCCCGGTGTCGCGCGACCTCCGGGGTGTGCGCCTCGGTTACGTGCACTCGTTCGGCGACACCGGTGATGAACCCGAGTGGTGGCGCGCCGACCTGGGCGTGGTCTTACCAGTCCGCCCTTTCGGTTCCTGGCGACCGGTCTGGGCCCTGGGTGCGGTGGCCAGCTCCGCCACCATCCCGGTGGTGCATCAGGGACGTGCCGGCGGCCCCCGTGGCTGGGTCGGGCTACGCGATCAGGAGATCATCGCACCCCAGATCGCCTGGAGCCGGGCCGCGCTCCAGTACCTGCTGGGCTCCGAGGCGCATCTCGAGCTGGCCGGGGCCGTGGGCTGGTCCGGCCAGGACGATCTTTCAGGGTCGCAAACCATCTGGGGTGGCGGCGTGGAGGCCGGAATGAGCAGCCCCATCGGCCCGTTGAGACTGGGGTACGCGCTGGCAGTGCAACGGCGGGGCTACGTCTACCTGCAGATCGGGCACGCTTTCTAGCAGAGGTGCCGGCAGTGGTTCGGCCTGGCATCAGGGACCAAAACACATTTGATCAAATATCTTTAAATTGGCTCCAGATAACAAAATAATCCGATCAAGATCGCCCATTGGGGCGGTTTCCCAGATTTTTAGCCTTATTTTAAATGTGTTTAACGTTATAATGCCATCTTCATTGGATATGTCGTCTGTATTTTCCAGCCAGAAAGGCCGACCATGACCCCCACCAACTCCTCCCTGCGTGAATTCCTGGAGATCCCCTACGATCAGCTCGAGGAGCTCAACCTGAAGTCCAAGGAATATCAGGAACAATGGAAGCCCATGGACGAGGTGGAGGCCGAGCGGCGTGAGTACCTGGAAGGGGAGAAGCGGATCAAGGCCATCACCGTGGTCTTCACCGACCTCGAGGGTCGCTTCCACATGCTGGATTACGACAAGAAGTTCCTCCTGAACAGCGATGTCCTGACCTTCGATGGCTCGTCCATCCGCGGCTTCACCCGCATCGCCGAGAGCGATCTCATCCTCAAGATCGACTGGCGCGCCTTCTACTGGATGCCCGCCGACATCTTCGGCCCCGGCAAGGTCCTGGTCTTCGGGCACGTCTACGACCGGGAGGGCAACCCCTACGCCGCCGACTATCGCGGTCAGCTGCTGGCCTACACCCAGAAGCTCTACCGCGAACAGAACATCGTGGCCAATGTGGCGCCCGAGATCGAGGGCTTCCTGTTCAATGGTCGCGACGCCGAGCGCAAGTACTACCGCACCGGCGAGTTCGAGCTCATCTCCACCGGCGGCTACTACAACAGTTTGCCCCAGGATCCCCTGCGCCGGTTCATCGATGCCGCAGCCGAGGTGCAGCGCGCCATGGCCTTCGAGAATGAGAAGGACCATCCTGAAGTTGGTCCCAGCCAGTTCGAGATGAACTTCAAGTACGCTCCCGCCCTCATCGCCGCCGACCGCATCCAGCTCTACAAGCTGCTGTGCCGCCAGGTGGCCCAGAGCATGGACATGACGGCCAGCTTCCTGCCCAAACCCATCACCGGCATCAACGGCAGCGGTATGCACGTCAACATCAGCATCTCCAAGGACGGCGAGAACCGGTTCTATGACGAGAACGGCGAGCACAATCTGTCCGATTATGGTCAGAACTTCGTCCAGCGCATCCTGCACAGCGCCGAGGACCTCTGCCTGACCCTGAACGCCAGCGTCAACGCCTACCGCCGCCTCGACCCCACCTACGAGGCCCCCAACGAGATCGCCGCCAGCAACGTCGACCGCAGTTCCATGATCCGCATCCCCTTCGCCGGTCCCAATGGCCAGCGGATCGAAGTGCGCTCGGTGGGGCCGGATTCCAACCCCTACCTCCTGATCTACTCGCTGTTACGGACCGGTCTCGAAGGACCCGAGCCTGCCGCCGACACGCCCAAGCCCAAGCGGGTGCGCAAGCGGCTCCTACCCGGGAACATCTACGACGCCATGACCAGTCATCGGCGCAGTGGATGGATCAAGGAGCTCATGGGCGCCGACAGCCAGGCCAAGTACCTGGAGCTCAAAGAGGCATGCGCACACCGGTGTCCACGTGAGCTGGGCAACCGCATCAAGCGGGCCGAGATCATGTTCCACCACGAGGTGACCAACCAGATGTTGTGGAGTCGGTTCTAGTCCAGATAGTTGCCGGCGGCAGAATTCCTTTCGGAAACATGCTGATTCAGCTCTGAAACAGCCATCTGGAAATCGCCGCTCCCGTTCAGGAATGTATACCCGGCGATCTCGGACGTGGCATACGGCTCGATCAGCGACTCATAGGTGGCATACGTAGCCTGGATCGTGCCCGCGTCAAAGGGACCGTCGATGACCTCGGCCACAT